>Ga0307296_10000379_pt1 | contig 20751 bp, 23 predicted proteins | sample ER_DNA_153_FD_194467 | JGI IMG/M metagenome (GOLD analysis project Ga0307296, IMG submission 194467) | Bulk soil microbial communities from the East River watershed near Crested Butte, Colorado, United States - ER_DNA_153 | ecosystem: Environmental > Terrestrial > Soil > Floodplain | place... | reverse complement strand
ACCGCTTAGATTCCCCATTGTCCGGAAGATCGGACAGGACCCGGATCTGGCCGGCGTCTTTCGCGAGACTCGTGATCGGGATGTCGCCGCTGGCGAGAACGAGGTCGGACTTGCCGTTCAGCGCGAGGTCTACCCAGGATGCACCCCACCCGGCGGAACCGGCATACGCTGACCGCAATGCGGCGCGCGCATCGTGGAAGGTGGGCGCTCCTCTACCCGTGCCATGTCGAAGGAGGGCGTAAGGCTCTCGACGGGAGTTCGTCACGAAGAGGTCGAGCCGGCCATCGCCGTTGTAGTCACCCGACGCAATGCCCATTCCGGCGTACGGATCGTCGACTCCCTCCGCGGCACCACGCTCCTCGAAGCGGAAGCCAAGCCCTTCGGGGTCAGCGGCAGCCCCACCCGGCCAGGGAACGTTCTCGTAGAGCTGATTCGGGTCCTCGTCGTCGGCGACGTACAAGTCGGGCCGTCCGTCTCCGTTGTAGTCCGTGAAGAGTGCACCGAGGCCGTGCCGGAAGTGACTCGCCTCGAGCCCCGCTTGCACCCCGACTTCGCGGAACCTCGAGTGTCCATGTTCGTCGTTGCCTTCGTTGAGGTAGAGCAGGTCACGCACACCCTGGTAGTTCGAGGGGAAGCCGCCGACCGCGCTCGTCACCGGAGTGTTGAGATCCGTGTAGCCGGCGACGAACAGATCGGGGCGGCCGTCACCGTTGACGTCAGCCACCGCAGCGCCGGAGTGCCAGCCGAAGGAGTCGATCCCGGCGGCCTTCGCACCTTCGGTGAAAGTCCCGTCGCCGTTGTTCCAGAGAAGCTTGTCGTAGGACGCAGTCGTAATCAGCAGGTCGGTGTAGCCGTCGCCGTTGAAGTCGGCCGCCACGCAGCCCTCCCCGCGGACCTGGAGGTCCGCATGCGACTTCTTGCTGACGTTCACGAACGAGCCTCTTACGTTGTGGAAGAGCGCGCTGCGGGGAAGTCCACCGTGCTTCTCCCAGCGACCTCGATCCGACTCGGAGAACGAGTTGACGACGAACAGGTCGAGCCAGCCGTCCCGGTCGTAGTCGAGCCAGCAGACACCCCCTCCCATCATGGCGGGCAGGTCGTTCGAGACTCCGAAGCGGAACGCTCCTTGGCGGAAGTCGAGCCCGACCTGCGACGCGACGTCCTGGAGCCGGACATCGGCGAGAGGGCCTGTCGCATGTACGAGGGGGGCATGCACGGCAGCCAACGCCGGCGTCGGCGTCGTCGCTCCTCCGACTCCGACGATGACGTAGTGGCCTTGTTGGAGAGCCACCTCGACGGATTGCTCGAAGGGCGCCGAGTCGTGTCGAAGCGCGAGCTTCGGTGGTCGGCCGCGATAGACGGCGACCCGCTCGACGCCCTTGACCGAGGCGAGGATCCTGGGCGGCGCCTGGCCCGCTGCGCGCGTCAGCGTCAGGCCTACGCTCGAGACTCGATAGCTCGAGACAGAGATCGGGCCACCGGCGGCAGCTCCGATCTGTTGGCGGAGATCGACGAGCCACCCACCGCCGGCACCGGTCGTCGCCCGCTCGGGGTCCCGTAGCCGCAGCGCATCCGCGTTGGCCCGGAGGTCCAGGACGATGTCGCGTGCGATCTGATCCGCAGTCGCTTGATCGACCCGCCCCGAGATGCCATTGGTCGACACGACGGTCACCTGCGGCAGGGCCTCGCCGCCGGGTAGGCCGACCGCCGTCGCATCCGGGCGCGCCGGAATGCCCGCTACCACGACGAGCCCCGCAAAACCGGCCGCTGCGAGAGCCAGCGCGGCTGTCGAAGCCCATCCGTGTCGCATGAGCCCGCGGCCCCAAGGCAAAGCGCGGTCTTCGGGCGAACCGGGTGCCGGAAGGAGCCGTTCGAGCACGGGGCGTGCCGCACACAACAGGGCGAGCGCGGACAGGACGGCGACCTTCGTCGCAAACTCGGTCGTCTGTGGGGCGATCAGAAGCGTCGCGAGGAGCCCGACGGACACGGAGTACACGACACGGGCCACGCGACCCTTCGGGATCGTCATCGGGTCGGTGATCATGAAAAAGAGGAAGATCAGGATCTCGGGCGACGTGACGAGCAGCCACCAGAACGACCAACCGGTGATCGGTCCCAGGTGCCATCGAGCCGTCATCGAGTGGCCGCTCGCCGCGAGAACTCCGATCCCGGCTGCAAACGCGAGCCAGAAGCCTCCGGCGATGATCAAGAGGCGGAGTCGTGACAGGATCGTCAGGCCCCCGGCGACGATCAGTGCGATCGCCAAGGCGAGCCAGAGGGACATCGGCCCCCACCAGAAGTCGAGTGGCTCGGCACGGGTCTTGCCGAGCACAAGGAAGCAGAGGACGAGCCCGAAGTTCGAGGGGTTGAAGATGTGGCGGCCTCGCCAGCGGATCAGGTGCTTCGACAGGAGCGAGACGGCGGCCGTCGCCGCGAAGATCCACGCTCCGTGAAGGCTCCACCAGTCCCCGTGCGGCGTCCCCGGCACACGCAGGATGAACGCGACTCCGTTTCCGGTGAGAAGCGCGCTCGCCGGCCACAGGACTACGTGTTGGCGGAAGAAAGCAATGCCGATCTCGAGCACCGCGCACGTTCCGATCGCGACAAGGATCTGGGCGATCGAGAGGCTGAACCCGAACGCGGTCTGGCCGAGAACCTGCAGCGTGATGATCACGGCCGCGAGATGCAGACGTGGGTCGCGGAACTTGGGCAGCAGGACCGGGTATTGCGTTCCCCGGATCGTCAGCACCGGCCCGCCGGCGACGGCTGGTGCGCTCATGGACGATCATCGTACTGCGCGAGCCGAGCCAAACCGGGCCAGCACCATGCGATGAGATACCGTCTGTTGCCCCGCCCTATGACTCGATACGACTCGCTCGTCGAACGACTGCGCCAGGCCGCGCAACCGGACCGTGAGGCTCCGCCGGAGCTCGCGCCGTATCTCGACAAGGTGCGGAGAAACGCCTACAGGGTCACGGACGAGGACATTCAGGCGCTGGAAGATGCTGGGTACTCGGAGGACGTCATCTTCGAACAGACGGTCTCCGTGGCTGTCGCCGCCGGTCTTGAGCGGCTGAAAGCCGGGCTGGCAGTGCTCCCGTGAGGTTGCGATGTCTCGAGGACGGCCACGATCCCCAGGAGGCAGTCGTCCTCGATGCCATCCGGACTCAACGAGGCGCGGAACCACCCGACGTCCTGAAGACGCTTCACTACCGGCCCGAGCTCTTCGGACGCCCCTTTTCCGACACGCTCGATCTGGCGATGAACGGCCCTTCCGACTGGAGCGCCGGCGAGCGCGAGCTCTTCGCAGCATTCGTTTCCTCGGTCAGCCAATGTCCGTTCTGAACGGGGTCACACGGCGCGGTCGCGTCGTACGCGCTCGGCGAGGAGATCTGGGAGGCTGTCAGACGTGACTGGCGCACGGCGCCGGTGGGCGAGCCTCTGCGCGCGACACTCGGGTTCCTCGAGAAGCTCACGCTGCGGCCGGAGGCCCTGAGTGCGCACGACGCCGAGGCTGTCCTCGCCGCCGGTGTGCGGGAGGACGCGCTCATCGATGCGATCCACGTTGCAGCGCTCTTCAACATGATCGTTCGGTTGGCCGACTCGTTCGGCTGGCACGTGCCTCTCGATCGTGAGTTCGCGGCTCGAGCAGAGGCGAGCCTCGGATCCAGCTACGCCCTGCTGAGGCCGAGCGACGTCGGATCCTCGTGAAGCTCGAGGACGCACAGGCGATCGTGGATTTCGTGGTCCGGGAGGCGTCCGGCCCGGTCTCGGTCTTCGTCGCGAATACGCACGGCGAGATCGTCGCGGCCGCGACGATGGACGGCGCGGCACCGGATACGCGCCTGAACGCCCAGCGGAAGGCCTACACAGCCGCCCGGAGCGACGCGCGTTCGACGAGAGAGTTGGCGGAGAAGGTGCGCGAGGACGCCGTCGAGCGCGAGAGCTTCGACCCGTTCTTCACGTTCTTCCTCGGCGGGCTCGCCGCGTTCGAGGGCGAGACACGGGTGGGTGCCGTCGGCGTGAGCGGTTTGGCGGGCGAGGTCGACGAGGCGCTCGCGCAGAAGGCGCTCGAGGCCGTAGGTCTTTCCCTCTAGTCCGCGAGAACGAGTGTCGCCTTGCCGCCGCGATATTCGAAGGCTTCGGAGAAGCGGTCGAGCGGGACGCGAAGCGTGATGAATTGCTCCAGCGCTTCCGGCCAGCGCTCTCGCGCTCGGTCGAGATCGTCGACCGCGGCCAGCCAGTCCTCGCGGCGCGCGTTGACGCTGCCGAAGAGAACGCGGTTCTCGAGGATCGTGTCCACGCCCAGCACCGGGCCGTCGAGCTCGACCGTCTGTTGCCGCGGATCGATCCCGAGCAGGCACGCGACTCCGCTCCTGCAAAGCAGGCCCAGCGACTCGGCCATCAACTGCGCGTTGCCGGCCGCTTCGATCACGAGGTCGAACTTCCCGAGCGACGACAGCTCGGTGTCATGCGTCGAGACGTAGTGCGCGCCCGACTGTTCGACGAGGTCGTTCTCAGGCTCGAGCGACGCCGTCGTCACCTCCACGTCGGCGAGGCGTAGAAGGTACGTCGTCAGCAGGCCGATGGCGCCCGCACCGATGACCAGCGCGCGCTCGAGCTGCCAGGGCTGCCGGCCGCCGATCGTCCGGGAATGGCGCAGCGCGCGCTCGCAGATCGATGCCGGCTCGGCGAGCACGCCGAGACGGCCGAGCGACCTCGGAATCGCGACCAGTTCCGCCGGATCCTCAGCGACGAGCTCACGGTCGTAGCCGTCGAGGCGTGTGATACCGCGTTCGCTGTAGTCGCCGGTCAGACACGAGTCCGGGGATTCCTCGGCGCAGGCGAGGCAATGGCCGCACGACCGGCGGACGGTCGCGGTGACCAGTTGGCCGCGCGTGAACCCGTAGCCGTCTCGCTCGACGACGGCCAGTGACTCGTGGCCAAGCACGAGCAGCGGCTTGTCCACAGGTGGGGCCCCGAAGTGGCCTTCGGAAATCTCGTGGTCCGTGCCGCACACTCCCACTTCGAGCGTGCGGAGGAGCACTTCGCCCTCGCGTGCCTCGACGGCCGGAACGTCCTCGACGCGTGTCGTGTGGGCGTGACCCGGTTCCGTGACAAGAGCGAGCACTGCTAGGCCGCCGTGAGCCCGCCGTCGATGACGAAGACGCTTCCGGTCACGAAGCTCGCCGCGTCGGAGGCGAGGTAGGCGACAGCCTCCGCGATCTCATCAGGTGTCCCCAGCCGGCCGAGCGGTTGCCGCGCCTTCAGCTCGTCGAGCGATTCGCCTGCCTCCTCGACGAGTCGCCGCACCCACGGTGAGTCGACGGTTCCCGGGCAGACGGCGTTGACACGGATGCGGTCGTTGACATGGTCGACCGCGAGTGCGCGGGTCAACGAGACTACCGCGCCTTTGGACGCGCAATAGGCCGCCCGGTTGCGAAGGCCCACGAGCGCAGCGACGGACGCGACGTTGACGATCGACCCGCCGCCGCGCGCGATCATGCTCGGGATCGCGTGTCTGCAGCAAAGGAACGTCCCGCGCGCGTTCACGGCGAAGACGTTCTCCCAAACGTCGAGCGGCGTCTCCGGTGCGTTCGTCGTCGAGCCGATGCCTGCGACGTTGACGAGGACGTCGACGTCACGCGCGACAGCAGCAACCTCCGCCTCTTCGCGGACGTCGAGGTGGATGTCGGTCCCGGTGAGGTCAGCGGCCACGACCTCGGCGCCTTCGGCAGCGAGCAGGCGTGCGACCGCCGCCCCGATCCCCGACCCCGCGCCCGTGACGAGCGCACGTTTGCCGGCGAAGCGCGTCACGATCGTGCAATTCTCCTGAGGTGGAGATCGCCGTACGCGCAAACGCGAAGCTCGCGGAAGGACCCCGCTGGGATGCCGCCGCCCGGCGCCTGCTGTGGGTCGACATCGAAGGCTGCGAATTGCACGTTCTCGAGAGCGGGGAGGATCGCGCGATTGGACTCGACGCGATGGTGGGCGCGGCGGCGCCCACAAGCAGCGGTGCGGTGCTCGTCGCGCTGGCCGACCGCCTGGCGCTCGTCGATCTTGCCGACGAGTCGGTGCGTACGCTCGACCGGCTGCCGCACGGACCGGCGCTGCGCTCGAACGACTGCGCATGCGACGCCGCCGGCCGCTTCTGGATCGGAACGATGGCGCTCGACGAAACGCCCGGCGCGGGAGCGCTCTACCGCTACGACGGCAGGCTGGAGCGAGTGCTCGACGCGGTGACGCTTTCGAATGGAATCGGCTGGACTCGAGACGACACCCGCATGTACTACATCGACTCGCCGGTGCAGCGCGTCGATCTCTTCGACTTCGAGCTCGCATCGGGCCGTATCGACGATCGGCGGCCGTTCGTCTCGATCGACGACAGTGAGGGCATCCCCGACGGGCTCACGGTCGACGACGAGGGCGGCGTCTGGGTGGCGCTCTACGGGGGGAGCTGCATTCATCGCTACGACGAAAAAGGCCACCTCGACGCCGTGATCGAAGTGCCCGCGGAGAATGTCACGTCGTGCTGCTTCGGCGGCGACGACGGCCGCTCGCTCTTCGTGACGACGGCGGCGCCGGACGGAAACGTCTACGTCGCGCAGCCGGGAGTGAGTGGTCCGCCGGCACACGTCTTTCACTCAGGCGGTACCAGAACGGCGCCTTCGGACGCGGAAGAGACGAGCGCTCGGTAGCGCGCGAACACTCCGAAGTCATAGCGCGGCGGAGGGGGCTGCCAACCGGCGAGGCGCTCAGTGACCTCGCGGTCGTCCAACTCGACGACGAGCGTGCCGCTGTCCACGTCGATTGCAATCACATCACCGTCTTGTACAACCGCAAGCGGTCCGCCGCGTGCGGCCTCGGGCGCGACGTGGCCGACCATCAATCCGCGGGTTGCGCCGGAAAAGCGGCCGTCGGTGACGAGCGCGACGGATTCGCCGAGGCCGGCGCCGACGACGGACGCGGTGACGCTCAGCATCTCGCGCATACCCGGCCCGCCGGCGGGGCCCTCATTGCGCACGACGAGCACGTCGCCCGCTGCGACGAGGCCTCCACGCACGCCGTCGGTGCATGCCTCTTCGCTCTCGAACACCCGCGCGGGGCCGCGATGCGAGCGCCGCGTCGTTCCGGAGAGCTTGACGAGACTCCCCTCGGGCGCCAGGTTGCCGCGGAGCGAATGCAGTGCGCCTCTCGGCTCGAACGGCTCCTCCACGGTGGAAACGACCTCGCCGTCCGGTTGCGGCGCATCCACCGTGGCCTCCGCGAGCGTCCTCCCGTCGACGGTCGGTGCCGCGCCGTCCACGTGTCCGCCGCGCACGAGCTCGCGGATCACGGCACGCGTGCCGCCAACACGGTGGAGGTCCGCCGCCATCCAGCGTCCCGAGGGCGCGAGGCTCGCGATCACCGGCGTTCGGCGCGCGACGCCTGTCAGGTCCTCGAGCGTCAACGGCACGCGCCCTTCGTGGGCAATCGCGAGCAGATGAAGGACGCCGTTCGCCGAGCCGCCGGTTGCTGCGATGCCGGCCATGGCGTTCAGGAGCGCGCGCCGGTCGAGGAACCGGCGCGTGGTCACGCCCTGTTCCACGAGCTGCACGGCAAGGGCACCGGCGTGGGCGGCTGCTTCCCCTTTCAGCTCGTGCTCGTCCGCCGGCACGAGCCCGTCCCCGACGCACGCGATTCCGAGGCAGTCGACCGCGACGGCCATCGTGTTGGCCGTGAAGTGCCCTGCACACGTGCCCGCGCCAGGACAGGCGACGCGTTCGAGCTCGTCGAGGTCCTCCCGCGACATGAGCCCGCGTTCCTCCGCGCCGACCGCCTCCCACACGTCCTGGATCGTCACGCTGCGGTCATGCCAGCGGCCGGCGCGCATCGGACCGCTATAGACGAGCACCGCAGGCTTGTCCACGCGTGCGAGCGCCATCAGCGCGGCAGGCACCGTCTTGTCGCAACCGACGACACACACGAGCCCGTCGAAGTCATGCGCATGAACCATCAGCTCGATCGAGTCGGCGATCACCTCGCGCGAGATCAGCGACGCCCGCATACCCGGTGTTCCCTGCGACTGGTTGTCGGAGACCGCGATCGTGTTGAAGCCAAGCGCAAGGCCGCCCGCGGCATTGACACCCTCGCTGACGCGGTCGGCCAGCTCGCGCTGGTTGAGGTTGCAGGGCATCGTTCCCGTCCACGTCGACGCAATACCGATGATCGGTCCGCCGAGCTCAGTGGGGTCGACGCCCATCGCCCGGAAGTGCGCGCGTGCAGGAGCACGCTCGGCGCCCTCGAGCAACTCGGTGCGGGCCCGTCGGCGGAGGACGTCGACCGGCGCTTCAGTCACCCATCGACTGTACTTCACCTGCAGGGTCGCTAACGCACGATCCCCGGGTCGGTGAAGACGTCGAGGGCGTCGCGGCTCTTCGTCGAGAACTCCGAGACGACCGCGCCTTCGTCACCGGCCTCGAATGAGTGGAGCGTGTTCGGCGGGACCGTGTATTGCTCGCCCGGCCCGAGCAGAATGTCGCCTGCGCCGTCAACGTGCAGGTGCACGGCACCGCGCCGGACACGGAACGTCTCCTCCTTGCCCGGCTCGCCCTCGACCGGTGGGTGTCGATGCTCCGGGCAACGCTGGTGCGGAAACAGGACGAGTTCCTTCGCGCACACGCGACCGGTATTCACGTAGACGACGATCTGCAGTCCGATTTCCTCGAGTCGGCCTAGACCGAAGTCCGCGATCTCGATGCTCTCACGCTCACCCGGCGTCAGCACGATCCCGGCCTCGTCGAGCATGGCCGCCGCCTGCTCGCGCGCCTCGCTTCTGGTCACGACGTGATACTAGGCTGCGCACGGGCAACAGTGAGCCCCAAATGTCTCAGGAGGGCGCGACATGAAGACCTCGCTCGGAATCTGGGCGTTCGGTTCGATGGCTACGAGATTCGTTCCGGCCGGCTACAAGCCCGAGCTCGCGAACCAGACGACCAGCGAACGTGTGCGGCGGGCTGTCGAGGGTCTCGGAGACCTGATGGACGGCTACGAATTCCACTACCCGCAAGAGCTGAACGCGGAGAACCTCGACGAGGTGAGAGGAGCGCTCGACGGGCACGACATCTACTGCCTCGCGTCAGGGCTCCATCTCGATCAGCGGTTCGGAAAAGGTGGCCTGATCTCGCCGGACCCGGCGACGCGCGGCGAAGCCGTGAAGCAGACGCTCGACGCGATCGACTTCGCAGGCGAGCTCGGCGCTCACTTCATCATCTGGCCCGGGATCGAGGGCTACAACTACCCGTTTCAGACGCCGTACGCGGAAAGTTGGGACTGGTTCGTCGACGGAATCGGCCAGGCGGCCGAACGTTGCCGGGAGCGCGGAATCCTGCTCTTCCTCGAGCACAAGAACTCGGAGCCGGCGATGAAGATCCTCATGCGCAACGTCGGCATGACGCTGCACGTGATCCACAAGCTCCGCGCGCAGGGCGTCGACAACGTCAAGGTCAACATGGACTGGCAACACCTCCTCATGAACGGCGAGAGCCTCGGGGAGTACGCAGCCATGCTCGCGGCTGAGGGAGTGCTCGGCCATCAGCATGCGAACTCGGGCTGGGGCACTTTCGACGACGACAACATGGTGGGAGCGCTCGCATTCATGGAGACGCTCGAGCTCGCGGTCGAGCTTCGCCGTGCCGGCTACGGCGACAATGGCGAGCGGCTCGGTTTCGATCTGTACCCGTATACGGAGGACGCAGTGGCCGCCACCCGGCGCAGTGTGTTGCAGTGGCGCTACATCGACTCCGTCGCGGCGCGGATCGACGACGCCGCGCTGCGAGCGGCTCAGAAGGAAAAGGACGCCGTCGCCGCGTACGAGCTCGTCTACGCGGCACTCAGCGAGTGACGCAGCTCGTCGGCCTCGACGTCGGGACAACGGGTGTCAAGGCGCTCGCGCTTTCGCCGGACGGTGACGTGCTCGCCCGGGCCGAGGAGAGCTACGGGCTCTCGACCCCGCACCCCGGGTGGGCGGAACAGGATCCCGAAGACTGGTGGCGGGCAGCGGAGCGCGCGCTGGCGGCGCTCGGGGGCGAACCGGCCGCGATCGGCCTCTCCGGTCAGATGCACGGTCTCGTCGTTCTCGACGATCGCGATCGAGTGCTTCGGCCGGCGATCCTGTGGAACGACCAGCGGACGGAAGCGGAGTGCGTCGAGATCGAGGAGCGGGTCGGGCTCGCACGGCTGATCCAGCTGACCGGGAACCGCGCGCTCACAGGCTTCACCGCACCGAAGCTGTTGTGGCTGCGCCGACATGAGCCGACGACGTACGCGCAGGTGGCTCACGTGCTGCTGCCCAAGGACTACGTGCGCCTGCGTCTTACGGGCGAGCACGCGATCGACGTCGCGGACGCGTCGGGGACCCTCCTGTTCGACGTTGCGAGGCGGCGCTGGAGTCAGGAGATGCTCGAGGCTCTCGAGCTCGACCCGGACTGGCTCCCACGAGCGCTCGAGTCGCCGGAGGTCTCGGGCCAGACGGTCGCCGGCATTCCGGTCGCCGCGGGTGCCGGCGATCAAGCGGCGGCGGCACTCGGCGTCGGGGTCGACCGGCCGGGACCGGTCTCCGTGGTGCTCGGTACGTCAGGCGTCGTGTTTGCCGCGCTGCCGGCCTTCGCCGCCGATCCGCAGGCGCGCGTGCACGCGTTCTGCCACGCCGTTCCAGGCGGCTGGCACGCCATGGGAGTCATGTTGTCCGCGGCCGGGTCGCTGCGCTGGCTGCGTGACGTCCTCGGCCCACCGGGCGGGTATGACGAGCTGACCGCGGCGGCCGAGGAATGGCCGGCGGGCACCGAGGGGCTCACCTTCCTGCCCTACCTCTCCGGTGAGCGGACGCCCCACGCGGACCCGCACGCCCGGGCTGCGTTCGCCGGGCTCACGCTTCGCCACGACCGCGGGGCGCTCGTCCGCGCCGTCCTGGAGGGGGTCGCCTACGGCCTGCGCGACTCGCTCGAGCTGCTGCGCGAGCTGGGGGTCGACCCGCGTGACGGACGCGTCTCCGGTGGCGGAGCCCGCAGCGAGGTCTGGCTTCGCATCCTCGCCTCGGTCCTCGGCCTGCCGATCCGGCGCACGACGGCCGACGAGGGCTCAGCCTATGGAGCGGCGTTACTCGGCGGCGTGGCCGCCGGAGTCTTTCGCGACGTGCACGAGGCGGTCGCCACCTGTGTCCGTCTGCTCGACCCAGTCGACCCGGACCCTCAGTGGGTTGACGCCTACGAGCACGGTTACCGTCGCTTCCAACTGCTCTATCCGGCCCTTCGACCTTTGGAGGACGTATGACGACGCTCGACGGAAAGGTTGCCCTCGTCACCGGGGCAAGCCGCGGCATCGGGGCTGCGGTCGCACGACGGCTCGCGGAGGAGGGTGTCAAGCTGGGACTAGCGTCCCGGAGCGGCGACGACCTCGGCATCGAGGACGCAGTCGCGCAGCCCTGCGACGTTCGCGATGCCGCCCAGGTGGAGGACATCGTGTCCGCGACCGTGAACGCCTTCGGCCGGCTCGACATCCTGGTCCCGAACGCGGGCGTGGGTGCGTATGGTCCCTTCCTCGAACTTGCGCCCGGCTTCCTCGAGGAGATGATCGACGTCAACGTGAAAGGGACGCTGTATGCCGTGCGCGCCGCGCTCCCGCACCTGCTCGAGAGCGGCGAGGCGGACATCGTCACGCTCGCGTCAGAGGCTGGGCGTCGCGGTCTTCCGCTCGAGGCGGTCTACTGCTCCTCGAAGTTCGCGCAGGTCGGATTCACCCGCGCGCTCGACCATGAGCTGCGTGAACGCGGCGTCCGTTGCACGAATGTCTGCCCGGGCGGCGTGGCGACCGATTTCGCACTCGAACCGGAACGAGGGCGGACCGAGGACGCGCTCCCGGGGATGATGAGCGCAGACGACGTCGCGGACGTCGTCCTCTTCGTGCTCACTCGGCCGCGCAACCATCGCATTCTCGAGACCGCGTTCCGCCCGATGACGGAGGCGTCATGGGGGTAGACGCAGCCGTCAAGTGGGGGATCCTCTCGACCGCCGACATCAACCGGAAGGTCATTCCCGGCGCCCACGCATCCGAGAAGGTCGAGCTCATCGCGGTGGCCAGCCGCGACCTAGGACGGGCGGAGGACTACGCCCGCGAATGGGAGATCGACCACGCGTACGGCTCGTACGAAGCGCTGCTGGAGGACGCCGATGTCGAGGCCGTCTACATCTCGCTGCCGAACACGTTGCACTGCGAGTGGTCGATCCGTGCCGTCGAGGCGGGGAAGCACGTGCTCTGCGAGAAGCCGATGAGCAGGCACGTCGGCGACGTCGAGTCGGCATTCGACGCTGCCGAGAGGAACGAACGAATCCTGATGGAGGCGTTCATGTACCGCCACAACCCGCAGACCACGAGGCTCCGTCAGCTCGTGGACGAGGGGGCGATCGGAGACGTGCGGCTTGTCCGCTCCAGTTTCGGCTATTCGCTGTACGACACGGAAAACATCCGCCTGCGGACGGAGGTGGAGGGCGGCAGCCTAATGGATGTCGGCTGCTACTGCGTGAGCGGATCCCGACTGATCGGCGGTGAGCCGGAGCAGGTGTACGGGCAGCAGTTCGTCGGCCCGAGCGGCACCGACTGGGTCTTCACCGGCACGATGCGCTTTCCGGGCGACGTCTTCGCCCTGTTCGATTGCGGGACCGCCCTGGCCGAACGTGACGAGCTCGAGGTGATCGGAACCGACGGGTCGCTCTTCCTCGACGATCCATGGCACTGCCTCGAGCCGATGATCGAGCTTCGCCGCAACAACGGGGTGGAACGGATCGAGATCGAGCCTGCCGACTCGTATCGGCTCGAGCTCGAGAACCTGAGCGACGCGATCCGGGGCACTGCCGATCCTCTCCTCGGGCGCGCGGACGCCGTCGGTCAGGCGCGAGTCATCGAGGCGCTCTACCGATCGGCGGTCACAGGTGCCGCCGTTTCCCTGTAACGCGAAAGCGCCGCGAAGGTCAGCAGGCACAAGACGGCAAGCGCGAAGTACGGCACCGCATCGCTCGTGACCGACGCGACGGCACCTCCCAGTGCCGCGCCACCGGCCTGTCCCGGCGCCCAGGCGAGGTTCACGAGCGCGAACGCGTAGCCGTAGTCAAGCCCTCTCGTCTCCGCTGCATCGGTGACCAGTGACATTGCGGGTGTCCAGAAGCTTCCAAACGCGAAGCCCGCCAGTACGATCACCGCCGCGAGCACCCAGGCGCGCTGCGGCCACGGCAGCAGAAGTGCGACGACCGCCGACCCTGCGAGAGCCGCGAGCAGAGGGCGCACGCGGCCGTGTTGATCCGAGAGTCGGCCGAGCACCGGCGCCCAGGCTGCCTCGACCCCGGCCGACACGAGGTACGTCGCTCCGACCGCCGCAGCGCCCCAGCCGAGGTCGGACAGACGGAGTGGCGCGAGCACGGAGAGCGTTCCGAAGCAGAGGGCGGGGAGCAGGCAGAGCCACACGCCGGTCTGGATGCTGCGGTCGCGCGAGATCGCGTCGACGAGCATTCGAATCGGCTGTGCGTGCGTCGGCACGACTGACGGCGTCGCCGCCGCCACGGCGGCAAGCACGAGTGCGACTCCGGCGACCGCACCGAACGCAGGTCCCGGGCCGGTGAAGGACGCGACGGCTCCGAGAACGGGCCCGAAAAGGGCCCCGACGATCGCCGCACCGAAGGCGGAGCCGATGAGGCGGCCGCGGCGGCCGGCAGGCGCAGCTGCAACCAACCATGCGAGCGCGCCCGTCCACGAGAACGCGCTCGACACACCCTGGAGGAAACGCGCGAGGTCGAGTGCCCAGACCGAGTCGGCGAGTCCGAACGCGACCGTTGTCAAGGTGAGCAGGGAGAGTCCGATCAGCACGGTTCGCTTGACGCCGAGGCGGGCGGCGGCGATTCCGCTCGGGATCCCCGCGACCAGGGCGCCCGCGGGGTACATGGCCTGCAACACGCCGGCGCCGGCCTTCCCGAGCCCCAGCTCGTCGACGTAGTGCGGAAGCAGCGGTGTCAGCGCCGCGAAGAACATCGTGTCGACGAGGACGATGGCACCCGTGAGGAGAAGCAGCCTGCGCACGGGCGAGTGGGCTAGCGCCAGCCCGGCTCGCGTCGGTCGAGAAATGCGCGCAAGCCTTCCTGCCCTTCGTCGCTGGCGCGCAGTCGCGCGGCGATCTGCGCCGTTTCTTCGCCCGTGGGCCGCTCCCGGATCAGTCGCTTCGCTTCGCGAACGGCTTCGGGCCCCGCGCTCAGCAGTGCGGTGAGGACGCGGTCGACCGCAGCGTCGAGATCCGTGGCGACTTCCTCAACCAGACCGATGCGCAAAGCGGTGTCCGCGTCGAAACGTTCGCCGGTGAGGAAGTAACGCCGGGCATGCGCACCGATCCTCGCTAGGACGAACGGCGAGATTACGGCAGGAATGATCCCGAGCTTCACTTCGGAGAAGCCAAAGACCGCGTCCGGTGCAGCGATCGCGACATCGGCGCAGGCGGTGAGGCCGGAGCCGCCGCCGAGGGCGTAGCCCTGCACTCGCGCGATCACCGGCGCGGGGCAGCGGTCGATCGTCTCGCACATCCGGTAGAGCCGCAGCGCGTCTTCGGCGTTCTCCTCGAGCGAGAGGTCGATCGCCGAGCGCTGCCACTCGATGTCCGCGCCTGCGCAGAAGCTCGGGCCGTCCCCGGCGAGGACGACAGCCCTTGCGTCGCCAACGTCGGCAAAGGCCGCCGTGAGCTCGGCGATCAGCTCGGCGTCGAAGGCGTTCCGGCGCTCGGGCCGCGCCAGGGTGATCCGGAGGATGCCTCCGTCGCGTTCGATCCGTAGGCCTGCCACGGTTGGAGCTTAGAGTTGCGGGATGCTGCGAGGTGCGCTTGCCGCCGCCCTGACGCCGCTTCGCGACGCGGGGGAGTCACTCGACGAGGACGCGTTCGCGCCCTATGTCGACTTCCTGGCGGCCGGGGGTGTCGACGGGCTCCTGGCGCTCGGCACGACCGGCGAGGGGTTCCTGCTTCCCATCGAGCAACGCATGCGTGCGGCTCAGCTGTTCGTCGAGGCGGCGAACGGACGACTGCTCGTCGCGGTGCACTGCGGTGCGCAGTCGACCTGGGACACTGTCGAACTTGCCGCCCACGCGGCGGAGCTCGGCGTTGCCGGAGTCGCAGTCATGCCCCCGCCGTACTTCACGCTCGACGAGGCGGAGCTGTTCGCGCATCTCGCGGCTGCGGCGCGCGCCTGCGACCCGACGGCTTTCTACGTCTACGAGTTCGCGGCGCGCAGTGGTTACGCGGTTTCCCCGGCGGTCCTGGAGCGGTTGCGTGACGCCGCGCCGAACTTCCGCGGGCTGAAGGTGTCCGACACGCCCTGGGAAAGCTTCAAGCCATATCTGATCGAAGGCCTCGACATCTTCGTCGGGCCGGAGTCGTTGCTGCCGCAAGGGCTTGCGGGTGGAGCCGTCGGCGCAGTGTCGGCGCTCGCCTCCGCGTTTCCCGAGCTCGTCGCCGCGGCGGTGCGCGGTCAAGGTGCTGCCGACCTCGGTCCTGTGCGTGCGGCGCTCGAGCGGTTCCCGTTCCAGGCCGCGGCGAAGTTCGTGGTGGGACGACGTGGAGTCCCGCTGGGGCCCGACGTTCGCCGGCCGTTGCGAACGCTGATGGACGCGGAGCAGAAGGAGCTCGAGCGATGGCTCGAATCGTCGTCGCCGGTAGCGGCTCTGTAGGAGCTTGCATTGCGTATCACCTCGCCCTCCTCGGAGCGGAGGACGTCGTGCTCGCCGATCGGTCCGAGATTGCTTCGGGCTCGACCGGCAAGGCAATGGGCGGAGTTCGCCAGCAGTTCTCGACCGAGGCCGAAGTGCGTCTCGCGCAAGAGTCGATTGCCTTCTTCGAGGAGCTCGGCGTCGAGTGGTTCCAGCAAGTCGGCTATCTCTTCGTTGCGACGACGGCCGGCGGTCGCGACGAGCTCGAGGCACGAAGGGAGCTCCAGGCGAAGCTCGGCGTGCCGGTCACGCGTATGGATCCGAGCTCGGTTCCCGGGCTGCGAACGGATGACGTTCTCGGCGCGGTGTTCTGTCCCACCGATGGGGTCGCCGATCCGCCCGCGCTGACCAGGGAGGTCGTCCGGCGATCCGTCGAGTTAGGCGTCGAGCTGCGCGAGCACACCGATGCCCGCGGGCTCGAGCGCGACGTCCTCGTCATCGCGGCGGGGGCGTACTCCGGCGAGTTCGGTGTCGACCTGCCGATCCGCCCGCTCGCGCGGCAGCTGCTCGAGACCCAGCCGATTGCGGACCTGCCGGACGACTTGCCGATGGTGATCGAGGCCGAGACCGGCTTCCACTTCAGGCGACGCGACGATTGCCTCCGGATCGCGATGACCGATGCCGTGCCGCGCTGGGGATTCGAGCAGATCGTCGACGAGACGGTCTTCGGCGACCGGCTCGAGCGTCTCGCGCACCGCTATCCGTCGGCCGACGAGACCGGCATCTCACGCGCGTGGGCCGGCCTCTACGACATGACACCCGATGCGCATCCGATCATCGGCCCGGTAGGCGACGGCCTCTATGCAGCATGCGGATTTTCCGGTCACGGATTTATGCAGTCGCCTGCCGTCGGCCGCGCCGTTGCCGAAGAGCTCCTTCACGGCGAGTCCGCGCTCGATCTCGCGCCGTACCGCCTGACGCGGTTCGCCGAGGGGACGGCGTTCCCGGAAGAGCTCGTCCTTTAAGCACTTTGTCAGACGGTTTGATTCCCCTAAGGGCTTGGAGTCATTCGAATGCGAGCCCGAGCCGCGAGAGCTGCTCGTTGACGTAACGCCCCTCGATCGTCGCTTCGACGTCGAACGTCTCGGCGACATCGGGGACCTTGCCGATCAGCTCACGGACCCGGGTCGGCAGCTCTTGCTCGGCGGCCTCGGCGGACTCCCAGAGGTACACGGCGCCCCAGCGCTCGGTCACTTCGTCCGAGACCCAGGCCTTGAAGCGCAGGCCCTGAACCTCGGCGAACGCGTCCGCGGACTCGTCGCGCAGGTACCGCCGCAGCTCCTGGATCGTCGTTTTCGAGTCCGCGAGATTCCAGAGGACGAACCGAAGGATCACGCGGGAGGTGGCAGTTTCGCGAGCAGCGCCTTCACGCTCCTCAGAACGTCGGCCTCCTTGTGGCCGAAGTCGTCGAGATACGAGTGCAGTGCTGCGTGCAAGAGCCGCAGCTCTTCGTCGGAAAACTCGATTGAGTGCATGACGCCTCCTAGCCCCATGAAGGGGGTTCGTATTGCGTGTCGATTGGCGCGCCGAACGTGACGAACTCGAGCCCGTCGGCCCCGGAGACGGCCACGCGGATTACGGTGGGATCCACACGAACGAAGCGACCTGGTACGAGCTCGATCTCGTCGCCGTCGGCACGCATGGTTCCGGACCCTTTCACCACGAAGTAGACCTCTTCCTGGTTGGTATCGCTGTGCTCGTGCTCGCGGCCTTCCTGATTCGGAGGGAGGATGAAGTAGTTGAAGCCGAAGGCCTTGCCGTCGACCGCCCGGCGAACTTTCCGCACCATCCCGCCCGGGCCCTCCGCCTCCAGTTCGCCGACATCGGCGACGTCGTATCCCGCCACTACTGCTCCTCCTTGTCTCGGTTGTCCAGTCGTTGCAAGAAAGCTTGTCGCATGCGCTCGCCGTCTGCCAGGACCTGGCGGTAGCGGGGGCGGCGCGGTTCGAGCTTCACGATCTTCACGTCTCGCGGCGGCTCGCCGTACGAGTGGTGATAGGCCTCCGACTCGCCGAGTTCCCTCAGTCGCTGCTTCGGCTTCCTGCTGAACAGGCGCATTACATTCGGAAGACGCCGAAGGTGGTCTCGGGAATGGGACCGTTGAGCGCCGACGACAGTCCGAGCGCGAGCACACGGCGTGTGTCGAATGGGTCGATGATCCCGTCGTCCCACAGTCGTGCGGTGGAGTAGTACGGGCTGCCCTCACGCTCGTACTTGGCGCGAATCTCGTCCGGGTCGGCGTCACCGACCATCGTCAGGACGGTGGCAGCCTGATCGCCGCCCATCACCGAGATGCGGGCATTCGGCCACATCCACAGCTGGCGCGGCTCGTAGGCCCGGCCGCACATCGCGTAGTTCCCCGCGCCGAATGAACCGCCGACGATCACGGTGAACTTCGGCACCTGCGCGTTCGCGACGGCCATCACCAGCTTCGCGCCGTCGCGCGCGATCCCGCCTGCCTCGTACTCCTGCCCGACCATGAAACCCGTGATGTTCTGAAGGAAGACGAGCGGAATGCGTCGCTTCGTGGCGAGCTCGATGAAGTGCGCCCCCTTCTGCGAGGACTCCGCGAACAGGACGCCGTTGTTGGCCAGGATGGCGACCGGGCAGCCCTCGATGTGGGCGAAGCCGGTCACGAGCGTCTCGCCGTACAGCGCCTTGAACTCGTCGAAGCGGGAGCCGTCGACGATCCGAGCGATCAGCTCGCGTGCATCCACCTGCTGGCGGAAGTCCTCGGGAATCAGCCCGTAGAGCTCTGCCGGGTCGGCCGCCGGAGGCTCGGGCTCGAGCGGTTCCCACGGCGGGTCCGGCTTGCGCCCCTGCAGGTTGCGGACGATCTGCCGTGTCAGGGCGAGGGCGTGCTCGTCGGAGGTCGCGTAATGGTCGGCGACGCCTGAGTGCCGCGTGTGCACGTCCGCGCCGCCGAGCTCCTCGGCGGTCACGTCTTGACCGGTTGCCGCTTTCACGAGCGGCGGCCCGCCGATGAAGATCGTCCCGGTGCCGCGGACGATGATCGTCTCGTCCGACATCGCGGGGACGTACGCGCCGCCGGCGGTGCACGATCCCATCACGACGGCAATCTGCGGGATCCCCTTGGCCGACATCTGCGCCTGGTTGAAGAAGATTCGGCCGAAGTGGTCGCGGTCGGGGAAGACCTCGTCTTGCAGCGGCAAAAAGGCACCGCCCGAGTCGACGAGGTAGATGCAGGGAAGGTTGTTCTGTTCCGCGATCTCCTGCGAGCGTAGGTGTTTCTTGACGGTGAGCGGGAAGTACGAGCCGCCCTTCACCGTTGCGTCGTTGGCGACGATCACGCACTCGCGGCCCTCGACGACGCCAATGCCGGTCACGATCCCCGCTGCCGGCGCCTGCCCCTCGTAGAGATCCCAGGCAGCGAGCGCATTCAGCTCGAGGAAGGCTGCGCCCGGGTCGACGAGGCGGTCGATGCGCTCGCGTGCCGGCAGCTTTCCCCGCGATCGGTGACGCTCTGTTGCCTTGTCGCCTCCGCCCTCGGCGATCAGGGCTGTCCGCTCACGCAGCTCGGCGACGAGGCCCTCCATCCGGTCTCGCCGCCGCTCGAAGGTCTCGTCTCGTTCGACGGTTGACTGGAGTAGCGCCACGACCAGGAGCCTACAATCGCGCCGATGCCCCACGAAGGCCTTTTGCGGCGATATGCAGATCTCGCGGTGCGCGTGGGAGCCAACGTCGGCGAGGGCCAGGATGTTCTCATCAGGTGCTTTGTCGAGCATGCTCCGCTCGCCCGTGCGCTCGCCGCCGCGGCGTACGAGGCCGGTGCCCGCTACGTGGCGGTCGACTACGGAGACACGTACCTCAAGCGTGAGCTGATCCAGCATGCCGACGACGACACACTCGAGTGGTCGCCGCCGTGGCAACTTGCGCAGCTCGAGCACTTCGCCAAGGTCGGCGGGGCCGAGATCGCGATTACCGGAGATCCGAACCCGGAGCTGCTCTCGGACCTCGACGGCGTGCGCGTCGGCAAGGCACGTCCGAAGGAGTATTCGCAACGGGCGCTCGAGGTGATCTTCGACGACCGGCGGCTGAACTGGACGATCGTCGCATTCCCGAACGAAGGTTGGGCGACGAAGGTGTTCGGCGAGCCCGACGTCGATCGACTCTGGGAAAACGTGGCGAAGGCAGTCCGGCTCGACGAGCCCGATCCGGTGCAGGCCTGGCAGGACCACATCGAACGGCTCGTGGCTCGGGCGGCTTCGCTTACCGAGCGCGCGTTCGACGCGCTCCGATTCCGCGGTCCGGGCACCGATCTGATGATCGGGCTGACACCGGCGTTCAACTGGGGTGCCGCACGGCTCGAGACGGCCGACGGCCGCACGCATGTGCCCAACATGCCGACGGAAGAGGTCTTCACCGCGCCTGATGCCCGCCGCACCGAGGGAACCGTGCGGTCGACGCGACCGCTGGGGCTGGCCGGAGGCGTGATGGTCCAGGACCTCGAGTTGCGTTTCGAGGGCGGTCGCGTGGTCGAGGTGAAGGCGTCGAAGGGCGAAGACGTGGTGCGCTCGCAGCTCGAGACCGACGACGGCGCCAAGAGGCTCGGCGAGGTCGCGCTCGTCGACGGCTCCTCGCGTGTCGGTCAGCTGGGCGTGACGTTCTTCGACACTCTCTTCGACGAGAACGCCACGTGCCACATCGCGTACGGCGCAGGCCTGGCCTTTACGCGGAACGCCGAGGTCGAGCTCCCGGAGGGCGCCGCGAACACATCGAGCGTGCACACCGACTTCATGATCGGGGGGCCCGAGGTCGAAGTCGACGGGCTGGAAGCCGGCGCGACCGCGGTCCCGATCATCCGTAGCGACGAATGGGTCCTCGCCTGACCGAAACGCAAGCAGCTGCGTTTCGGCGCAAAGTTGGCACAGAGGGATTCGCCTTTCCGGAGTAGCATCGAGCGCAGTGGGTGGTGGGTGAAGACCCCCACCCGGGTGGGGGACGCGCGCGCACGCGCAC
>Ga0307296_10000378_pt1 | contig 20766 bp, 17 predicted proteins | sample ER_DNA_153_FD_194467 | JGI IMG/M metagenome (GOLD analysis project Ga0307296, IMG submission 194467) | Bulk soil microbial communities from the East River watershed near Crested Butte, Colorado, United States - ER_DNA_153 | ecosystem: Environmental > Terrestrial > Soil > Floodplain | place... | reverse complement strand
CGAGAGCGGTGCGAGCTCGATGACCGCGCCCGGCCGTTCCGCCCAGTCGGGACGGTGGTCGAGAAGATCGGGTCGCGCGGCGCACAGCACTAGGAGCGGCACGCCCGACACCGTGGCGGCCAGGTACTCGATCAGGTCGAGAAGCGCGGGCTCAGCCCAGTGGATGTCTTCGAACGTCACCACCAGCGGCTGCCGTTCCGCCTCGGTCTCGAAGAACTTGCGCGTCGCCCAGAAGATCTCCTCGAGGGGGAAGGTAGCCTCCGAAAGCCCGATCGCCGACGTGAGCCTGGCCGAGACGTCGCCGGCAACAGGGCCGACGACCTGTTCGACCTTGACCCGGGCCGCGTCGTGCGGATCGTCCTCCTTCAGTCCCGCCGCATCGCGCATGATCTCGACAAGGGGCCAGAATGTGATTCCTCGTCCGTAGGGAAGACAGCGTCCCTGGAGGACCCGCGCTCGGGGGTACGCTCGTCGCATCAGCTCCTCGATCAGCCGGGACTTTCCGGCGCCGGCCTCGGCGAGGATGGTGGCGAGCCGGCAAGTTCTGTCTCGAATGCTCTGCCCGAGCTCGCCCAGGAGCGTTTCGAGCTCGTGTGTACGACCTACCAGCTCCCGCTCGTGGTGCCGCTCGACGCTCTCCGTCTGCCGAACGGTGAGCAGGCGGTATGCCGCGGCGCGTTCCGCCTTGCCCTTCAGCTCGAGGGGCTCCACCGGCTCGGCGTCGACCGCATGGCGGACGAGGCGATAGGTCGTCTCCCCAAGCAGGACCTCGTCCGCCGGCGCGGCCTGCTCGAGGCGTGCCGCTGTGTTGACCGTGTCGCCGGTCACGAGCCGCTGCCTCGTCCCCGAGTCGCTCGCAACGACCTCGCCGGTATTGATTCCGGTGCGATTGCCGATCGTGACACCCCACCGTTGCTCGAGCTCGTCATTGAGCGACGCCAGGCGTTCGCGCATCTCGATGGCGGCCCGCACGGCCCGGAGAGCGTCGTCCTCTTGCGCGCGCGGAAGGCCGAAGACCGCCATGATCGCGTCACCGATGTACTTCTCGATCGTCCCGCCGTGCTGCTCCAAAGCACTGCGCATCTCGTCGAAATAGCGGGACATGACCTCGCGAACCGCCTCCGAGTCCAGGCGTTCCGCCATCGCCGTCGACCCCCTCAGGTCAGAGAAGAGGATCGTGACGGTCTTTCGGACCTCCGGAGCGGGAGCAGAAGCGAGCGACGTGCCACAGAAGCCGCAGAGTCGAAACCGGTCAGGGTTCTCTTCGCCGCAGTTCGGGCAAAGGACCATTACACCCGGCAGAGGGCTACCCGCCGGCCGATGGTGTCTGCCCGGACCCGGCCGCCACACCTGCACGTACGACCGATGTCGGCAGCGTTCGCGGCCGCCCTGCCAAATCGCTCCCGGGACCCGACATCGCGCCCGGCGAGCGCCTTGACCTTACGTTGTTCGGAGTCTCGAAAAACGGCATGCGGCAATGCGTCGTCGTGTTGGGCTTCACCTGTAGATCGTACGGCCTGGGCCGATGGCAGGCAAACATCCCCAGCCCTCGACCTTCAGCTGCCGAGCGGTTGCTGCGGAACTGGAAGCTGCTCGACCTGCACCCGTCGCCGACGATCAGCGTAGACTCGTGCGGCCGCGCGCGGCGCACGGGAACCGGAGGGAAAAGTTGCCTAGTCGAATCATCTGCGTCTCGCATACGACTGGCGCTGGGGGCGAGAGCGTCGGCCGGGCGGTCTCAGATCGGCTCGGATTCCGCTACGTCGATGAGGAGGTCGTCGAGAGTGCGGCCGAATCGGTGGGCCTCGATCCTGCCGTGATCAGCAACGTCGAGAGACGCAAGTCGCTGGTCGCGCGTGTTCTGGACCGCGTCGCCGAATCCGGCAGAGAACCGCGACCGCGTTTGTCTCCAAGCTTGTCAGGCTCGTCACGCACGCAAGCTACGTTTGCCGAGCCGGTCAGGCAAATGCCATCCGGCGACGACCTTCGCGCGCTGATCCGCGAGGTCATTTCCGATGTGGCTGAGGAAGGAGACGTAGTCATCGTCGCTCACGCTGCCTCGATGGCGCTCGCAGGGAGGGAAGATGTTTTGCGCGTCCTCGTCACAGCATCGCCCGAAACGCGAGCTCGGCGCGTCGCTGAGGCGGGGAAAGTCGATGCGCGGCAAGCTGCCAAGTTGATAAGGGACGAAGACGCGGCGCGCGACGACTACCTCGCGCGCTTCTACCGCGTGGATCGCGAGCAGCCCACGCATTACGATCTCGTCGTCAACACGGATGTGATCAGCCCAGATCGAGCAGCCGATCTCCTGCTGCTCGCCGCCACCTAGATCCGCCTGAGGGCTGGGCGCACAGGACGGCTGCCTCGTGCTCGTGCTGCCTAAAAGCGGCGAAACTGGGCAGAGGGTATGAAAACCTTTTCTTTTCTTGGTCGACAGCGCATACTGGCTCCATGTCCGCCACGGAGTACCGGGTCGGCAAGAACGAGGCGCTCTTCCGGGAGGTCAACGAGCGCATCCGGAGCGTCAGCGAGGACTGGGCCAAGGGCGATCGGACGAGCCGGATCGAGTTCGTCTGCGAGTGCAGCCGCGACAGCTGTTTCGAGACCGTGGCCCTGACGGTCACCGAGTACGAGGAGGTGCGCTCCGATTCCCGTCGCTTCCTGATCGTGACCGGACACGTGTGGTCGCCAGAAGTCGAGCGCGAAGTGCATCGAAATGGTGCTTACTCGATCGTCGAGAAGCACGGTGAAGCCGGTGAGATCGCCGAGGACGAGGACGACCGCACCAACTGATCGAGGCGATGGACGCTAGCGCCCAGGCGGAATTCGGAAGAGCCGTCCGGATGCATCGACCTGGAAGATCTCGATCCTGTGCATTCCAGCACTGAGCGACGCTTCTGGCACCAAAGCTGAAAGCGCAGGATCTCCCCGGAACACGTAGCTCCGCGTGACCGCCTCGACGCGGCCGTCGACCGAAACGGCGAGGTCGACCCCCGGACCGGCGGCCTCGCCTGAGAGGCGGCCGGTGATCATTGCCGGCATCGTCCCTGACTCGGGGTCTACCCGTATTCGGTCACCGAGATCGAGTTCGACCGCCAGCCCATCGGCCGGCTCGGCGTCCAGAGACGCAACGCGCCGGCCGACCAGTTCGCGGTGCGGGCCGAAGCGGTAAAGGCCCTCCCCCCGGTCTCGATCACCGAAGAGCGAGATCTTCTGCTCGAGGAGCTCGTCACGGCGGCGCTCCAGCCGCGAGACACGTGCCGCGAAGCTGCCGCCGGACGTTCTGTAGATCCGCACGAGCGGCGCCGGGCGGAAGGACCCGTCGAGCGCGGAGTGCCCGTCGACTCTCCAGGGAAGCGAGATCCCGAGGGCGTCCGCGAGCGTCGGCAAGATGTCGACGGTCTGGACATGCTCGTCGACGACCCGCCCTGCAGTCTGACCAGGGGCCTTCACGAAGAGCGGCACGAACGCCAGGTCCGGCAGGTTCGCGGTCGTGGTCACCCTGCGCGGCCCTCCGGGGCGAAAGCTGACACCGTGGTCGGCCGTCAGGATGATGAGCGAGCGGTCGTAGAGCCCGCGGCGCCGGAGGCTTTGCACCAACTCGCCGAGGAGCGTGTCCACGAAGCCGACCTGGAGCAGGTGCCGCTGCCAACCCTGGTCCGCCAGCACCTCGTCGTCGGTCCAGCTGTCGTCAACCAGGCCCGCGATCGTCGCCGCATTCGCGTAGCGCTTTCCGGACGGTAGGTAGACCCAACCGTAGTGCGGCAGAAGCACGTGCAGAAACGAGAGTTCCGGCTTCCTCGAGGACCTGATCGAGTCGGCGAAGACGCGGAACCTGAGATCCCGATCGCGCACTGATCCGGGAAAGAGCCGCTTCTGGAGAAAGCCGCGCTCGAGGCCGTGGCGAACGTCCTCTTCGCGCCGCGTCCGCCCCCCTCCGCCGCGAAAGTCTCCCCACGTCGCCGTCACCGACGGCAGGCGATCGCGGAGATCCGAGGGCAGCACCATGTGGAGGTAGACGACGCTCAGGTCGGAAGCGAGCGACTCGAGGCGAGCCAGAAAGCCTTCGCCGGAGGACTGCGAGCAGAGACTCGCGGGGCAGAGCCGGGTCACGGACTCGGTCACGTTCAGCCGGTAGCCGCGGCCGAGGAGCGTGAAGAGGTTCCGCGGATAGTCGGAGGCGATCGGAATCTTGCTCGCGTCGCGCGGATAGAGGCCCGTCAGGATTGCCGGCACGGCCAGGCTCGTGTTTCCCTGCACCGTGGTCGCATTCCGAAACCAGGTGGCGTCCCCAGCCAGGGCGGCGAAGTTCGGGTACCGAACCGGATCGATCCGTCCCGATCGGTCGAGGAGTGAGAGCGACGGGAACTCGTCGAAAACGACCATCACGACGGGTGCCCGCCCTTGGATGTCCGCCGGCTTGGCGTGTGCGTCCTCCGCGAGCGTCAGCTTCGCGACCGGCGAGCCGAGGAGGAAGAGGCCGAGAAAGAGAAGCGGTGCAGGGCCGAGCACGGTCAGCACGGAGCGGATGGCGCCCAGCCGCGCGTAGGCGAAGGCGCTACCCGCCGCGACCCCGACGACGAGCGCGGCAAAGATGGTTTCGGGGGGATCCCCGATGCGGTTCACGACCTGCATGGCGACGAGCCCCGTGAGGAGTCCGACGAAGATCAGGTGCAGGCCGGCGGCCGCCCCGCTGTGCACCAGGCCCACAAGTGCCTCCACGGCCAGCAAGAGCAGCGGCGGAACGAGCACGACGCCGAGTGCGAAGACGACGATCTCCCAGCGCGATGATCCGCGGGCGGCGAAGAAGACCACGTTTTCCGAGAGAAGCGAGAAGAGCGGCTGCGCCAGGGCGAACGAGGAGAGGACGAGCAGATGAAGGCCCGCGAAGCCAAGCTCGCGGACGGGACGCACACGCCCTCGGTCAGACGCGGGGCCGGGCACGGTACAGCACCCGGGTCCCCGACTCGAGCCGCTCAGAGCGCTCGACCTCGAACGCCTCGGAGAGCGCGCGCTCAAAGGACTCCTGCGTGTAGTCGTCGTGGATGCCCTCGCGCTTGCGAGCGAGGAGTCTTGCCGCCATCGGGTCCTCCGGAGTCGGGAGCTCGATCACCACCTCCGTGCCGAGCTCGCGGAGCCAGCCTAGGAACTCCCGCATGGGGATGTTCGCACCGATCACGACATGGTGGACGAGCGCCAGGCAGAGCGTCAGGTCGGGCGTGCCGCGTTCGGGCAAGGGCTTTCGCTCCTTGCCGCGCCACCCGAGACCGGGCGACTGGTCGGCGATGTTCATGACGAGGGGCAAGATCGTCTTCGAGCCCTCTTCGCGGAGCGAACGGTAGAGAGCATCGACAACCGCCTGGTCGGCGTCGACCGCGAGGGCGTAGTCCGAGTGCTCGGCGGCGATCCGCGTGTAGCGTCCGTCGTTCGCTCCGAGGTCCCAGACCAGGCGCCGCCGCCGCGAGGAGGCTGCCTCCCTGACGAACGCCGCCTTCCGCTCGGCGTCCGCGTCCGTATAGGTGTTCTGCGTTCCGTACCCCGTCCACGCAGTTGCGCCCGGCTGCCACTCGAGGCGCTCGATCAGGCGCGTGAGCCCCCGAACGTTCGCACGAATCAGCTCGGTCTTGAAGCCCGCCTTCTTGAGCTCCCCCTTCACGTCCTTCGCGGAGTCCGCGTAGCGGCGCTCGAGACGCGCGTGTAGGGCGACATGCGTGAGGACGCCGCGCCGAAGGAGATCGCGGGCGGAGAACATGCGACGCGCCTGCACCGGGGAGATCCCGTCGATCGCACCGCGAAGGAGCGGTGGATACTCGATGCCCTTGTAGGCCTGAAGGAGCAGCGGATACAGGAAGAGCATGCAGAACTGCCGGTAGCCCGCCCAGGGCTCGCCTTCCCGAAGCGTCTCGAAGGACCCGACATCGATGAAGACGGGGTTCGTCCCGCGCCACTGGACGTTGTATGGAGACGAGTCCTTCAGCATGAGTCCCTCGCCGATCGCCTCGTCGAGCAGCGAGAGCTGCAGGAGCGCCGCATCCTTCAGCATCGAGAAAGGCCACTCGTACGGGTACGAGACGAACGGAATCGCCTCGTGGCGCAGGACACCGGCGGCGCCGGCACGGAATTCGGCGGGCACGGCCGTCTCGTCGGCCTGCTCCGTGCCGACCAGGCGGCCGTCGGCGATGGCGCGCTCGAAGAGGGCGCTCTCGGCCAGTGCTCGCCAGTCCTCGAGCCCGGTCGGGCTGAGTGTCCGGAGGACGGTCCCTCCGGCGACGACGACGCGGCTGTCCGGGTCCCGGAACGACCCGGGCTCGAACGCAGGCTCGACTACGGTCGGTCTTCCTTCTTTCGAATGTGCAGGAGCTCCAGAATCCGCCGCCAGAAGATCCGCCCGGCGACGGCTGCGGCTGCAACCCCGCCCACGATGGCTTGCAGGAGCATGCTCCCGGTACCCGGATCGAGGTATGCCTGCACAAACTGTCCGATCACCGCAAAGCCCTCCTGGAATACGACCCGGGCGACCCTAGCAGACGGTGGAGGTCAGGTTCCCCACCCGCTACGGTGCCGCACACTGGCTCGCTAGCATGTTGCGGCGAACGCAGGCCCCCGTCGTCTAGTGGCCTAGGATGCCGCCCTCTCACGGCGGTGACACCGGTTCGAACCCGGTCGGGGGTATCGACAGAAATTCCTGCAAAGTGACTGCTTCTGGAAGACTGTCGGGCGGTACCGAAGGGGACAGAATGGCCCAGACGGGGCCGGTTTGACCCCCGACTGGGCCACGATTGACCCCATCCACGGGCCCTCCGCTGGTCAGGAGACTCCGCGCAAGAGGGCGGCGCCGAAGCGCCGCCCTCTTCACCTCTTCATCTTTGGTGCTGTTTTACCGCTGCGCCAGCTCCCCGAGGTAGACGGCACTGGCAGCACGTTGATGCGCGACCGCCCGAGTCACGGTCGCCGTAGCGGCCAGCGGCCCCGTCGTGTTGGCGAGGGTGACGAGCGCCGTCGCAGCGCCGTCGCTCATTTGGTCGAACGCGGTGTTGTTCAGGTTGCTGATCGTGTCGCAGGCTTGGTGGTAGCAGCGGTCATAGGCCTCACCGGCCACGCCGCCGTAGACGTCGGCCTGCGCCTGGGTCTTGATCCCCTCAGCACCGGTGAAGAGGCCACCGGCCGGGGCTCCGCGGGCGATGAACGGCCCGTAGTCGGAGCGCCCGTCAAACGCCGTCGGGTCGGTGGCGAGGCCCTGCGAGTCAAACCAGTCCAGGAAGATCTGCTCGATCTGCGCCGAGCCAGGCGGACCGGCGGTCGCCGTATCCGAGCCGTCGCCGTCGTAGACGAAGCGCACGAAGTTCGGCGAGGCGATCATGTCGTGGTTGAGGTTCGCCAGGATCTTCGCGAACTCCGCGTCAGAGAGGCTGTCAACGTAGAACTGGGAGCCGAGTAGGTTTAGCTCTTCGGCGCCCCACCACGCGAAGCGGATCTTGTTCCTCGGCTTGATCTGCTTCTTACTGATTTGGATCGCAGCCTCCAGGTTGTAGGAGGATCCAGACCCGTTGTCGTTGATGCCCGGGCCCGGTACCACCGAGTCGAGGTGTGAGCCCTGGACGACAACCCGATTCGGATCCCCGCCGGGCGTTTCGGCCAAGACGTTGGCTGTCTGGCGGATCTCCGAGATCGTCGTGGTCTTGATGTGCACGGTCACGACCGAGGCGAGCAGAGTGTGCAACTCCTCCCCGATCGCGAACGACGTGCCGATGACCGGGATCGTGAAGTCGGGGCTGCCGAGTGTCCCGATGATGGCATCAGTGCGTCCGGGCTGGCCCTCGTTGAAGATGACCACCGCGCTCGCGCCGGCAGTCTGGGCGTTCAGCGCCTTGTCGTGGAACGTGCACGTCCCACGCTGGATAAGTGCCACGTTGCCCGGGGTGAAGCCCGCGAAGTCAGCCGCCTCGCAACCCGCGTTCGACGAGCTCGGTGTCGGTCCGGGCGGGAATTGATTGTCGTTCACCTCTTGAAGGTTGGCGGTGACGTCGCCGCTGCCCGAATAGGTCATGGTGCCGAATTCGGTAGTCGGGACATACGTGCGCGGCGTCGGTGCCGTTCGCTCGAAGACGGGTGTGGCAAGCTCCTGGAAGAACGGGAAGTCGAAAGTCTGGATCTGTGGGGTGTACCCGGCGGCTCGAAGCTGGCCGACCACGTAGTTCACGGACGCGTCGTAGCCCGCCGTGCCAGAGGCCCGTGTACCCCCGTTCGCGGTCGCGATGTTCTGGAACGCTTGCTCATGAGCCCTCATGTTCTGCACCGTGATTGCGGTGCGCAGCTTGGCCGCCTGGCCAGGCGGAGCCGCCGTCGTCGTCGCCGGCACGAGCGTCAGGCAAGCCGCTACCACCCCGGCCAGAACAAACCGAATCCTTCTTGGCATGATCGTCCTCCCCTCGACTGGGGCGCCCGCCCGGCACGCGCCGCTCCCGTCCCGTAACGCTCGCCCGAAGTTGGACGATTCTAACCCCGATGTGCGCGCGGCTTCGCACCCCGCATGGTTGCTAGGCCCTAGAAGAAAATCAGGCGCCGGGGGGTTGACGCTAGGGAGGCGCGCCCACTCGCCGCAGAGGGACCGCGCCCTGCCAAATTCAACACTTTCCCCCAGCGAGCATCGAACAGAACCCTCGCCATCATGGGTGGTATGCCACCCTCTCACGGCGGTGACACCGCTTCGAACCCGGTCGGGGGTATCCACAGGCTGATCGCCGCCCGGTAGCGATCCGGGCCGCCCCGGTATCGTCGGTGCATGGACGATGTCCAGGCGTTCGTCGACGCGTGCCAGGCCTTCTTCAGCCATCTCGCGGCCGTGTCGTGGACGGCGCTCATCCTCGCGGTCGCGTTGCATCTCCTGAAGCTCGTCTTCCGGGTGCGCGCGTGGCAGAACATCCTGCGCGCGTCCTATCCCGACACGCGCATCCGGTATCGCGACGTCTTCGGCGCCTACCTCGCCGGGGTCGGCGTGAACTCCATCACGCCCGCTCGTGGCGGCGATCTCGTGAAGCTCTATCTCTTGAAGCACCGCATCCGGGGATCGACCTATCCAACGCTCGGAGCCAGCCTGCTCGTCGAGACGCTCTTCGATGCGGTCGTGGCGGGGAGCCTCCTCATCTGGGCGATCCACCAGGGCGTGCTCCCAGGTGTCCCGGACCTGCCCCGCCTTCCCGCCTTCGACTGGAGGTTCGCGATCGAGCATCCAACGGCGGCAGCGTTCATCGGCTGTGTCCTGCTCGCAGGCGCGGTCCTCCTGGCCGGCTGGGCGTCCACCCACGTCGAGGCTCTGCGGGAGAAGGTCGCCCTCGGGTTCGTGGCGCTCAAGGACCGCGATGCCTTCCTCCGCGGCGTCGTCTCCTGGCAGGCGGCGAGCTGGGTAGCGAGGTTCGCAGCGGTGTACTTCTTCCTGCGCGCGTTCCACATCGAGGCAACCCTTGGGACAGCGCTCACGGTGCTGGTCGTCCAGAGCCTCTCGACGCTCCTACCGTTCACTCCGGGCGGAGCTGGTGCCCAACAAGCCGTTCTCGTCTTCGCCCTCGCCGGCAGCGGGAGCACGAGCGCGCTGCTCTCCTTCAGCGTCGGCATGCAGGTCGCCACCGTCCTCGCGAACGTCGTCGTGGGCTTCGGTGCGATTGCGCTGATGCTCGGGACGCTTCGCTGGCGTTCACGGGTCCAAGCGGACAACGAGGCGGCTAGGGCCGAGGCAGCGGCCGCCCCGGAGCCAGCCGGTGCGCGATCTCCCCCAACTCCTCCAGGGTGAACGGTTTCGACAGCATGCCATCGGCCAGGGATTCGTCTTCCCGGGCCAGGCGCACGCTGCCGCTGAAGAAGGCGATGGCCAGGTTGGGGTGCGTCTCCCGCAGGCGCTGGGCTACGTCGAGCCCGTTGTCCGCTCCGAGGTGGATGTCGAGCAGGATCAGAGAAACCGGCTCCCGCGCAAGAGCCTGGTCGATCTCCGCGGCGTCAGTCGCCTCGATGACCCGGTAGCCCTCGAAGCCCAGGTTGACGCTGCAGAGCATCCTGAGCGCAGGATCGTCGTCCGCGACAAGTATGGTCGCCTGGCCCCCCCGGTCCATGCAGTCGAGTCTAGATGGATGACCGGTAATTGGCGTCGCAATTGTGGATCATCCAGCTAACGACGGTATGATCGCGGGCTCATGGAAAGGACGCTCAGGAGCACCGAGCGACGGGACTACGCAACGGCGGTCGCCGATCTCTGGGAAAGCCTGGCAGACGCCCTCTTGCACCTCGAACGACTCGCGGAGGCGGGGCCAGACCTCGTCGGCGAGGATGCATTCGACGAACTGCCGCCACTCCAGTACACCCTGCATACGGCGTCTGAGCTCGCGCTAGGGATCGATCCGCCCCGTGGGGCCGAGGCGATCCACGAAGAGCTCGTCGACTCGCTCGCGCAAGCGCGAGACGCGACCGCGCAGGTCGCCGCGGGCCTCTCGGACGGCGACGACGAGCTCGTCGAGCGCTCCCTCCCCGAATGGCGAGGAGCGCTTTTCAGGATCCGCCTCGCGCGCCTGCGCGCGCTCGAGCGTCTCTCCGTTCCGATCCGCTCTGAGGCGCCGGCCGCCTTTTCGGATCACGCAGACGGATCCCCTGCCGCAGCGATCGCCGCGACCACCCTCGTCGTCGTGGGCGCGCTCCTCTTCACGTCCGGCGCCGTGCTCGCTGCCTGGCCGGTCTGGGCGGCCGGCCTTGCGCTGTTCGCGAGCGGCTTCGTCCTCTTTCGGCCCTAGTTAGCCGCCGAGAGCGTTGTCGAGCCGGGCGAGGGTCTCTTCGCGACCGAGCAATTCGATCGACTCGAAAAGGCCAGGTGAGATCTTCGACCCCGTGACGGCGACTCGGACGGGCTGAAAGGCCTCGCGGGGCTTTAGGCCGAGGCGCTCCGCCAGGCCGCGGAGCTCCGACTCGATCGACTCCCGGTTCCAGGGCTCGAGGGTCGCGAGGGCCCTCCGCGCAGCCTCGAGCGTTGGCTCGGCACCCTCAAGGAGCTGACGAGGTGGCTCGACCCGGCGGAAAAGGAAGCCCGCGAACTCCGGGAACTGGCCCAGGGTCGCAATCTTCTCCTGGACGAGCGGCGCGGCCGCTCGGATCGTCGCCTCGTCTCCCTCGAAGCTGATCTCCCGCAGGTAGGCCACCAGCACGTCGGCGTACTCGTCCGGGGGCAGCGCACGTAGGTAGACACCGTTCAGGTGCTCGAGCTTGGCGTAGTCGAAGATCGCCGGGCTGGACCCCACCCGCTCGAGCGTGAAGCGCTCCACGAGCTCCTCCATGGACATGATCTCCGTGTGGTCGTCGTAGCTCCAGCCGAGGAGTGCGAGGTAGTTGACCAGGGCCGGGGAAACGTAGCCCGAGGCCCGGAACTCGGCCACGGACACGGCTCCATGTCGCTTCGAGAGCTTCTGCCCATCCGGCCCGAAGATCATGGCGAGGTGGGCGTAGATTGGGACGGGGGCGCCGAGCGCCTCGAGCACGCGGATCTGCTTCGGCGTATTCGAGATGTGGTCGTCGCCCCGGATCACGTGCGTGATCCCGTCGAGCCAGTCCTCGAGCGGCGACGCGAAGTTGTACGTGGGGCGCCCGTCGGCGCGGACGAGCACGAGATCCTCGAGCTTCTCGTTCGGGAACTCGATGCGGCCGCGGATCGCATCGTCCCAGGCGGTTACGCCCTCGTCGGGCATCCTGATCCGGATTGCGCCCTCCTCCTCGTATGCCGCGCCCTCCTCGAGGAGGCGGGTCGCCTCCTGCTTGCACCGCTCCAGGCGGTCGAGCTGGAACGTCGGCTCCCCGTCCCAACCGAGCCCGAGCCACCTGAGCGACTCGAGAATGTGCTCGGTCGCATCGGCGACTTCCCGACCGGTGTCCGTGTTCTCGATCCGAAGCAGGAACTCCCCGCCCTCGTGTCGGGCGAACAGCCAGTTGAAGAGCGCGGTGTGGACTCCCCCGATGTGGAGAAAGCCGGTCGGGCTCGGAGCGAAGCGGACTCTTACGGACATACAGCTGTCTAGGCTAGCCGCATGCTCCTCGGGGCTCACGTCTCCACGTCGGGCGGGATTCATACCGCGGTCGACCGGATCGAGAGCTTCGGCGGCGACGCCATGCAGATCTTCACCCAGAGCCCGCGCGCCTGGCGGCCGACGAACCACGATCCTGCGAACTTCAAGCGCTTCAAGGAGCGCCGCGCCGAAGCGGACGTGGGCGCCGTGCTCTGTCATGCGCTCTACCTCGTGAATCTCGCGAGCCCGAAGCCCGACGTCCACGAAAAGTCTGTGGCGTCCCTCCTGAACACGATCGATGTCGCCTGCGCGATCGATGCCGACGGCGTTGTCTTCCACGTGGGCTCGCACCTCGGAGCCGGCTTCGAGGCCGGCCTCGAGCTGGTCGTGCCTGCGCTCCGACAGGCGCTCGAGCGCTGCTCGGAGACCACCTGGCTTCTGATCGAGAACTCCGCGGGCGCGGGCGGCACGATCGGGCGATCGATCGACGAGCTCTGCCTTCTCGTCGACGCCCTCGACAGCCATCCGCGGGTCGGCGTCTGCCTCGACACTTGCCACCTCTGGGTCTCGGGGGTGGACGTGACCGACCGGGCGGCTCTCGACTCGACGCTGGCGGTGCTCGACGCGCGGGTCGGGTTCGACCGCCTGCGCGCGCTGCACGTGAACGACACGAAAGAGCCTCTCAACTCCAACCGGGACCGCCACGCGAACCTCGGCGAGGGCGTCCTGACGGAGAAGTTCGCGGTCTTCCTCGGCCACCCGCTCTTGCAGGGGCTCCCGGCTGTGCTCGAGACTCCCGGGAAGGACGGGCACGGTCCGGATGCCGACGATGTGAGCGCGCTCAAGGCACTCCACGCACGGGCGCTCGAGGAAGCTGAGCCTGGGCTCAGTCGGCCGGGATCCGGGCGATGACCCGGAAGGAGGGCGCACCCTCCGGAAGCTCCCAGAACTCCGGATTCACGCACCCGAGGTCGCCGGCCCGGCTCTCGTAGCAGTCGGTCACCTCGGCCCTGCACATCGGGAGGGGTTGTCGGACTGCCTTCACGGCCCCGAAGCCCCCCGGCCGAGCCTCCGCCTCACGGAGGACATCGACGTCGATCTCGACCTCGTAGACCTTCTGCATGCACCCGATGTACCGGTGTCCCCACTCCTCGTACGCATAGACGAAGGGGCAGGCGCCCTCGATGCAAGCGGCCGGGTACACGACTTTGTCGCAGTGGACCTCGCAGCGTCGGCACTCGGTCTCCTCCTGCGGCCGGAGCGGCAGCAAGGCGCCCTCGGCGAGTCGTCTTTGCATACCCGGATTGTTGGCAAAGGACGCGCCTCCCCGCAAGTCTTGACATGAGCCCTCGGGCGGTGTAGGAGCCGCTCCTAAAGCTCGCCGATCAGCCGCCGCACGATGTTCAGAACGTCCATCTGCGTGAAGGCTTGGAAGTCGGGCTCGGGGCCATCGGCGGGGTCCGCTCGGAACCAGACGGCCTGCACCGTCCGCATCCCGAAGCCGGCCGCCCCGGCGATGTCGGCCTCGAGACTGTCGCCGACGAAGAGCGCGTTGCCGGGCTCGACGCCGAGCCGGTCGAGGGCGGTCCGGAAGATGAGGGGATCAGGCTTCCTGCGTCCGACCTCCGAGGAGAAGACGGCGACGTCGAGGCGCTCGGCGAGCCCCATCCGGCCGAGGTCCCGATGGAGCAGCTCGGGCGGGTCGAAGGCGTTCGAGACGAGTCCGAGCTTCAGCCCTCTGCCCCGGAGGCTCTCGAGGAGCGCGTGCGTCGAGTCGCCCATCGCCCGCGCCGGTGACCAGGCTTCGTGCTCCGCCTCGAGGAAGCGTCCGAGCTCCTCGTCCGTGAGCTCGATGTCGAAGCCTGCGAGGAGCTCGCGGATCAGGCCCGGATACTCGATCTCCTCGACGGCGCCGGGAACGAAGAGGAGCGGCAGGTAGCCCTCGCGGAAACGGGCTGCGGCATCCTCGTGGTCCGGCAGGTCGTCACGGCCCGTCGCCCGGAGCCCCGCCTCCCAGCCGGCCTCGAGCAGCTCCTCGTCGTAGACGAAGTGGAAGAGCGTGTCCCCCCAGTCGAAAAGCACCGCGTCGAGATCCATGGGGCCAACTGTAGGCTCAGCGGTCGGTGACACGGCGCATCCTCTTCGGCTTGCTCGGCCTCGGGCCTGCTGTCGTCGTGCTCGACCTGCTCGGCGCGCCCGACATGCTCCTCTTCCTCCTCGCCGCGGCGGCACTCATCCCGCTCGCGTGGCTGATCGGCGAGGCGACGGAGCACGCCGCGCATCACACCGGCCCGGGCGTCGGCGGCTTCCTGAACGCGACCTTCGGGAATGCGCCGGAGCTCATCATCGCCCTCTTCGCCGTCCACGAAGGGCTGACGGAGGTAGTTCGCGGGTCGCTCACCGGGAGCGTGATCGGGAACCTCCTCCTCGTCCTCGGCTTCTCTCTGCTCTTCGGCGGCAAGGGGGAGCTCGATCGCGAGTCGAGCTTCATCTCCTTCGGCCTGGTCGGGCTTGCAACGCTCCTCTTCCTCATCCCCTCGATCCCGGGTTGGCACGGAGATCCCGAGCGCCATCAGCTCGCCCGGCTCTCCCTTCCGATCTCGATCTTCCTGCTCCTCGTCTATGTCGCCGTCACGTGGTTCACGCTCAGGCGGCACCGCCAACGGCACGTCGTCGACGAGTCGAGCTCCTTCGACGCCTGGTCTCTTCCAGTCGCGTTGCTCGTCCTCGCCGGCGCCACGGTCGTGACCGCCTTTGTCGCGGAGATACTCGTCCACACGCTCGAGACGTTTGCGGAGAAAGCGCATCTGACCGACTTCTTCGTGGCCGCGGTGATCGTCGCGATCGTCGGCAACGCGGCGGAGCACGGCGGCGCCGTGGTCGTGGCCGCACGCGGCAAGATCAAGCTCGCGGCCGAGATCGCGCTCGCCTCGAGCGCGCAGGTGGCGGTGTTCCTGATCCCCGCGGTTGCGCTCATCGCCTGGGCGATCGACCCGCTCGCGCTCTCCTTCCGGCCCGTCGAGATCGGGGTACTCGGAGGCTCGACGCTGTTCGCCGCAGCAGTCCTCTGGGAGGGGCGGTCGAGCCGGCTCCGGGGCGGGATGCTCATCGCCGCGTACGTTGGGGCTGCGACCGCCTTCTTCCTGGCGGGCGACCGCTAGCGGCCTCGAGCAGCCCGGGCTGCTTCAGAAACCCAAGCGCGGCCCTCACCTGGCGCGCATAGGGTTCGGTTAACCCCACGTGAAAGCTCGGGGTGGCCGCCTTGAATTGGAACGGCGGTGCTGCAACGCTGACGTGACCATCCCCCCTGGAGGTTTTCTCGTAATGGAAGCAAGCACACTGGCACAGCCCACGCCGCAAGTAGACGAGTCGCTCGCCGTCGTCTCGGCCAAGGACATCACCCGACGCTATGGCGAGGGTGACACAGCCGTCGACGCCCTCCGCGGCGTCTCCCTGGAGGTCGCGCGAGGCCAGCTCACGGCCGTCATGGGGCCGTCCGGCTCCGGCAAGTCGACGCTCATGCACATCCTCGCGGGCCTCGACCGGCCGACGAAGGGCACCGTCGCGATCGACGGCACCGACATCACGACGCTCGGCGACACCGACCTGACCAAGCTCCGGCGGCGGCACATCGGCTTCATCTTCCAGTTCTTCAATTTGCTGCCCATGCTGACTGCGGAGGAGAACATCCTGCTTCCGCTCGAGCTGGCCGGTACGAAGCGTGACAAGCAGTGGACGAACGGCCTCATCGACAAGGTAGGCCTCGACGACCGCCGCAAGCACCGGCCGTCCGAGCTCTCGGGCGGACAGCAGCAGCGCGTCGCCATCGCACGCGCCCTCGTTTCGCGCCCGACGGTGATGTTCGCCGACGAGCCGACCGGGAACCTCGACTCCCAGACAAGCGCGGAGATCCTCCGGCTCCTGGCGGAGTCCGTGCAGGAGTTCGGCCAGACGACCGTGATGGTCACCCACGACGCCCACGCTGCCGCGATCGCCGACCGCGTCCTCTTCCTCGGGGACGGCCTCATCGTCAAGGAGCTCGGCAAGTGCGACGCTCATACGATCCTCGAGACGATCGAAGAGGTCAGCGGCCGATGATCGGAGTCGCGCTCAAAGGCCTTGGGGGGCGCAAGCTCCGTACCGCCCTGACCATGTTTGCGATCATCCTCGGAGTCGCGATGGTGAGCGGCACCTACGTCCTCACCGACACGATCGACAAAGCGTTCAACGGGATCTTCCAGGAGTCCTACGCCAACACGGATGTCGTCGTTTCGGGCAAGGCGGCGGATATCTCGTTCGAGGGGGAATCGTCCGAGCCGCCGCCGATCCCGGAGGCGACGCTCGCCAAGGTCCGCGCCCTCCCGGACGTCGAGGCCGCCACCGGCAGCGTCGTCGACCAGACGAACACTAAGCTCCTGACCAAGAAGGGTAAGGCCGTGAACACCGGCGGTGCACCCTCCTTCGGCTTCGGCATCGATCCGGCAGAGCAGCGCTTCAATCCGTTGAAGCTCGTCGAGGGCACCTGGGCGCAGGCGCCTGGCGAAGTCGTCCTCGACTCGGCGGCTGCCGACGAAGAGGGCTACAAGATCGGCGACACGGTCAAGATCGCAACGCTGAAGCCCGTCGAGGAGTTCAAGGTCGTCGGGCTCGCCCACTACGGCGACGTCGAGTCCCTCGGAACGGCGACGTTCGCCGTCTTTACGATCCCCGAGGCGCAACGGCTCCTCGAGCGCGAAGGCCAGCTCGACGCCATCTCCGTCGCGGCGAAGGAAGGTGTCACGCCCGTACAACTCCAGAGCGAGCTGCGTGAGGCACTCGGCTCGAGCGTGACGGTGCGAACAGGCGACCAGCAGGCGTCCAAGGACCTCGAGTCCGTCGAGTTCACCAACTTCATCCGGTACTTCCTGCTGTCGTTCGCAGGCATCGCGCTCTTCGTCGGGGCTTTCGTGATCTTCAACACCTTCTCGATCACGGTCGCCCAGCGGACACGAGAGTTCGCGACCCTCCGGACGATCGGCGCCTCGAGGCGCCAGCTCTTGCAGTCGGTCGTCCTCGAGGCGTTCGTAATCGGGTTCGCCGCCGCGCTCATCGGCCTCTTGGCGGGACTCGGCCTTGCAGTGGGGCTGAACGCGCTCTTCAAGGCGCTCAACCTCGACCTGCCGACGCAGGGAACGGTGTTCGCGACCCGCACGATCGTGGTCTCGATGCTGATCGGCACCGTGGTGACGGTCCTGGCCGGGATCTTCCCGGCTCTGCGGGCGACCCGGGTGCCGCCGATCGCGGCGGTCCGCGAAGGAGCCGTCCTTCCGAAGTCGCGGTTCTCGCCCTTCGTTCCCTACCTCGCGATCGCGATCATCACGATCGGGATTGCGGCGCTCGGGCTCGCCATGTTCAAGGACGAGCTCGCGACCGCGCCCAGGCTGCTCCTGATTGCCGGCGGGGTTCTCGCGCTCTTCACCGGCGTGGCGATGGTCTCCTCCCATCTGGTGAAGCCGCTCGCGTCGGTCCTCGGCTGGCCCGCCCAGCGAGTCGGCGGTGCCGCCGGGCAGCTGGCCAAGAGGAACTCGATGCGGAATCCGGGGCGCACGGCCTCGACCGCGGCCGCGCTCATGATTGGTGTCGCCCTCGTCACCTTCATCGCGGTCCTCGCGAACGGGATGAAGGCCTCGAACCGGGGTGCGATCGAGGACCAGGTCAAGGCCGACTACGTCGTGACGGCGCAGGACGGCTTCTCGCCCTTCGTTCCCGGCGCCGCCGACGCCCTCGCCAACTCGCCGGACGCGGAGCTCGTGACGTCGGTGCGGGCGGAGCTCGGCAAGGTGGCCGGCTCGTCACAGTACGTGACCGGCATCAAGCCGGACGACATCGACGAGGCGTATGTCTTCGAGTGGGAGGACGGCTCCAACGCCGTGCTTTCACATCTTGGCCGGAACGGGGCGATCGTCGCCAAGGACTTCGCCGACCAGAAGAACCTCGAGATCGGCGACAACGTCAAGCTCCTGACCCCCAGCGCCACCCAAACGGACCTGGTGATTCGCGGGATCTACAAGCCGCCGCCGTTCTTCCCGCTCCTCGGGAGCGTGTCGATCTCGCAAGCAGCGTTCGACTCGCTCTACGAGCGCCCGCGGAACTCGTTCGTCTTCGTAAACACAGCGAACGACAACCCTGCGACGACGACGGGGCTCGAAAAGAGCGTTGCAGACTTCCCGGACGCGAAAGTGCAGACTCGCGGGGCGTGGATCGACTCCCAGGACAAGGACTTCAACCAGTTCCTGATCCTGCTCTACGTCCTGCTCACTCTGTCTGTTGTCGTGAGCATATTTGGCATGATCAACACGCTCGTGCTCACCGTCTTCGAGCGGACGCGCGAGCTCGGGATGCTGCGAGCCGTCGGGATGACACGGCGACAGGTGCGGCGCATGGTGCGACATGAGAGCGTGATCACCGCGCTGATCGGAGCGGCCCTTGGGCTCCCGCTCGGCGTCTTCCTCGCCGCGCTCGTGACGCGGGCCCTCTCGCAGTTCGAGGTCAAGTTCTCGATCCCGGGGAGCCAACTGGCCATCTTCGCCCTTGTCGCCATCATCGTCGGGATCGTCGCGGCGATCGTGCCCGCACGACGGGCGGCGAAGCTGAACGTCCTCCGAGCGCTTCAGTACGAGTAAAGGAAGGCCCCGGCGCCCGCGATCCGGCGGGCGCCGGGGCTCTTCGTCCTCCGACGGGGGATGCGCGAGGCCTCAGCCTCCGCTTTCGTTGGGAGACGCGAGGCGTTGGCTCGGCGGGGCGAGCGGCCGCCGCGCCAGCCTCGCGCTATGGCGCGTGAGCCTGGGCCGGCAACGTCTCCGGCGTTCGGGCGACGAGCACGAGAGCGACGATCGTCGGGAGGGCAGCGATCGCGAACGCCTCGCGGAAGCCGAACGCGTCGATCGCGAGACCGGCGACTAGCGGACCGAGTAGGAGCCCGAGGTCGCCGCAGAAGCGGAAAGCGCCTACGGCCGTGCCGGAGCCATGGCTCGGCGTCAGGTCGGAGAGCATCGCCGCGGGCGGAACCCCGGCGAAGCCGGTCGCAATTCCCAGGAACGCCATTCCGAGCCCGAGCAGAAACGGTGTCGGCGACCAGCCGAGGAGCACCGTCATAAGCGCCAGCCCGGCCAGCGCCGGCAGGAGCACCGGCTTTCGCCCGCGCCGGTCTGCAGCCGTGCCCGCCGGATAGAGGACGGTGAACTCGGTCGCGAGTGCGGCGGCGAAGACGACACCGATCGCCACGGTCGACATCCCGAGCTCCTCGCGCCCAAGAAGCGGGACGAGCGTGTCGAACACCGCGGCGATCATCCAGAGGAACGCGAGGTTGACGACCAGCACCGTGGCAAAGCCGCGGGTCCGGAAGAGGCGGGCGAGCGTCGTCCGGCTCCGGCGCAGGATCGGCATGTCCCGCTCGAGCTCGGCCTGCTGTGTGGACATCGGAAGCTCCTGCGCGCGCCCAGTGGGATCAGGAACGAAACGCAGGTACGCAAGAGCGGCGACCGCGAGGATGCCCGCGTAGAGGAGGAGTGGAGCGGCCAGGCCGAGGTAGTGGGCGACGATGCCGCCCGCGAGCCCACCGGCGACCATGCCGCCGTTGAAGGAGCCGTAGAAGATTCCGAGCGTCCGCGCCATGCGGTCGGACGGAACGACCTTCAGAAGGTAGCTGTAGAAGGCCGCGAACAAGAGCGCCGAGCCGGCGCCGCCTGCGCTCCAAAAGACGAGCGCGAGCCCAAAGGTGGGCGCAAGCCCCGCCGCGAAGGAGGCAATCGCCGTGATCACCATCCCGGACGCGGCCGCGCGCCGTTCTCCGAAGCGGTCGACCAGCGGGCCGGCGGCGAGATCGGCTCCGAGGCGAACCAGCGCGAAGGCAGAGATGAAGAGTCCCGCGGAGCCATACCCGACGCCGAACGACCGAGCGTAGAGCGCCAGAATCGGCAGGACGACTCCGAAGCCGAGCATGACTAGGAAAGCGAGCGCGATGATCGCGCGCACCGCCCTTTCGGCCAGGATGAGACGGATACCGGCGAGCCGGCCCTCGGGCTCCACCCGCTTGCCTAGCCGCCGATGGCCTTCAGGTAGCGCTCCGCCGAGCGAACGACGACGGCCTTCGCGTCGGTCGGGACGACGCGATCCCACCAGGCGCCATGGATTCGGTCGAAGTCGAACGGCTCGAGCGCCGCCACGATCCGCCTGATCGCCTGCTCGTTCAGCGGGATCAGGTTCGGATAGCTGTACATGAAGCTGACGTAGCGGCGGTCCGGGATCACCTGCACGATGTCGCCGGAGAGCAGGGCTCCTCTCCCCTCCGCCCCTGCCGACCAATGAAGAACGGTGCCGCCCTCGTAGTGACCGCCGCAGCGGACGAGCGTGAGTCCCGGCCCGAGCTCCCGCCTTTCCTCCGCCCAGAAGACAACGCGATCGCTCGGGCGCATGACCCACTCCCGGTCGGCAGCGTGCAGGTAGATGGGTGCGTCGAAGGCCTCCGCCCACTCGACCATCGAGGAGTAGTAGTGCGGGTGGGAGATCGAGATGGCTGCGATTCCTCCCTGCTCCTCGACCGACCCGGCAATCTCGTCGTCAAGGAGCGAAATGCAGTCCCAGAGCACATTGCCGCCGGGAGCCTGGACGAGGAGAGCACGCTGTCCGATCGCGAACGAGGGCTCCGCGCCGATGCCGTTGAGCCCCGGCTCCTCCTCGCGGATCTCGGCCC
>Ga0307296_10000375_pt1 | contig 20805 bp, 19 predicted proteins | sample ER_DNA_153_FD_194467 | JGI IMG/M metagenome (GOLD analysis project Ga0307296, IMG submission 194467) | Bulk soil microbial communities from the East River watershed near Crested Butte, Colorado, United States - ER_DNA_153 | ecosystem: Environmental > Terrestrial > Soil > Floodplain | place... | reverse complement strand
CGCGCCGCAGATGGTCTTCACGATCTCCCAGATTAGAGCCGATACCGACAAAAGCGTTGGCCATGCTTGCTGCTATGTTCGCGTTCTTGAGGCGTCTCGGGGTCGCCCTCTCGCTCGCCGGTCTCGCGCTTGCCGCTTGGCCTGCCTCGGCGTGGGCGGCGCCGACTTCTCTCTCGCGCGAGCAGGCACGGGAGCTCCGCGACTATGGCGCTACTCTGGTCCTTGCGCGCCGCGGCGCCGGGCCTGCGCTACGTCGAGCCGGCGGCGTGCGGCTCGCTACCTCGCTTCGAGTCTGGAGACTGGAGAGCGGTGCGGCCTTGCGGGTGCTGCCGCAGCTCATGCGGGCAGGCCTCGTCGCGCAGGTGGAGCCGGATCAGCCGGTCGACGTCGCGAACCATCTGGGCCAGGGAGATCCGCTGATCGGACAGGAATGGTGGATCGCTTCGGTCGGCCTCGACCGCGCCGAGCCTCCTGGGCCGGGCAAGCCCGTGACGGTGATCGACACGGGCACGGACCTCGCCCACCCCGAGTTCGCTGCGAGACCCGGGACCAAACTCCTGAACGCGCAGAGCACGAGCGCCCCGAACGAGGAGCACGGGACGGCCGTCGCGTCGGTTGTCGGGGCACCGGCGAACGGAATCGGTCTCGTCGGGGTCTACCCGCAGGCTTCGCTGCAGCTCTGGGACGCCAGCCCGAGCGGTAGCGGCATCACAGCGGGCGATGTCATCCAGGGCCTCGACGCCGCGATCAAGAACGGGCCGGGCGTCGTCAATCTCAGTCTCGGCTCCCAGGTGCGCAACCCGTTGCTGGAAGCGATGGTGGCCATCACGTTCGGCTCGGGAACTCTCGTCGTCGCCGCTGCGGGGAACAGCCGCACCGGCGGCAGCCCTGCCGAATACCCTGCGAGTCTCCCCCACGTGTTGACCGTGGGAGCGATCGACCAGAGCGGGCAGCCCGCGTTCTTCTCGAGCGGATCGCCCTACGTCGACCTAGCGGCACCGGGCATGTCGATTCCCGTCGCGGCGTCGACGACCTACCACCCGCCCGACTACTACGACTCCTTCAGCGGAACCAGCTTTGCCTCGCCGATCGTCGCAGGTAGCTCGGCTTGGGTCTGGACGGCTCGGCCGACACTCGACGTCACGCAGCTCGCCGCAGTCATGCGTGCTTCCGCACAGGACATCTCCAGCCCGGGCTTCGACCCGTTCTCAGGCTTCGGGCGGCTCGACATCCCGACCGCTCTCGCCGTCGCGGCGCCTGCGAAAGACCCGCAGGAGCCGAACGAGGACGTGAACTACCTGAAGCCGACCGGCCTTCTCCACCGCGCCTCCGTTCCGTTGACGCGCGGAAGCCTCAGCGCGCGGGTCGAGTTCGCCGAGGATCCACGCGATGTCTACCGGGTCTGGATCCCGGGCAGGCGAACCGCGATCGTGTCGCTCCGGCCCTCGGGTGGAGACGTCGATCTCGCGATGTGGGGACCGCGCACGATCAGCATCCTCGAGGCAGGCTCCGCCCGCCGGCGCGACTTCCGCGGCATCTCGGAGCGACTCGGGACGAAAAGGGAGCTTCTGCGCGTCAGGAACACGAGCAAGCGCGGCGCGTACTACTACGCCGAGGCATCCGTCGGCGTGGGCAGCGGCACCGTCGTCCGGAAGGTCAGCGGCATCGGCTACCGGCTCTCCGTGTCGATCGTCAAGCCGAAGAAGAAGATCGTTCGACGGTAGCCGCCGAGTACGCTGCGGGCACCCCCGCCGGAGTCGGCTTGCGCACCCGGACCCGCACGCGCTCGACCTGGAAGCGTTCCAGGATCGCGTCTGCGACCGCAGCGGCGAGCGTCTCGATCAGGCTGAACTGCCGCCCGTCGGAGACCTCGCGCACGCATTCCGCGACCTCGCGGTAGTCGACTGCGTCCTCGATTCGATCGGAGAGCGCCGCGTCGCCGACTTCGATGCGGACGTCGTAGAGGAAGGTCCCGCCGTCTCGTTTCTCCTCGTCCAGGACACCGTGTCGCCCGAAGAGCTCGAGGCGCTTCAGCTCGACGACGATCATCGGGCGACGGCCGCCGCCACGGTCAGGGCCTCCACGTGCTCGCGCACGTCGTGGACGCGGAAGATCGTCGCGCCACGCTCGTATGCCTCGACAGCCGCGGCGATGCTCGCCGAAAGCGGTCCGGTAGTCGCCTCCGGGTCGCCGAGGATCCGACCGAGCGAGCGCTTTCTGGAGAGGCCTACCAGGACAGGGCGACCGAGCGCCACGATCTCCCCCAGCCGGGCGAGCAGCTCGAAGTTGTGGTCGACGTCCTTGCCGAACCCGAAGCCGGGATCGAGGCAGATCCGGTCTTCTGGAATCCCGGCGCCGACGGCGAACCGAAGCCGCTCCTCGAGGAAGGCCGTCACCTCCCCGGCCACGTCTTCGTACGAGGGATTGTGTTGCATCGTCCTCGGCTCCCCCTGCATGTGCATGAGGCAGAGGTAGGCGCCCGAGGAAGCGACCACGCCGGCCAGGTCGGGATCGCCGCGGAGGGCGGTGACGTCGTTCACGAGCTCCGCACCCAGCTCGATCGCGCGGCGCGCGACCTCTGCTTTCGCGGTGTCGATCGAGACGGGCACCTGACCGCGAAGAGCCTCGAGGACCGGGACGATGCGGCGGAGCTCCTCCTCGACAGAGACCCCGTCCGACCCGGGCCTCGTCGACTCGCCGCCGATGTCCACGACCGCCGCGCCCTCCTGCGCCATTCGCCGCGCCGTGGAGACGGCGTCGCCGGGATCGAAGTTGACGCCGCCGTCCGAGAACGAGTCGGGCGTCACGTTGACGACGCCCATCACCGACGGGCGCGGAAATCGCTCCTGGAGCGGCGTTCTCACGTTCGAGAGGCTAGTACAGCGCTCCAAAGCGCCCGACGTGGCGCACGCCGGACTTTCGTCTGTGACTAGCTCTTGGCGCCTTCAGGGGGAGGCGGCTGCATCGCCTGCCCCGGGAGCGGGAACGGCTTCGGCTTCGGGACCCGCTTACGCCGCTCCTCGGCCTCCGGCTTTGCCGGCGTGGCCTGCTCCGGAGACTCCTCAGGAAAGATCTCCTCCTCCGGCGCGCCTTCGAGCAGCTTTATGAACTGATCCTTGTCGATCGTCTCACGCTCGACGAGGATCGCCGAAAGCCGGTGCAGCTCGTCCAGGTGCTCCTCAAGCACGTGGCGCGCCCGGACATGCGCCTCCTCGATCACCCGGTGGATCTCGTTGTCGATCGCGCGCGCGATCTCCTCGGAGTAGTCGGGCTCCGACGCCATCTCTCGCCCCAGGAACGGCATGTCCTGGTTGCGGCCGAGGACGCGTGGGCCGAGCTTCTCGCTCATCCCGTAGCGCATGATCATCTGCTTGGCGGTGTGTGTGACCTTCTCCAGGTCGTTCGCAGCGCCTGTGGTCACCTCGTTGAAGACGAGCTCCTCCGCCGCGCGACCGCCGAGAACAGCCGCGAGCTGGTCCATGAGGGCGGATTTCGTCGTCAGGTAGCGGTCCTCGCGCGGCAGCGAGATCGTGTAGCCGAGCGCCTGGCCACGGCTGATGATCGAGATCTTGTGCACCTCCGCGTCCTGGTCGGTGTAGTGGCCGACAAGAGCGTGGCCCATCTCGTGGTAGGCCGTGATCTTCCGCTCCTGCTCCGAGAAGAGACGCGTCTTCTTCTCGGGCCCCGCGATCACGCGCATGATCCCTTCCTCGAGCTCCTCCTGGCCGATCGTCTTCCTGCCGCGGCGCGCCGCCAGCAGCGCGGCCTCGTTGACGAGGTTGGCCAGATCGGCGCCGGTGAAGCCCGGCGTGCCCGCGGCGAGCGTGTCGAGCTCGATCTCGGTCGCAAGCGGCTTGCCCTTCGCGTGCACCTCCAGAATCTTCTTGCGGCCGACCCGGTCGGGCCGGTCGACGACGATCTGCCGGTCGAAGCGCCCGGGGCGCAGCAACGCCGGGTCGAGGATGTCTGGCCGGTTCGTGGCCGCGATCAGGATGATGTTGTCCTTCAGCTCGAACCCGTCCATCTCGACGAGGAGCTGGTTCAGGGTCTGCTCACGCTCGTCGTGGCCGCCGCCGAGGCCTGCGCCGCGGTGCCGCCCAACCGCGTCGATCTCGTCCATGAAGACGATGCACGGCGAGGCCTGCTTCGCCTGCTCGAAGAGGTCGCGAACGCGGCTCGCGCCCACGCCGACGAACATCTCGACGAAGTCGGAGCCCGAGATCGAGAAGAACGGCACCCCAGCCTCGCCCGCGACCGCGCGCGCGAGGAGCGTCTTACCCGTGCCGGGCGGCCCGTAGAGCAGAACACCCTTCGGGATCCGGGCGCCGAGCGCCTGGAACTTCTTGGGATTCTCGAGGAACTCCTTGATCTCCTGAAGCTCTTCGACCGCCTCCTCGACCCCGGCCACGTCCTTGAAACCGATCTTCGGGGAGTCGGGCGTCATCCGCTTGGCCCGGCTCTTGCCGAAGCTCATCACCTTCGAGCCGCCGCCCTGCACCTGATTCATGAGGAAGATCCAGAAGCCGATCAGGATCACGAACGGGAGCAGGTTGATAAGCGCGGCTCCCCACCACGACCCACCGGTGCCCTTCGAGTCGTAGGTGACGTTCTGGCGCTGGAGAAGCTTCTCGAAGTCGACCTGTGACTGGTCGCTCGGATAGTGCACCTTCCACTTCTTGCCGGTGTTGAGAGTGAGGGTGATCTCCTTCTTGCTCGGCCCGAAGACGACCTCACGGACCGAGCCGGGGTCGTCCCTGACCTGCTGCTGCAGCGCCGAGTAGGTGACCTTCTTCTCGTTCTTCTTCCCGCCCATGAGCGTCTGGCTCGCCAGGTAGACGAGCAGCACGATCACGATCAGAGGGAACAGTGCGGAACGGAAAAAACGGTTCAATGCAGGGCCTCCTGAACCACAGTAGCAGCGGGCATTATTAGTACCTCCCCCGTACGAGGTTCCCTTACTTTGGCTTGCGGACGAGAATTGGCTCGATCGGTCATTTCAGACGGACGCACACGCAGAGCCGGTGCGACCTGAGGCGGCACCGGCGGCGGCGCCTTCACTAGCTCGTTACACCCGCCTCGACGTCTTCCTGCAAGACGCCGACGTACGGCAGGTTGCGATACCGCTCCCCGAAATCGAGCCCGTAGCCGACGACGAACTTGTTCGGGATCTCGAAACCCACGTAGCGAACGGGGATGTCGATCTCCCGCCGCGCAGGCTTCGTGAGGAGGGCACACACGTCGAGCGAGGCCGGCTCGCGGGCCTTCAGGTTCCGCATCAGGTACGAGAGCGTGAGGCCCGAGTCGATGATGTCCTCGACCACGAGGACGTTACGGCCCTCGAGCGGGATGTCGAGATCCTTCAGGATGCGGACGACGCCCGAGGAGTCACTCGCCGCGCCGTAGCTCGAGATCGCCATGAAGTCGACCTCGCACGGGACCGTGAGGGCGCGCATGAGATCCGCCATGAAGAAAACGGCACCCTTGAGGACGCCCACGAGTAGCAGGTCGCGCCCGGCGTAGTCATTCGAGATCTCCTCGCCGAGCTCTTGGACACGCGTTCGGAGAGCGTCCTCGTCCACAAGGATCTCCGCGACCGCGTCGTCAAGCGTCTGCTGCTTCATTGCGGCCGCCTTGGGCTCAGTCTGCGACACGTTCTGCCAGCACTCCCTCCACCTCGACGATTCCCGGCACCGCGACCACCTCGTCACCACGAACCACGAGTGGCCATGCCTCGCGCTCCGATCGCGGGATCTTGGCGTCCACGAACACGTCCTGGATCTTCTTCCTGCGCCCCGCCAGTCGATCGCCGGGGCGCCACCCGCGTACCTTAAGCCCCTTCTGCTCGGACGCGATGCGCCATGGCCCCCAGCGCACCTCGCGGTCGAGCGCGACCGGCGAGCTTTCGAGCCAGACCCGGTCGTACTCACGGACGAGTTGGCGCCCTGCCCCAAGGTCCAGGCGAGCCGAGCCGTCCAAAGACTCGAGGAGCTCCACCAGCTCAGGCGGGGCAGTCTTGCGGTCGGCGAGCCGGAGCAAGTTGCCTTCCACCCCGGGATGCAGCCGGCGGAGGAGCGGCAGGATCTCGTGGCGGATCAGGCCGCGTTTCGTCTCCGGGTTCGAGGAGTCGCGACGAAAGTCGAGGCCCTCGGCAAGGCAGTACGCCTCGGTCTCGTCGCGCCAGCGGTTGAGGAGAGGGCGGACGACGTCGTCGTCGCGGCGCCACTCGATGCGGCCGGGTGCGCCGCTGGCGACGATCCGGTAGAGAACGGTCTCGACCTGGTCGGAGGCGGTGTGGCCCGTGGCTCGCAGCCGGTCGGTCGCGAACGAATAGCGGATCTCCCGCCAGTCGTCCTCCGTCCTGCCGCCCCGGCCGTCGACGACCTCCGCCCCCAAAACGTCGCGACAGAACTCGGCGTCCTCGTCGGACTCGCTACCGCGCAGCCCGTGGCTTACATGGAGGGCCGAGACCCGGTAGCCCAGGTGCTGGAGCACGTGCCAGAGGCACGTCGAGTCCGCACCGCCGGAGACGAGGCAGGTCACCTCGCCGCCGGGCTCGATCAGCGCGTGCTCGCGAATGTCGGCCTCGACGGCCTTGCGAAAGGCTCGGGGCTCCATGTGCACACGCTAGTCGAATGGGCCCGGCATGTGCCCCGGCTGGCGCGGCTGGCCCTTCGGCGGCACCGACGGCCTGGGACGGCTCCTGGCGAGGCGAATGGCGACCTCCAGCACCAGCCAGCGTCCGATCCACAGCGCGAGTGCTGCAACCAGCAGCCGTCGGATCAGAAGAGAACGCTCCGGTACGTGCCGACCCGACGCATCCCGATTCCCTCGTAGAGGCGGATCGCGGGCTCGTTCTCGGGCCGGACGAACAGGCACACCGTCGGCGTGCGCTCGAGGAGCAGCCGGCACAGGTCGACGAGCCCACGTGTGCCGTACCCCTGTCGGCGAACAACGGGATCGACCCACACCTGCTGCAGCTGGACGGCGCTTGGCGTCCACGCCGACGCCTCGGCCTTGAACAGGATCTTCCCGTCCTCGGCCCACAGCCATGACCTTCCCTCGTGGATCTGCGAGACCGTGCGTCGACGGAACCCTTCGGGGTCCCGCTGCATCGGGTCGACGCCGAGCTCCTCCTCGTGCGTCGCCGCGCACGCCGGAAGCAGGAGCTCGAGGTCGTGCAGCGTGGCCAAGCGCACTGCGCTCGGCTCGCCATCGGGAGGCTCGTCGAGAACGTAGACAGGCTGCCCGCGGCGATCCTCCCGCGGCTCGGGCATGACGGATTTGGCCTCGTCCCAAAGCTCCCCAACGGCACGCTCGTCGCCGATGATCATCCGCGTCCCCCGCATCGCCGTCTCGCCGGCGAAGGCTTCGCAGCCCTGTCCAGACGGGACGACGTTCGCACCGAAGTAGCAGAGAGCCGAGAGGGCCGTGCCGTCCTCGACGGCGCCGAAGCGCCCAAAGCCGCGACGGGCGACGTCCTCGAGGAAGACCCGTTCGATCGGGTCTTCGGCGCAGAAGGCGAGGATCTTGTCCAGGGCGGGATCGTTCAGCATCGGGCGCATCATGGCAATAGGCTCCCGGCATGCCGATCCATGTGAGAGCCGAGGAAGGCGAGTACGCGGAGGCCTGCCTCCTCCCCGGAGATCCCCTGCGCGCGCAGTACATCGCCGAGACGTACCTCGACAACGCCGTCCAGCGAAACGCGGAACGCGGCCTGCTGGGATACACCGGCGAGTACGAGGGCCGACCGGTCTCCGTCCAGGCAACCGGCATGGGCTGCCCCTCCGCGGCGATCGTGATGGAGGAGTTGGTTCAACTCGGGGTCAAGCGATTCCTCCGGGTCGGCACCTGCGGAGGCCTGCAGCCCGATCTCGAGCTCGGCGAGCTGATCGTGGCGCTGAGCGCCGTGCCCGCAGACGGGACCGCGCTCCACTACGTCGGCGGCGAGCCGCATTGCCCGACCGCCGACTGGGAGCTCGTCCACGGCGCCGTCCACGCCGCAAAGGGGCTCGAGCAGCCGATGCGCGTCGGCGCGATCGCCTCCTCGGACACGTTCTACGACCCCGACGAAGGCCGCCACGGCCGGTGGTCGGCGCGAGGCGTGCTCGCAGTCGAGATGGAGGCTGCGGTCATCTTCACGATCGGCGCGCTCCGCCAGGTGCAGGCCGGGTGTCTGCTGACGGTCAGCGACATCGTCGTCGGCGGGAGCTTCACGCGGATCTCCGACGAGGATCTCCAGGGCGCCGTTGACCGCATGACCCGCGTGGCCCTGGCCACGATCACGTCAGACGCCCATTAGCGCCGAGACGGTCTTCCTCGTCAATCCGGCCTCCGACAACGGAGGGACGGGCAAGCGCTGGCCCGAGATCGCCGTCCTCGCGGCCAAGCGCGGCCTTACCGGGGACACGTTCCTCTCGGAACGACCCGGTCAGCTGACCGATCTCTCCCGCCAGGCGGCGAAGGACGGCGCGAAGCTCCTGGTCGTCGTCGGCGGCGACGGGACGGTCAACGAGGTCGTGAACGGCATCGCAGGCCTCGAGGGCGTGGAGATCGCGATCGTGCACCGGGGGACAGGCGGCGACTTCGTCCGCACCTTCGGCATCCCGCACAAGCTCGAGGACGCGCTCGAGGTCGCGCGCTCCGGCGGCACGCGTCTGGTCGACCTCGGTCGCGCGACCCTGCGCACATGGGCCGGGCCCGAGGGCAACATCTGGTTCGCGAACATCGCGAGCGCGGGCATGAGCGGCGCCGTGGCCAAACGCGTGAACGAGACCGGGAAGGCGCTCGGGGGAAAGATCGCGTACGCCTGGAGCACGGTCGCGGTCTTCGCACGTTGGCGCAACGCCCAGATCAGCGTCGTGGTCGGGAGCGAGGAGCGAAGCGGACCGATGTACGACGTGATCGTCGCCAACGGTCGCTACTTCGGCGGAGGGATGAAGATCACGCCCGAGGCCGAGACCGACGACGGGCTCTTCGACGTGCTCCTGATCGGCGACGTGACGAAGAAAGACCTCGTCCTAACGCTGCCGAAGATCTACCGCGGCACGCACCTCCCACATCCGAAGGCCGAGTTGCTGCGCGGGTCGAGAGTGACGATCGACGCGCCGATTCCGCTTCCCGTGGAGCTCGACGGCGAGCAGCCGGGAACGACCCCAGCGAGCTTCGAGGTCGTCCCCAAGGCCCTTCGACTACGGGTGCCGGGTTCCTAGCTGGACGGTGGCGGAGGTCGTCGCCGGGTCGTGCGGCGGGGCGTCGTCGAGCGCTTCGCGGTCGAGGAGCGCGCCGAGGTCGTGCGCCGAGTCGTCGCGCGCTTCCCGGTCGTCCCTTTGCCCTCGAGCTTGTCGAGCCGCTTCTCGATCGACGTAACCCTCTTCTCGAGCGGGTCGAGGCTGCGCAGGCGCTTCTGCACCTCGTCCAGGCTCTTTGCGAGCTGGGTCGTGCGGTCGAGCAGCGTCTTCGCGCCAGGCAGGTCAGAGATCCGGCCGACCACCTGCTCGCCGCGATCCGCGAGTCGGCTCAAGAGGTCCTTGTTCTTCTGCGCCATTGCATTGCCTTTCCTCGCTTGCCCTTCGAGGACACATTACCGCCGAGGCGTCGGCGCTAATCCTCGACAACTAACAAGCCGACAGATAGCGCGTCGGAATGGTTACCGAAAATTTTCCAGATCGTCACCGGATTGGGGGATGCAACCACCGATCCCGGAGCTAGCCTGAGAGAAATGGCACCCACAGCTGGACATAGGTCTCACCGCCACACGGAGGTCACAAAGCACGTCCTCCGTCAGCGGGCCGGCATCCCGTTCGAGGTCGAGCGCAAGGTCTGCTCTTCCTGCGAGCGGGTGCTGGACGAGAGGCCCCTCCGCCGGGCCGCGGCGTAGCGTTCCCGAGCGGGACGAGGGGCGCCCCCGAGGACGCCCCCCATCTCATCGATCCTTAGCTTCCGACTCGACAGGGATTCGTGTTGAGAATCCGCCGGAAGTTGTTGTATCGGAAGCGGGGTGTGGTGCCCGCTCCGGGGTAGGTGCTCAGCAGGAGATCGCCGAACTCTGCGGTCGAGTTGCCGCCGAAGGTGTTCGTCGTTCCCTTCAGGTGCGTGCCGCCGAGCTGCCAGATGCACGCGTGGTCGCCGCCGGCCGAAGTGCCGGTGGTGTAGATGGGATAGAAGTTCGCTCCCGGCGGTGGGTTCACGCAGTTCACACCCGTGTTCCGGTCGCAGTTCCCACCGAAGTCGGCTGCCTCGATCCTCGGCAGATCGGCTTCGAAGGCGAGGCGGTTGTAGTTCTGCGACCCGTTGAAGACCGGGCTCGTGAACAGGACCGAGGCCGGGTGGTACTTGCTGTCCTGCCCGCGGTTCGGGTCCGTTCCCGGCCAGACGGGCTGGTAGGAGACGCCGTCGAAGTCATTGTCGGTGGCTGCGCACCCCCCGACAGGCACGAGCAGTGAGAACGCTGCGCTGAAGCAGTAGGTCTCATCGGGCAGCGATCCCGGGTCGGCGCAGTCCCCGCCTTCAACCGGGACGCTCGCGCAGTAGTGGAAGTGCCCGATCTCGTCCGAGAACGCCACGTTGTACGAGTGAGCGGCCCACGGGACGCGGGTGTGCTCGCTCGACGTCGCGTACATCGGGCGGAACCCGTACGGGCTCTGGCTGCACGTCGCCGGATCCGGCTCGAAGTTGATCTGCGCGAAGCCGTTTGCGGCACTCGCGACCATCGAGCCGGTTCGGTGCGTGGTGAGGTCGTGGATAACCGTGACCAGCCCCGCCGCCGAATCGTGGATGTCGACCACGAGCTCGTCACCGGCGTTCATGAAGAGGTCGGAGGAGGAGTGCGGCGTGAACGTGTCGGCCGTCGCTCCGAGCGGGCTCGGCGGTGCATGCGGGAGGCCGGACAGAGTGATGAATGCGAAGTTGACCGGCTCGATTCCCACCGTCGAGAGACAGTCGGAGTTGTTGGGAACGTTGTTGTTGTAGTCGTTGTTCAGGCTGAAGATCGCCAGCGCGGCACACCACTGGTGCGGATCACAGCTGATCCCCGGCGGCCACGGAGCCCAGCCCGGTGGATAGAACTGGAGCTCGAGGAAGGCAGTCCCGGCGTGGTAGCCGATGTAGTCCGGCTGGCTCGGGTCGCCGCCGTCCTTGATGTTCGAGTCGCTGCTCGCCGGGCACGGCTCATGCGTGTACTCGGGCGCGGACTGGTTGTCGCACAACGCCATGCCGAGCCAGAACGCCGGACGCAGCTGGAAGTTCCACGTGCCGCCGGTGCCTGCCTGGTTCGGCATCAAGCGGGACTCCTTCGGCAGGGTCAGCCGATAGATGTTCGAGTTACCCGAGCCCGGCTGCGACGAGTAGAAGAGCAGCGACGGCTCGTCGTGCCCCGTGTACTCGCCCTCGTAGCCGATTGAATCGGCGGGCTCCGCACAGAGAGACCAGGCCTCGTCGCAGTCGAAGTTGCCCGATGCGCGCGCGGCTCCCGCGAACGTGCCGATGATCAGGGTCGCCAAGACGGCGAGCCCCACCGCGAATACTTTCCTCATCCTCTCTCCCTTCCGACCCCAAAGGCGCCGCCGCCCGAACCTCGACGTGTGACGGCGGAGATATAGCCGCTTCTATACCTCCGGCATCTCGATGTCAAGCAGCCTGCGTCTCAGGCCCGGCGGCGAAGTGCAAGCGCCCCGGCGGCTGCAGCAGCCATGGCGGCCAAGACGAGCGCGACCGTGACGACGCTGGAGTGGCGCGCGGCGAAACTCCGCGTGTCCGGCGGCGGCTCGAAGAGCTGGTTGCGGCGCTCGGGCCCCAGCGATCCGAGCGCGAACCTTGTCGGCTTCGGGGCCGGAAGCCGTGCGAAGTCGTAGACGGGCGGCCGCGCCAAGGGGTCTCCGTAGATCGCGCGCAGCGGCCGGGGATGTCCGCCCGCGGCCAGCAAGGGACGTGAGTAAGCGAGTGGTTGGACGTCGATGCCCCGTAGTGGACGGTCGTCGCCGTTGTCGATCGATAGGCGCAGATACCGGTGCCTTCCCTCGATTCCGATCCGCGTCGTCGGCACCCGGTCGAGGCCGGAGGCAACGGAATCGCGGAACCGGTAGACCCGAGCGCTCGCCAGCGGTTGCCAGAGCTTGCCGTCGTTCGAGCCCTCGACGGTCACGGGACGGTCGTAGCGTGGAGTCCGTGCCGAGACGTCGAGCGCGTCGACAGGCACCTTCGGGAAATCGAGGTTGAGCTCGACCCGGGTCGTGCGACCCTCCGTGCTGACGTTTGGCCCCGTGCGCTGCCCGAGTGCATGCGGGCTCGGCGCCTGCCCCGAGACCGTGGCGCCGTCGATCCGCGACACGCCGGGCGCGCGCACCTCGAGGTAGCGGAAATCGCTCGGCCGGAAGGTGACGACGGTGCTGCGTGCAGTGCCCTCCGCCCCTTCCACGTCGTAGATCACGGAGGTCGAGAGATGCGTGTACGTCCGGCGGTCGTCGGTTCCGAGGACCTCGACCCGCGACACAAAGCCCCTGTCGGGGATGTCGAGCTCTAGGCGGTAGCGCAGACGGCGGCGGGGGCCGAGGTCGAGCAGTGCGACAGCCGCGTTGCCCTGACGCCCTGCGTTGATCACGCCGACCGCGACCGGACGAGGCGATCTCGGCCGGGGCAGAATCCGCCAGGGAACCTGGTTGCCCTCGCTGTCGAGGATCCGCAGATCCCCGAAGCCGATCCGCGCGTGCCCATACAGCTCGCGGTCGGGCACGAACCAGATCGGTTTATCGGTGACGGGGACCTTCAGCGGCCGTTCGTACCGGTACGGCCTCGTGTCGAGGGCCCACGCCGGGCTCGCGAAGGCAAGCCCGGTGAGAAGCGCAACCGCCAGCCGCCTCACGTGTCGCTCTCCTCCTCGGTGACCTGGAGCCGCTGGTATGCGAAGGCGCCGGCGAGCAGCAGCAGGCCGAGGGCCAGGAATGAGAGGACTCGGTAGATCGACTCGAGCTGTGCCAGATCGAAGAGGAAGACCTTGACGACCGCGAGCCCGAGCAGGCTGAGGCCCGCCATTCGTGTGGTCCTCTGTGCCCGGACGAGGCCGTAGACGAACGCCGCCACCCCGCTGACGCTCCAGAAGGCACTGAGCAGAAGCTGGGCAGTCTGTCCCGGGTCGCCCGCATCACCCGTCGTCCAAGTGTCGACGATCACGATCGACGGCAAGTAGACGAGCGCCGTGAGCCCAACGATCTCGAGAACGACACGCCGCTCCCGCGGCTCCGGATCGAGCAGCCGCGAGACGGCGAGCGCGGCGCCGCCAACCATGGAGATCCCGATCAGGGCCTTGGCAAGGCTGTCGACGCCAACCAGAAGGGCGTCGGGCGGCGCCTCGAACAGGAGCACGTGGCCGGCCGCGAGACCGAGGAAGAGTCCGACGCCGACCTCGGCACGGCGCTCTCCAGTGCGCTTCGCAACCCATGCCAGCACGACGGCTTCCACAGTCCATCCGACGACGAGCGCGGGACCGTTCAGCGCGAGGCCGAGCCCGATCGCGGACAAACCGAGGCCGACCGCGATCAAAGTGGCCCCGATCTCACTGCTCATCCGCCCACGGAAGCCGAAGGCACCGAGACCGATGTGTAAGACCGCGAGCGCGATCACCCAGGCCGTCGCTGCGGCGTCATTTCCCCGGTCGGCCAGGATCAGGTAGCCGCCCGCCGAGACGAGCACTGCATCGGCGAGCAGCAGCATCGCGGACGACGCGCGAAGCTCGGCGATCGGCACCCGTAGCTCGTAGCCGATCGCGGCAACCACGTAGAGGGCCCAGAAAAGCGCGAGCACGACAAGGGCCCGCACCGGATGATGCTCGTGCGTATCGAAAAGCCAGACCGCGACCTGCGGGGCGCTGACAACGAACGACACCGAGGCCAGCCAGTCCCAGCGCTGCCAGAGGAGGATCCCGGTCGAGGCGACCAGCGCGATCGCCATGAAGGCGAGCGCCGTGCCTGTCGTTCCCGTATCGACCAGAACCGGCGAAAGCAGGGCGCCGACCACGCCAAGGCCGGCGACGATCGGGGACCGCCAGCGCACGGCGATCGCGGTCGCGCTCGCCCCGACGAGCCCGGCGACGCCGAGACCGAGAGCGGGATCGATCAGGTCATACAGGGCCGTCGCCGCGGTCAGCGACGCGTAGAGCGCTGCGATGGCGCTTGCGACCATCGCCAGCGCCGCCTGCGTCTGCCCCTGACGCTCATACAGGTAGAGCCCGAATCCAAGAAGCAGCGTCGAGCCGAGGAAGGCGAGCAGGACTCTCGTCGGCTCGTCGATCCAACCGCGGCTGACCGCCATGACGAGGAAGAAGACCGCCGCCAGGACGACCGCCGAGCCGCCGAGCCAGCCGAGGATGCGACCGCCGAGGAGATCCTCGAGATCCATCCTCGGCACGCTCGGCACCGTAGAGCGCGCCGGCGAGCGGGGCTCGGGCCGCGAAGCCGGCTCGGCAGGCTTCGGGGCGGGCGCATAGACGCTAGCCCTCGCCGGAGCGGCCTGGAAGCGCTGCTCCAGCTGCTCGAGCCGCCGGGTAAGTTCTGCCACCTGCTGCTCGAGCGAAGCTACGCGTTCGTCGTCGTCGTATCTCATACTTGCTATATAGCACAGATGCTATGCAGATGCCACCGCTGTCGCGTCTGAGAGATTCTCTCCCCTCGTGCCCGTTTTCAAGTTCTCGAACGACGTAACCGTCCGCTTCGCGGAGACCGACGCGCAAGGCGTCGCGCATCACGCCGCCTACCTCGTCTGGTTCGAGACGGCCCGGATCGAGTACCTGCGGCGGTTTCGGGGCGGCTACCTCGCTCTCCGAGAGGAGGGCGTGGACGCGCTCACGCTGGAGGCCTATGCCCGCTACGTCTCTGCCGCCCGCTTCGACGACCGGCTGACGATCCGCGCCCGCTGCAGCGACGTGCGCGGCGCGCGGTTCCGCTTCGACTACCTCGTCGAGCGCGGCGATGAGCCGATCGCCGAGGGCTTCACGACCCACGCTTGCGTATCGGTCGGGGATCACCAGCCGATACGCGTTCCGGCTTGGCTCGCCGAGGCGATCGCTGAGGCGGAGGGCTGAGGGTTGATCGGAAATTCGGCCGCCGTCGGGGGCGCTCCAGACCAAGCCGGGCACCGCGGTCGTTCGCGGCGCGTAGCAGCGCTACGTGTCGCGGGCGAACGTGCTGATCCGGCGCCGTGTCTGGGGCGTCATCCGGCCCGGCCTAATTTCAGATCAGGCCTCTAGCGCCTAAGGAATCGGCGGGGGCGGGGGCGCGACAGGCGAGGGCGGCGGAGGCGGCGGCGGCTTCTTCTTCGGCTTCGGCTCGGGACGCGGCTTTTCCCCCACCCGGATTACCCGCGGCTCGGCGCGGTAGGACGAGTACCACGTGTGGTCGTAGAGCAGCTCTCCGCCCGAGCTGTAGACGCGGCGACGCACGCTCGTCGAGCGCGACGGCCCGCCGGACTCCTCCAGGGAGGTCTGCCCGACGAAGAGATTTGGGTCGGGCACGCGCTTGACCGGCGCGTCCCCCGTGACGACGAGCGGCGAGGCCTCGCTCACGATCCGGCGGTTCTGCGGCTTCCCGTAGAGGGCCACGGTCAGCGAGGACGAGCCGACGAAAGTCCGCAACAGGAGCCACTTGCCCGTGTCGTTGACGAACTTCAGATCGGTGTCCGGGTAGTTCACGGTCGCGTCGCGCCCGAGCGGGTAGTGGCTGATGTAGAGCGCGTGATTCGTGCGCTCGGTGATCGGCAGGCCTGCCTCGTAGGCTGCGTTGAAGGTCGTCGTCGAGACCTGGCAGACGCCCCCGCCGAGACCCGTCTTCAGCTCGCCGTTGATGATCACGGGCGCCTCGAGGAAGCCCTTGTCGGGCGAGCGCTCCCCGGTCGTACCGTTGAACGAGAACTCGGCACCGGGGGCGACCACGTGGTTGTCGATCAGGTGCGCGACGAGTTGGACGTTGTGGATGCGGTTTGCCACGCCGCCGTAGAACGTCTGATACGCGCCGACGAGCCCGGTGATGCCCATCGCCTGCGCCTCTCGAGTCGTCCGCTCGGGCGCGACGGTGGCGACGCTGAGCTCCGCCCGACGGTCGGTTTCCGACAGCATGGCGGTCAGCAGCGAGCGGGTCGTCGCCTGGGCGTCGAGCTCACGGCCGACCTGGCCCGGCACCACGCTGACGACGTTCCGCTCGCCGATCGCGAAGGTCGCATCCTTCGGCGCGTGCTCCACCCGCTTGCGCAGGTTTGCGAAGAAGCGGTTTGCGTACGGGCCGCTGATTTCGAGCGCGGTCGACCCGCCCTGGGGCAGCGTGAGGAGCCGGGAGATCTTGCGCGGCGAGAGGTTCCAGCCGCCGGGGCCGTAGACGAGCTGAACCGGTGCGGACAGGGCGACCGTCAGCTTCGTCCGGGCGCCGACGAGATCGGTGGTTACGAGCTTCGGGCGATCGACCCGCACGGGGAGGACGACCGGCAGGCTCGAGAGGCCCGTCAGCGACCGGACGACGACCCGAGCCGCGGCTTCGCGGTCGAGGACGCGTCCGGCGTGCCCCGGCACGATCCGCGGCTCGCTCCCCCGAACAACGAGCGACGGCTCGGCCCGCGGCCGGTCGAGCGCGCTCGCGAAGCGCCGTAGGTAGAAGTCGAGCGCCGGCTGCGAGACTCGCGTCCGCGGAACGACGTCCGCACCGAAGACGCGGACGCCAAGACGGCGCAGGCCGCGAATCGGGGCGAACCCGTCGCCTTCGCGGCGGACGGCGTCGACCGCAGAGCCCCAATCGGTATCGAGGACAACCGAGGAGGGCCTGACGCGCCAGCGCCGCCCGTCGGCGGTGAAGACGACCGGCACGTTGGCGAGCTCCCGCTCCCGCCGCTCGAGCATCGCGCGCGCATCTCCGGGAGTGAGCCCTGCCACGTCCACGCCCGCGATCTGCGAGCCGGCCGGAAGCCGTTCGGGCGAGCCCGCGAAGGCCAGCCCGAGCAGTGTCCCGCTCAGGGCAAGGATCGACCCGACAGCCAAACTCCACTGCCACAGAAGACGCGCCCGGGCACGCTTACGCCGCCGGGCGCGGGGAAGATCAGCGACCCGCACCGACAAGACGGGAAGTGTACTGCCCGCGCCAGCCGGATTTGGAACACGATTTTTTCGATCGACTCGCGGCGGGACCGAGGCGACCTAGTGAGATCGGTGGGAAAGCTCAATCCTCTCGAGGGAGTTTGACCCGCGTCTTGGGCGAGATCGGCCGGAAGCTCAATCCCCTCGTGGGACCGAGGCGTCGCTTGCGATGCCGTTAGGAGGCCGCGGCGACCTGGCGCCGCGGCCGTTGAGCCCCCGTCTTGGGCGAGATCGGCGGGAAGCTCAATCCCCTCTAGGGAAAAAGATCTCGCGAGCGATGACGAGCCTCTGGATCTGGGAGGTTCCTTCGTAGATCTGAAAGAGCTTGGCGTCGCGCATGAGCTTCTCGACCGGGTACTCCTTCATGTACCCGTAGCCCCCGAAGATCTGCACCGCGTCGGTCGTGACCTTCATGGCCGTGTCTGACGCGAACCTCTTCGCGTAGGACGACTGAAGCGTCGCCCGCTTCCCCTGGTCGAGCAGCCAGGCCGCCTGCCAGGTGAGAAGCCGCGCCGCCTCGATCTCGGCGGCCATGTCCGCGATCAGGAAGTTGACCCCCTGGTTCATGGCGATCGGCTGCCCGAACTGGACCCGCTCGCGCGAGTAGTCGACCGCGAGCTCGTAAGCCGCCCGCGCGACGCCGACGGCGCCGATCGCGGTGCCGGGCCGGGTGTAGTCGAGCGTGCGCATCGCAACCTTGAACCCCTCACCCTCGTCGCCGAGCCGGTTGGCCGCGGGAACCTTGACGTCGCTGAAGGCGATGGCGGAGGTGTCCGTGGCGCGCTGGCCCATCTTGTCCAGGTGCTTCTCGACCGTGACCCCGTCCAGGTCGGCCGGGACGATGAACGCGGTGAGGCCGCGGTGGCCTTTGCTCTTGTCGGTCGAAGCGAAGACGACGAGCCACGAGGCGTGGCCCGCGTTCGTGATGAACATCTTCGACCCGTTGATCACGTAGTCGTCGCCCTGACGGATCGCGGTCGTCTGGATCCCGGAGACGTCGGAGCCCGCGTTGGGCTCGGTCAAGGCGAACGAGCACAGGATCGGCTCTTCCACGAGGCGTGGCAGCCACTCGCGCTTCTGCTCGTCCAAGCCGGCGAGCAGCACAGGCGCCGCCCCGAGCGTGTTCGCCACGATCGAGACCGCGATCCCCGCACAACCCCAGGCAAGCTCCTCGCCGATCAGCATGCCGTCGAATGCCGAGAGGCCAAGGCCGCCGTGCTCCTCCGGGACATGAGGGTTCATCAGCCCGAGCTCGTGCGCCTTCGCGATCACGTCGGCCGGATGCGTCGAGTGCTCGTCGTAGCCGGCCGCGCGAGGCCGGATCTCCTTCTCGGCGAACTCATGCGCGAGCGCACGCAGGTCGCGCTGCTCATCAGTGAGCTGGAACGATACGCCGCCCGCCACTGCCTGCTCCACCGCCGTCATATCGGCCCCGCTGGGCGCAAGCCCAAGGTTGATTGACTAGTCAGTCAATCGTACCCAGGTGGGTCGCAGAGTCAAACCCGCGGCACATACACTCAGCGCGATGGACTTTGCGCTCACAGACGAGCAACGGCTGATCCAGGACACCGTTCGCTCCTTCGTTGACGAACGCGTCCTGCCCAACGCGATCGAGAACGACATCAACCACCACCTCGACATGGGCGTGATCGAGGGCATGGCCGAGCTGGGGTTACTCGGGATCGTCATTCCCGACAATTACGGCGGTGCCGGGCTCGACTTCGTGTCCGAGGCGCTCGCGTGTGAGGAGATCGAGCGCGGCGAGGCTGCGTTCCGCACCCTCATCTCAGTCCACGTCGGCCTGAACTCGCTCGCGCTGCTGCGCTACGCCACCGAGGAGCAGAAGGAGCGCTACCTGGCCCCCCAGGCCCGCGGCGAGAAGCTCGCATGCTTCGGACTGACGGAGCCGGCCGCCGGCTCGGACGTCGCCGCGATGAAGTCGACCGCCCGGCGAGAGGGCGACGTCTACGTCCTGAACGGCTCGAAGAACTGGATCTCGTACGCGACCGTCGCCGACCACGCGCTCGTCTTCGCGAAGACCGATCCATCGGCGAAGCACAAGGGCATCTCGGCGTTCTTGCTCGAGAAAGGCATGTCCGGGTTCACCTCCGCGGACACCGAGCACAAGCTGGGGATCTGGGCAGGCTCGACGGGCGAGCTCTTCTTCGAGAACGTCGAAGTGCCGGCCGAGAACCTCGTCGGCGAGGAAGGCCAGGGCTTCGAGATCGCGATGTACGGCCTCGATCAAGGTCGGTTCACGGTCGCGGCCGGCGCGTGTGGGGTCATCCGGGCGATGCTCGAGCGCTCCGTCGAGTACGCGCGTGAGCGGGAGACTTTCGGGCAGCCGATCGGCAAGTACCAGTTCGTGCAGGACATGATCGCCGAGATGGTCCTCGGGTACGAGACGTCGAAGCTCCTCGTCATGCAGGCCGCGTGGCTGAAGAACGAGGGCAGGCGGAACACACGCGAGACGTCACTCGCCAAGTGGCACGCGACCGAGTCGGCCTTCCGGGCGGCCCATCTCGCGATCCAGGTGCACGGGGCGTACGGGTACTCGGCGGAGTACGGAATCGAGCGCTACTTCCGCAACGCGCGCGCGCCGATCATCTACGAGGGCACGACGCAGATCCACAAGATGATGCAGGCCGAGCACGCGCTCGGCCTCCGCAACCTGAACGGGCGCGACGGCGACGTGTCGCCGATCGCGTCGTGGGCCCCGGCGCTCGCCTCCCGCTAGCTGCTTAGCGCACCGCTCCAGGCCCAGTCTTCCGCCCGTGCGCATATCCCTGCGCGCACAGGATTCTCGAGCACGTACTGGCATGCGTTCTCGAGATAATGCTCTCGGTCGACGAGGTGGGCGCTGAAGCGGCTTTCGAAGACATGCCCGGCCCGCTCCTGCCGTGCGTTGAACTGCTGGGCGTAGATGCCGTTCAGGCGGTGCATCCCCTTGGAGAGCAACGGAGTCCGCGTCTCGACGACGAGGTGGTAGTGGTTGGTCATCAGGCAATACGCGTGGCAGTTCCACCTGAACTTCCCGACCGCTCTTCGAAGGAGATGCATGAAGAGGACACGGTCAAGATCGTCACGGAAGATGGCAGCCTGGCCCGCGCCACGAGAGGTGACGTGGTAGACGCCATCATGCAGCGAGCGGCGTGGCAACCGAGGCATGCGCGCAACGTAGTCGCGTCGGCGCTCGAAACGAGACGGGACGACGCAATCGACACACTGCTGGCACATTTGAGAGCCATGTCCAGAGCCTGGCCCTAGCCAGGGCCGCTCGCGACTCGTCCAGGCCTGGCCCTAGCCAGGGCCGAACAGGACCCGCCGAGGGCCTGGCCCTAGCCAGGGCCGAACAGGACCCGCCGAGGGCCTGGCCCTGGGCAGGTCCGTCCCGACGGACGGCAGCTCCCTGCCGAGGGGCTGTCCCTCTTGCTTGTACGGTGTCGCGATGCGGGTAGGGACGCTCGCTTCGATCGTTCTTCTCGCCATTCCGAGCGTCGCCACGGCCGCGCCGCCTCGGGTGGGCTTGGTCGTCTCCGGGGAGAGCCTCGGCGGGCTCACGCTCGGAGCGACCGGGGCTCAGGTTCGCGCCGCCTGGGGATCGCGCCATGGCCTATGCCGTGACTGCCGTGTGCGGACCTGGTATTTCAACTTCCGCCCGTTCGAGCCTCAGGGCGCCGGAGTCTCGTTCCGCCAAGGGC
>Ga0307296_10000374_pt1 | contig 20854 bp, 23 predicted proteins | sample ER_DNA_153_FD_194467 | JGI IMG/M metagenome (GOLD analysis project Ga0307296, IMG submission 194467) | Bulk soil microbial communities from the East River watershed near Crested Butte, Colorado, United States - ER_DNA_153 | ecosystem: Environmental > Terrestrial > Soil > Floodplain | place... | reverse complement strand
GAGGATGATGAGGTAGCGGCGCACGGGTGAAGCGCTCGGCCTAGTTGCGGGCCGGGTCCCGCTCCTCGGCGGTCAGGGGCTCGTCGGCGGTGACCGGCTCGGCGGTTTCCTCCTCGTCCGCCTCGCCGGCCTCGAGCCGCTCGAGCTCCTCCGGAGGGACGATGCTCGCGATCGCGCGCCGCGCGACGGCGATGCGAACGTCGTCGTCGATCTCGATCATCACGCGCTCGGCGTCGAGCTGGACGACCTCGCCGTAGATGCCGCCCGCGGTCACGACCTCGTCCCCGGGCTTGAGCGAGGAGAGCAGATCGGCGTGCTTGCGCTGTTGCGCCCGCTGCGGCCTGATCAGCAGGAAGTACATGAAGCCGAACATCGCGACAAGAAGAACTAGGAAACCACCGTTCACCGAGAGACCTCCTCGCCTGGCACGGCGGCTGCCGAATCGAGGCGCTCGAGGGCGGCCGCCTTATAGGAGCCGAACTCGCCGCGCTCGATGGAAGCCCGCGCCTCGGCGGTCAAATCGAGCAGAAATCTGACGTTGTGCTCGGACAAAAGTATCAAGCCGAGCAGCTCCTGTTGATTCACCAGATGGCGTAGATAGGCACGCGTGAAGCGTCGGCAGGCCGAGCACGGGCAGCTCTCGTCCAGCGGGCGCTCGTCGCGGGCGAAGCGTGCGTTCTTGAGATTGAGGCGGCCTTCCCAGGTCAGCGCCGAGCCGGTCCGCCCGAGCCGTGTCGGCAACACGCAGTCGAACATGTCGATCCCGCGCTCGACGACCTCGAGGATCCCCGCCGGGTCGCCGATGCCCATGAAGTAGCGGGGCCGGTCCGCGGGCAGGAGCGGAGCAGCCCACCCGACGGTGTCGAACATCAGGCCCTTCTCCTCGCCGACGCTCAATCCGCCCAGGGCGTGGCCGTCGAAGCCGAGCGTCGAGATCTCCTCCGTCGAGCGGCGCCGAAGCTCGGGGTCGGTTCCTCCCTGGCTGATCCCGAAGAGGAGCTGGCCGTCCGCCCTGGGCGCGTCGAGCTGGCGAATTGCCCAACGCGTGGTCAGCTGCGTCGCCTTCTCGAGGTCCGCGGGCGAGATGTCCGGAGGCGGGCACACGTCCAGGCACATCGCGATGTCGGAGCCGAGCCGCCGCTGGACGTCGGCGGCGAGCTCGGGCGTGAACCGTGCCGCCTCCCCGTCGTAGACCGAGCGGAAGGTGACGCCGTCGTTGTCGACGGCGGCGATCGTGTCGCGGAGCGAGAAGACCTGAAAGCCGCCGGAGTCGGTGAGGATCGGCCCATCCCAGCCCATGAAGCGGTGCAGGCCGCCCATGGCTTCGACGAGCGCCTCGCCCGGGCGGAAGTGGAGGTGGTACGTGTTGCCGAGGAGGATCGTGGTGCCGAGCTCACGCAGGCGTTCCGGATCGAGCCCCTTCACCGTCCCCTTGGTGCCGACGGGCATGAAGGCCGGGGTCGGGACGTCTCCGTGCGCCGTATGGAGGACGCCGGCGCGCGCCTCTCCGGCGGTTGCGACGAGCTCGAAGCTCATCCCGCCCGCCTTGCTCTGGCTCTTGTCATCTCGCGCGCCAATCGCTCATCTTGGCGGGCTACACTCGAAAGCGGGTGGAGGCACGGGGTGGCCCCTTCATCGGATCAGCATCGCATCGCCGAACGAGTAGAACCGATACCGCTCCGAAATCGCCAGCTCGTAGAGCCGCCGCGTCTCCTCGATCCCGGCGAACGCCATCACGAGCGCGAGAAGCGACGAGCGCGGCAGATGGAAGTTCGTGACGAGCGAGCCGACGCGGCAGAACTTGAAGCCGGGCGTGATGAAGAGATCGGTCCGGCCCGCAAGCGGAGCCCCTCGCGCAACCGACTCGAGCACCCGCACCGTCGTCGTCCCGACTGCGGTCACGTGCGGCGCCGAGCGGATTCGCTCCCAGGCCGCTTCGCCGAGCTCGAAGCGCTCGCTGTGCAAGGTGTGCTCGTCGAGCGTCTCCGCCGTCACGGGGCGAAATGTGTCCAGGCCCACGTGCAGCGTGACACGCTCGACGTCGAGCGCATCGAAGAGCTCGGGCGTGAAGTGGAGGCCGGCGGTCGGCGCGGCGGCCGAGCCGGCGTCCTCCGCATAGACGGTCTGATAGCGCTCGGGATCCTCGAGCGGCTCGGTGATGTACGGCGGAAGAGGCGCCTGGCCATCCGGCTCGCCCGCGAGACGAACGCGCCAGCGCCCTTCGCCGAGCGACTCGAGGAGCTCGACGGGCCCGAGCTCCATTCCCGGCCGGAGCCGCCGACTCGGGCGCGCGAGCGCCTCCCAGACGTCTCCGCCGACGCGCTCGAGGAGAAGCACCTCTGCGCGGCCCCCCGAGGGACGCTCCAGGAGAAGGCGGGCGGGCAGGACCCGCGTGTCGTTCACGACGACCAGCGTCTCGGGTACGAGTAGGCGGGGCAGATCGCGGAAGCGCGCGTGCTCCGTGGCCCCCGTCGCGCGGTCGTATACGAGCAGGCGTGACTCGTCGCGGCGCGCGAGCGGGCGCTGCGCGATGAGCTCCTGAGGGAGCTCGTAATCAAGCTCGGACGTCCTCATGCCGACATCCGAAACGAAGGTTAAAGTCATGACCGTGGACCGCGATGCGATTGAACGAGCTCGGATGCGCCTCGCCGAGACCAGCGAGGGTCGTCCTGACGACGCCGCGCTGCAGGCGCTGCTCGAGCGAGCACGCGCAGGCCTCGAGGCGCTTGCGGTAACCACCGCCGAGCTCGAGACGGGGATTCCGGAGAGGCTCGAGACCTCGCTGCAGAAGGGCCTGCGAGAAGAGGTGCTGCCGGTCGCGCGCCACCTCGCGGAAGTGCGCGGTCTCTCGGGACAGACGATTCGCCGGCTGGAGCGACTGCAGACCGATCTCGCCTCCGAGCGCAAGGCGCGGGTCGAGGACCTCGCGCTCCTCGTCGACCTGATCACCTCGGGCTGGCGGGGCGTGGAGAAGCGGCTCGATCGGATCGAGCGGGTGCTCGACCGGGTCGAGCGAGCTCTCGACGAGAAGGCCGAGAGCGCTCCGGTGTACCGGATCGAGCGCAAGCCCGGCGCCTAGCTAGTAGCCGGCCGCGGGCAACCGCAGCTCGAACCGCGAGCCCTTTCCAAGCTGCGATTCGAGCGTCAGCTCGCCGCCGAGCGCGTGCGCGAGCTCGAGAGCGATCGGCAGCCCGAGGCCCGTGCCCGCGCCGGCCCGCGACCAGAAAGGCCGGAAGATCCGCTCCCGCTCCTCGGGGCCGATACCGGGGCCCGAGTCGGCGACCGAGACGGCGACCGTCCCGTTCGCGGTGGTAAGCACGAGGTCGATCCGCCCCCCGTCGGGAGCCCACGCGAATGCGTTGTCGAGCAGGTTGGAGACGATCTGCAGCACACGATCACCGTCCGTTGCGATCACCGGGTCGGCGTCGAGCGCGCACTCGTACTCGATGCCGCGCCGGCGCGCCTCTTCCCCGAAGCTCTCGTATGCCTGCTCGAGCAGTCGCCGAACGCCCACCTCCTCCCGGTCGAGGGTGAACTGGTGCGCCTCCATGCGGGCGAGGTCGAGAACGTCGCCTACGAGGCGCGTCAGCCGGTCGGTCTCCGCGCCGATCACACGCAGCGAAGCTTCGCGCGTCTCTTCGTCCTCGGCGAGCCCCTCGCGCAGCACTTCGACGTGCCCGCGGATCGCCGTCAACGGGGTGCGGAGCTCGTGCGAGACGACCATAAGGAAGTTGCGCTCGCGCCGTTGTGACTCGGCGAGCTTTTCGGTCATCTCGGCGAAGCGCTCGGTCAGATGGCCGATCTCGTCCTTCGAGCGTGCCTCCGGAAGCTCGGCGTCGTAGCGTCCCTCGGCCACCTGGTCTGCCGCCCGCGACAAGGCCAGTACCGGTTTCGTCAGGCGGCGCGAGAGGTACCAGACGAGGCCCCCGGCGACGGCGAGACCGACGAGAAAGGCGATCCCCATCCGTTCGAGGAGGACGACCCAGCGCTCCTGCAGCTCGGCGCGCGGCTTGGCGACGACGAGCGCGCCGAAGGTGTCCCCGCCGAGCATGATCGGATACGCGGCTGCGAAGTAGGTGCGGTCGGCTCCGGGCGGGACGAACTCGAGGGTCTGCACCTTGCCCGCGTCGAGCAGGCTCTGGTCGAGGAGCGAGAGCGGCAGCGGCCTCAGGCCGGAGTTCTCACCGGGAAAGATCTCGACGCCCGCGTAGTAGATCTGCGAGCCGGTTGCCTGCTCGAGGATCGGCGCCGCAAAGCCGGGCGCCCGTCTCGCTTCGTCGACGCTCCGGATCGCCTGCTCCTGGTAGAGCTGGGCGAGCCCCTGCGCCTGGCGGCGAAGCTCGCCGAGCGTGCGGTCGCGCGTGTAGTCCTGGAAGAGGCGGACCGCGAGCACGGCCGCCACGATCGCCGCGACCAGCACTCCGAGGAGGAAGACGGCCGGAATGCGGTAGCGCAGGGAGCGCACTGGGCCGCCTAGGACACTTGAGCGACCTTGGGCTCTGCCGAGACCTTGTAGCCAACGCCCCAGACAGTGACGATCGGCGAGGCGTCGCCGAGCTTGCGGCGCAGTTGCCGGACGTGGACGTCGACTGTCCGCGTGTCGCCGGCGAAGGTGTATCCCCAGACACGCTCGAGCAGCTGGTCGCGGGTGAGGACGAGCCCGCGGTGGTCGAGGAGCTCCCAGAGAAGGTCGAACTCCTTCGGAGCGAGCTGCACCTCTTCTTCGCTGACCGTGACCTCACGCCGGCCGGCGTCGATCCTGAGGTCGCCGTGCTGGAGGGAGGCGCTCTGCAGCTCGCGGCGCTCGGGATTGGCCCGGCGCAGCACGGACTTCACGCGCGCGACGAGCTCGCCGGGATTGAACGGTTTCGTCAGGTAGTCGTCGGCGCCCACCTCGAGCCCGATGATCTTGTCGATGTCGTCGTCGCGGGCGGTCAGCATGAGGATCGGGACGTCAGAGCGCTGGCGGATCCGCCGGCAGACGTCGATCCCGTCCAGGTCGGGAAGCATGAGGTCGAGGATGACGAGCGAGGGCGCCTCCGCGTCGGCTTGCTCGAGCGCCGCGGCACCGGTTTCTGCTGTGCGAACGGCGAACCCCGCCTTCTCGAGATACATGCCAACGAAGGACGCGATGCTCGGCTCATCCTCGACGACGAGGATGGAGTGGCTCTGGGCGCGAGTCACGTGAGCGTATCCTGTCAAACGCGCCGGTCGCCCGCGGCGCTAGCACGTTCCGGCGCCGAGCCCGTAGCCCGTGCGCCGGCGAGGCCACGGACGTGCCTCCTTCTCGCCGATGCGGAAGGTGCCCGTGGAACCCGTGTCGCGCGCGTCGAGAATCAGGCAGCCGCGCGCAATCCCCGCCGCCGAGATGCCGCGTCCGTGCAGGCGTACGCGCCAGCTCGTGTCGCCCAGCGTCCGAAAGGTAATGCCCTTGCCGCGGCACTCGGTGAGCCCGTTGTTCAACTGGCTCCGGGATGCGCAGCCGTTGAGGTGCACGTTGGCGGTCGCGACGATCCGTCCGCGGCGCAAGCGGCCGAGCACATTTCCGCGCGACCTGATGCCCGCGAAGCCCGCTCCCGCGCTCAGCTGAACCGAGGTCGCCCCCTCGGTCTTGGCAACCATGGCAGCGCCGGACGCGGCGCCGGCGGCGACCAGGACGAGGGCGAGCAGGATGAGGAGAACGAGCCGCATTGCCTCGCCACGGACTATCGCGATCCGGAGTGAATTCTTCTTCATGAATTTGTAAGCAGAGTACGCATCCGGGGAAGGAATCGTCGTCCACCCGGCGTACTAGGATCCGCCGCTTCCGAGGCCTCCGACATGGACGAGCACATCCGCCACGACCGCACTGTCCGCCTTCTCGCAGCGCGTCTCGACGCGCTCGCAGTTGCGTCGATGCGCTCTCCGGGCGGCGAGCGCATGTACCGCCATCACATCCTCGCGGCGGTCGCGGCGACGCGCCATGCGGTCGACCTCGATCTCCTCTCCCCTGCCGAGGCCGACGCGATCTGGGCGGACGTGGCAGAGCGGCACCCCGAGGCCGGCTGGTGCCGGTCCGGGCCACGCGTCGCCGCGTAGTCGCTAGGCGACGCGCCGGACAGTGTTTCGCAGGCCGACGGCGTTTTCGTGCCGAACCGGGTCGGCACTTCGCTGCCACCCTTCACGAGCGGCTTCGCGCTCGCAGAGCAGGCAGACGACCCGACCGCCCGGTGCTTCGAGCCGAACCTGCCAGTGGCGAAAGCCTTCTCCCGCGAGAAGATGTCTCCGGCAGACCGCGCACGTCGTCACCGAGCTTGGATCCTAGGAACACGACCGGACGGCGTACGTCTCGACCCGCGCTACTCGTAGCGGAAGAAGCCCTCTCCGCTCTTCCGGCCCAAGTTCCCCTGCGTCCGCATCCGGTCGAGCCGCTCGGGTGGCCGCATCCGCTCCTCGCCGAGGGCGTCGTAGAGCGCCTCTGACGCGTGCACGTGGACGTCGACGCCGATCAGGTCGATGAGGGCGCACGGGCCGATCGGCCAGCTCACCCCCGCGGTCATCGCGGTGTCGAGGTCCTCCGGGGACACCGCCGCCTCGTCCAGGACCCGGACGCAGTCGTTCAGGAGCGGGATGAGGATGCGGTTGACGACGAAACCAGGCGTGTCGCCACAGCGGATCGGGCGCTTCCCGATGCGCTCTGCGAAGGCGAAGGCGGTCTCGACCGCCTCGGCGGAGGACGACTCGGCCTGCACGATCTCGACGAGCGGGAGCACAGGAGCCGGATTGAAGAAGTGCATGCCGACGACGCGCTCGGGTTTCTCGGTCGCCGCCGCAATCTCGCGGACGGAGAGAGCGGACGTGTTCGTCGCGAGCACGGCGGCGGGGAGAAGCCGGTCGAGCTCGGCGAAGATCTCCCGCTTGGCGTCGAGCTCCTCGACCACCGCTTCGATGACGAGATCGCAGCCGGCGAGATCGGCGAGCTCGGTCGTGGTCGTCAGGCGGTCGAGAGCGGCATCTCGCTCCTCTGGAGTCAGCCGGCCTTTCTCGACGCCGCGGCCGAGGTAGTGGCCGACTCGCTCGCGCGCGCGCGCGCCGAGGTCCACGGTCACCTCTCGTCCTACGGTCTCGATCCCGGCCTGCACGCAGACCTGCGCGATCCCGGCGCCCATCGTCCCGAGCCCGACCACGCCGACCCGCTGGATCTCGGTCGCCACGCGCGGCAGCGTAATGGTTGAATAGGCCTCGATGGCTGTGACGGTGCAGGAGCGCAAGCTGCTCCTCGATGGCGAGTGGATCGAGACCGGCGAGTGGCAGGATGTCAACTCGCCGTACTCGGGCGAGCCGGTCGCCCGCATCGCGCGTGCGGGCGCCGAGCACGCGCGCAAGGCGCTCGACGCCGCGGAGCGCGCAATGAGAGCGCCCCTTCCCGGGCACGAGCGCGCCGCGATCCTCGATCGCGTCGCCGCTCTTCTGCGCGACCGCCACGACGAGGTCGCGCGAACCATCTCGGCCGAGGCCGGAAAGCCCATGAAGGCGGCCCGCGTGGAGGCCGAGCGCGCGGTCTCGACCTACACCATGGCCGCTGTCGAGGCGCGCCGCCTCGCCGGCGACGTCGTCCCGATGGACGCCTCCGCGGCCGGCGTCGGGAAGATCGCCTACACGATGCGGGTTCCGGTGGGGATCGTCGGCGCGATCACGCCGTTCAACTTTCCGCTCAACCTCGTGGCGCACAAGATCGCGCCCGCGCTCGCAGCCGGTTGCGCGGTCGTCCTCAAGCCTGCGGGCCAGACGCCAATGTCCGCGCTCCTCCTGGGCGAGCTCGAGACAGAAGCCGGGCTTCCGCCCGGCTGGCTCAACGTCCTCGTTGGGCCCTCCGCCGAGATCGGCGACGTCCTCGTCGAGGACGAACGCGTGAAGCTGATCACGTTCACGGGCTCTTCGGGCGTCGGCTGGAAGATCCGCGAGCGCGCGGCGAAGAAGCGCGTCAACCTCGAGCTCGGGAACGCGACGCCCGTCGTCGTCGAGTCCGATGCGGACATCGAGGAGGCCGCGACGAAGCTGGCGGCCAACGCCTTTTCCTTCGCCGGGCAGAGCTGCATCTCAGTTCAGCGCATCTACGTCCAGCGTGCGGCCTACGAGGACTTCGTCTCGCGCTTCGTGCCCAAGGTCGAGGCGCTGAAGGTCGGCGATCCGTCCGAGGAGGACACCGACGTCGGCCCTGTCATCGACGACGAGGCCCGCGAGCGGATCCTCTCCTGGGTCGGCGAGGCCAGGTCGGCCGGCGCGACCGTCCTGACGGGAGGCGAGATCGTTGACGGCCTGCTCCGCCCGACCGTGATCGCCGACGTGACGCCCGACATGAAGGTCTCCTGCCAGGAGGTCTTCGGCCCGCTTTGCACGGTCAACCCCTACGACTCCTCCGAGGAGGCCTTCGCCCTCGCGAACGGCACGGAGTACGGACTGCAGGCGGGGATCTTCACCGGCAGCGTGAAGACGGCGCTCGCCGCGGCGGCCGCGCTCGAGTTCGGCGGCGTGACGGTGAACGAGGCGCCGACCTTCCGGGCCGACCAGATGCCCTACGGCGGCGTGAAGGCCTCGGGCAACACGAAGGAAGGCCCGCATTACGCCGTCCGCGAGATGACCGAAGAGCGGCTCATCGTCCTCGCGCTCTAGACGCGCTCTCGTGCTCGTAGTCGTCCCTTACGGGCGTTAGACTCGACAGCCAGATGCCCTGGGTCAGAAGACTTCGCCGCGGCCCGCGAAACGAGCCCGGCGTCGGTGAGCCGCAGCCTCCGCCTGCGCTCCCAGACGGGATGGCGCCGCTCCCGCCGCCGGCGCGTATGCGCCGCGAGCGCCGCTTCCTGGTCCGCAGGCGCGAGACGGAGATCCGCGACGTCGGCGGGCTCACCGTCGAGATGGTGCGACGGGACCGCTTCCGCCCCGACCTCCTGGTCGAGCGAGCCGGAGACGTCCTTGCACTCGAGGAGCGCATGTTGGAGATCGACGGGCTCCTCCTCGCCGCCAGCGCAGTCCCGCGCGGGACCCGCGCCGTGCAGCTCTGCACCTGCGGGGCTCTGCTGCTCCCCGGAGCGCATTTCTGCTCACACTGCGGGCGGCCGGCCGCCGGCACCCGGCCCGTCTCGACGTGCATGCACTGTGGAGGCGCGTTGCCAGCCGACACCAACTTCTGTCCTGCCTGTGGCCACTCGGTGGCAGCCGACGAGTTTCCGTCGGACGTGGAAGACCTCGACCAGACGCTGATCCGGCGCTGGTCGACCGGCGAGGAGGACTAGATGGTGGAGCCGCCGCCTCCTCCCCCGCCGCCCGAGTCGGCGCCGCCTCCTCCAGCCCCCGAGCCGGGACTCTGCCCGAACTGCGGCGCCCCGCACGACGCCTACCAGGAGTACTGCCTCGAATGCGGCCGACGCCTCCCCGGCCTTTACATGGGCGGGCGCTATACGGAGGTCTGGCGGCGCGACTCTCCCGTCTGGCTCTGGGCGGCGCTCGCGGCGCTTCTACTGGTCGCGCTCGTGGCGGGGGCCGTCGTGGCGCTCGCGGCGACGAACGACGACAAGAACAGCGGGCCGGCCACGTCGATCCCCGTCGTGTCCACCACGCCGCAGACGACGAACACAGTCGGAGTCGTGACGCAACCGCCGACAATCACGATCAACCCGCCAACCACGACGCTCTCGACAACGACGTTCTCGACGACCACGTTCGGCACAACGACCTTCGGCACGACGACGACCAACACCGGCAACACGATCTGGCCTGCGGGCAAGGACGGCTTCACGGTCATTCTCAAGTCGGTACCTACGAGCAACGGGCGCTCGCAGGCCGACGCCGCCGCCGACAAGGCGCGAACCAACGGGCTCACACAGGTCGGCGTCCTCAACTCGTCCGACTACTCGAGCCTGAACCCGGGCTACTACGTGACGTTCACCGGCATCTACGACACCAACGCTCAGGCTCAGGCCGCGCTGCCCAACGCCCGCTCTCGCGGCTTCCCGACCGCTTACGTCCGCGAGATCGCGGATTGAGCCCGGGAAGTTTGTAACACCGGGGGCAGGGAAGTTTGTAACAGCCCTTCGGGCCGCGTACGATGCGCCCCCGAAGTCGAAAAACGGATGTGCTTAATCTGCGGTTAACAGAACTTTGCAGGCGTTTAAGACGACGGCAGGATAAGCTCGATGGCTGAGGGAGAAGACCAGCACCTCGCGCGTATGTATCAGTATTCGAGAGCCATTTATCGCAGCATCAAAGACCTGATCGACCCTTATGTCGATTCGGAAAAGCAACTCGAATACCGCCGGGACGTGCTGGCCGCCTGCCAGGAGTGCGTGGAGCGCCTCGCCAAGGATCCCCGCTACTTCGCGAACCCGGATCGCACCCTCTTCCAGGACATTCGCCGCTACTTTCCGATCACCCAGCAAGCGCAGGTCGCCTGGGCGGTGACGGAGGGCATCGGCGCCGCGGTCGAGTTCATCGAGGCGCAGATCGAGGCGGGCGCCTTCGACGGAGGCGTTGCCCGCTGCCGTGCGACCACCCGCAAGGGGAAGCCGTGCCAGCGCACGCCGCTGCCCGAGCGCGAGTACTGCCCGTCGCACCAGCACCTCGAAGCTCGCCCCGCAGAAGCCGCCTAGCCTCCGCTCGACGCTTTAGCCGAGCATCAGTTGCTGGTGCCCTTCGAGGTTCGAGACGCTGACGCCGACGAGGCGCAGCGCTCCCGGCCGGTCTGCCAGCGCCCGGTCGAGCAACGAGCAGGCGAGCTCGCCGATCCGCTCTGCGTCCGCGAAGCCAACCGGCGCGGTCGACGACCGGCTGCGGATGGAGAAGTCCGGATAGCGAACCTTGGTCGTGACCGTGCGGGCGACCTGGCCGGCGCGATCGAGCTGGCCCGCGACGGACTCGGCCATGCGCCGTAGCTCCGCATGCAGCTGCGCGCGGTCGGAGACGTCACGCTCAAAGGTCTCCTCGTGGCCGATCGACACGGTCTCGCTCTCGAGCTCCAACTCTCGCGGGTCGATCCCCCGAGCGCGGTCGCGCAGGAGCCGCCCGACCTTCCCGGGCAGAAGACGGGTGAGCTCCGAGTCCGTCAGAGCGGCAAGGCCGCCGATCGTCTCGATGCCGCTCCTGCGTAGCCGCTCCTCCGCCCTCGGGCCTACGCCCGGGAGCAGGCGGACGGGGAACGGGGCGAGGAATGAGGCCTCGCGCCCCGGCCGCACGATGGTGATCCCGCCGGGCTTGCGCCGGTCGCTCGCCACCTTCGCGACGACCTTGCAGGTGCCGACGCCGAGGGAGCACGAGAGGCTCGTCGCGCCCTTGACCGCGACTTGCACCGCTTCCGCCAGCGGCCGCGCCCCCCGGAAGCTCGCCGCCACCTCGCCCATGTCGAGATAGCCCTCGTCCCAGCCCGTGCGTTCGACAGTCGGCACGACCTCCCGCACGGCCGTCCAGACGGCCTTCGAATACTGCGAGTAGAGACCTCTGCTCGGGCGCAGGAAGACGGCGTGCGGACAGCGGCGCAGGGCCTCCGCGCAGCTCATCGCGGAGTGGATGCCGTACTTGCGCGCGGCGTAGTTCGCGGTCGCGACGACCCCGCGCCCGCGCGGGTCGCCGCCGACGACGAGCGGCTTCGCGCGGAGCTCTGGACGCTCGAGCTCCTCGACCGCGGCGAAGAAGGCGTCGAGGTCGAGATGCGCGACGATCCTCGGGGACCTTGTCACGACTGAAAGAATAGGTCCCTTGTCACACGACACCGACAAGCTCATCCGCCAGCTCTCCCTCGTCGCCTTCCTCATGGCAGAGCGGAGACCCCTTACGGCGAGGGACATCAAATCGACGGTGGAGGGCTACTCGGAGATGTCCGACGAGGCCTTCGCGCGGCGGTTCTACTCGGACCGCACCGAGCTGATCGCGCTCGGCGTCCCGCTCCACTCGCAGCGAGACGAGTTCACGGGCGAGGAGCTCTACACGCTTCGATCGGAGAACTACTTCCTCCCGGAGCTCAAGCTGGAGGAGGACGAGCTCGCCGCCCTCCAGACCGCGCTCTACATGCTCGAGGGCCAGTTCGCCTACGCGGAGCCGCTGCGCCTTGCGCTCCAGAACCTCGCGCTCGGCCGGCCCGGCTTCGACGAAGAGCCGACCGAGGCCGCCGTGCGGATCGAGGTGCGGGATCCCGACTACTCGGCCGAGATGTCAGGGCGCCTGACGAAGCTCGAGAACGCGATCTCGAAGCAGCGCACGGTCAAGTTCCCCTACTACTCGATCGGCCGCAACGTCGAGTCGGAGCGAACCGTCAACCCCTACGCCCTCCTCCCCGAGCGTGGCTCGTGGTACGTGATCGGCTTCGACCACGACCGAGACGACATGCGCACGTTCCGCGTCTCGCGCATCCGCGGCGACATCCGCTTCGCCACGCGCCGCGAGCGGGACTTCCGGATGCCCGAGGAGTTCGAGCCCTCCGAGTACCGCGGCAAGCAGGAGTGGCAGTTCGGCGAGATCGTCGGCGAAGCGCAGATCGAGCTGGACGCCGACACGGCCTGGTGGGTCGAGCGCATGATCGAGCGCGGGAGCGTCGAGGACGGGATCTTCACGACCGGCTATGCGGAGATCGGCTACCTCGCCGGCTGGGTCCTGAGGCAGGAGGGCCGCGCACGCCCGCTCCACCCGCCGGAGCTGGTCGCGCTCGTCCGCGAGGGAATCGACCGCGTGATCGAGGCGCACGAAGACGAGCCGACGAAGCCCCCGCGCGCAGCCGCCTCCCGGCAGGAGGTCGAGCCGCTCGAGCGTCCGGCCGGGCCGGTCGCACCGGAGCGCTTCGGATTCCTCCAGGCGCTGCTCGCCTTCCTCCTCGCGCAGTGCGGCGACTCGACCTCCGGCCGCATCCCCGCGGCGGACGTGATCGAGCGCTTCAAGATTCCGCCGGACCAGCTCGACGACCACCTCCAGCTCTTGAACCTCGTCAACTTCGGCGGCGGCTGCTACGCGGTCTACGCCGCGCTGGAGGACGACGAGGTGTACGTCGAGAAGGAGCTCTTCGGCGAGACATTCCGCCGCCCACCGAGACTGACGCCGCTCGAGGCGCGCGCGATTCGCCTCGCGCTCGAGTTCGTCGGCCCGATGATCGCCGCCGAAGCGCACACGCCTCTCGAGCGCGTGCGGCGCAAGCTCGAGGAGACCTTTGGCGAGTTCGACGTCGAGGACCGGCCGGAGCGCCAGGCCGTCACCGAGGAAGAGCAGCTGATCGCCACGCTCTCGCGGGCGAGCACCGAGCACCGGCTCGTCGAGATCGAGTACACCGCGGTCGGCGAGGAGACGAGCGTCCGCGTGATCGAGCCGCACGCCCTCGAGCGAGAGCTGCCCTGGTGGTACATACACAGCTGGGACCGCACCCGCGACGCCCAGCGCAGCTTCCGCCTCGATCGTATGAAGCGCGCCAATCTCCTGGACCAGACGTTCGACCCCAGGCCGGAGCTCGTCCCGAAGAAGCTCTCCGATGCCAGCACCGCCCGCGTCCTCTCCTCCCCCGTGCTCGGCCGCTGGCGCGTCGAGCGCGGCGCACTCCCGCTGGCGAAGGGCTACGCGCTCGAGGACCTCCGCTTCGGGAGCAGTGAGTGGATCGTCGGCGAGATCCTCGCCCACCGAGGCGAGGCCGAGGTGATCGAGCCTGCCGGCGTCCGGAACGAGATCCTCACGCGCGCCAAGCGGCTGAAGCGCGAGCTCGGCCGGCGACCGACGGCTGCCAAAGCGCGTCGCTAGACGGCCCTATCGACCTCCCGCAGCCGCTCGAGCTCGCCGCTCATCGCAGCCTCTCGAGCGCCCATTCGGCATGCTCGCGCAGGAGGGCGTCGTCGCTCCCGGCCCAGCTCTCGACCGCGGGGACGAGCGCGGGCTCGTTCGAGTTGCCGGCCGCGATCAACGCATTCCTGCGCAGATAGCGAGGGTCGTTGCGCGGGAAGTAGAGCCGGTCATACCGGTCGCGCAGCTCGTTGTCCGGCGCCTGCAGCCAGTCCGCGAGCGAAACGAGCGGCTCGGCGCCCTCGGGCGCCGCCGTGGCCACGAGGCGCCTCTCGGTCCCCCGGTTCCAGGGGCAGACGTCCTGGCAGATGTCGCAGCCGTAGACGTGCGTTCCCATCGCCTCCCGGTAGGCCGGCGGCACCGCGCCGGGCGCCTGGCTCCAGTAGGAGAGGCACTTCGTGGAGTCGAGCACCCCCGGTTCGTCGAGCGCCCCGGTTGGACAGGCGTCGATGCAGCGCGTGCACGAGCCGCAATCGAGCGCGAGCTGCGGGCTCGCCTCGATCGCGACGTCCGTGACGAGGGTCCCGAGGACGACCCAGGATCCATGACGGCGCGTGATGAGCAACGTGTTCTTTCCGTAGAAGCCCACCCCTGCGCGCGCCGCGCCTTCGCGGTCGACGTGTTGGTTCTCGTCCACGAGCACGCGGTAGGAGCCGCCGAGCCGCGCGCCGAGCGCTTCGAGCTTCGCCCTCAGCTCGGCGTAGCGGTCGCTCCAGGTATAGCGGGGCAGGCGGCCGTGCCCCGGTTCCGGCTCGGGCCCGGGAACGTAGTAGGAGAGCGCCGCCGAGACGACGGAGCGCGCGTTCGGGAGCAGCGATTCGGGGTGGCAGGACACCTCCGGCTGGGCCATCGTGAAGCGCATGCGCGCGAAGAGGCCGCGGGCGCGCCGCTCGCGGATGTGCTGCTCCGTCTCGTCGTACGGTTCCGCCGGCGCCGCCCCGACGGCGTCGATTCCGAGCTCCGTAGCGAGGCGATTGAGCTCCCCCTGCTGCATCACCAGCGGAAAGTAGCAGTGTGCGGCCGTTAGGATCCGCCGGGTGAAGGCCGTGCGCATCCACGAGGACGGCGGTTCGGAGGTTCTTCGCTACGAGGACGCCGACGATCCCGTCGCCGGCCCGGGCGACGTGCTGATCCGCCTGAAGGCGGCGTCCTTGAACCATCTCGACATCTGGACGCGCCAGGGCCTCCCCTCGGCGCCCAAGCCGCGCATCCTCGGCGCCGACGGGGCGGGCGTGATCGAGGCGTTGGGCGAAGAGACGAACGGCTTCGCCGTCGGCGACGCGGTGGTCATCAACCCCGGCCTCGACGACGGCGCGCACATCATCGGCGAGCACAGCGACGGGACCCACGCGGAGCTCATCGCAGTGCCGGCGGACTACGTCCACCCCCTCCCCGCCGACCTCTCCTTCGCCGAGGCCGCGGCGTTCCCGCTCGTCTTCGAGACCGCCTACCGCATGCTCGTGACGCGCGCCAAGCTCGAGCAGGGCGAATGGGTGCTCGTCTGGGGCGCCGGCGGCGGTGTCGCCTCAGCGGCCCTCGTGCTGACGAAGGCGCTCGGCGGGCGCGTGATCGCGACTTCGTCGAGCGACGAGAAGCTCGAGCGCGCGCGCGAATTCGGTGCCGACGCGGTCGTGAACCACGTGAGCGGCGACGTCGCCGCGGCGGTGAAGGAAGCGACCGAGGGCCACGGCGCAGACGTGGTCATCGAGCACGTCGGCGAGGCCACATGGAAGACCTCACTTCAGGCCGCGGCCACCGAGGGGCGTGTCGTCGTCTGCGGGGCCACCAGCGGGCCGAACCCTCCGGCCCAGCTCCACCGCATCTGGTGGAAGCAGCTCTCGATCCTCGGCTCGACGATGGGAACGCGAGCCGACTTCGCCGGCGCCTACGACCTCGTTGCCCGGGGAACCGCGAAGCCGATCGTCGACAGGGTCTTCCCGCTCAGCGAAGCGGCGGCCGCGCACGAGCACCTCGAGAGCGGCAAGCAGTTCGGCAAGGTCGTCCTGGAGATCCCCTAGCCGCTCGCCGGGTTCGCCCAGGGAGCGGGTTAACCAAAACCAAGGACGAACTTGGCGTCGTCGGACATCTTCTCCGGCGACCACGGCGGGTCCCAGGTCAGCTCCGATTCGACGTTCTCGACCCCGGGCATCTCGGCGACCGTCTCGGTGATCTGCTGCTCGAGCATGGGACCGACCGGGCAGCCCATCGAGGTCAGCGAGTACGTGACGTGCACGTTCGACCCGTCCACGGCGACGTCGTACAGGAGCCCCAACTCGACGATGTCCATGCCGAGCTCGGGGTCCTCGACGACCCGAAGCGCATCGATGACTTCCTCGCGCGAGGGCATGGAGCCAGTCTAGCGGTCGCTCGCCGAGGGGTGTAGGCTGGGGATGCACGGGGGGTTTTGTCTCGTTTCAAGCCAGATTGGATGGGGTACTGAGTCGCTCATGAGCGACGTGGCAGACGAAAGGCTCGCGGTGGGCGAGCTCGAAATCGCGGTCGAACGCGTGGGCCGAGACGACCTCGCAGACGCCTTGCAAGAGGTGGCCCGCAAGCTTCCCGTGGCCGCGGGCGTCGAGACCGTCGCGATCCGGCTCCGCGACTCGGACGGCGAGGGCACGCTGCACCTGGTCGCCGCGGAGGGCACGCCGGCGACCGACAGGCGCAACCCGCTCTTCTATACGCAGAGCATCGCCCAGGCCAGGGCGATGTTCGCTCTCAAGAGCCGGCACAGCCTCGCCAAGACGCTCGGCTACACGTGGCTGCACGGGCGCTGGATGAAGCACGAAGGCGAGCCCCTCGGGACGATCACCGTCGGCAGCCGAACGGAGCGGCGTCCGACGAGCGGGGAGCTGGCCCTGCTCGAGGACGTCACCGACCGGCTCGGGGCGCCGGTGCAGCTGGTCGACCGGCGGAGAGCGACTCTTGAGTCAATCTCACTCCAGGTGGCGCGCGCGAGCTTCGCCGCTCCCGTGGAAGCGCCCTCGCGCGTGGCGAAGCTTCTCCGCCCCCGTGAGCTGACAGTCCTCGCGCTCTACAGCGAAGGGCTGTCCGCCCTGGAGATCGCGGACGTCTTCGTCATCTCGCCGCACACCGTCCGCACCCACATCAAGAACGCCTACCGCCGGCTCGGGGTCCACTCCCGCGAGGAGGCCGCGCGCCTCATCCACTCCGAGCGGCTGCTCGAGCTCGTCTAGCTCAAGAGTCGCACCTCTTCGCGCCGCTCGCGGGCGAAGAAGTGGATGCCGTCCACGAAGCGCACCCAGTTGTGACGGGTGCACATGACGAGGGAATGCGTCCGTGCGCTGTCCGCGAGGAAGCGAACGCCGCGCAAGAGGTCGCCGTTCGTGACGCCGGTCGCGGCGACGACGACCTCTCCCGGCGCGAGCTCCTCGGTCTCGAAGACCTTGTTCACGTCCTCGACGCCCTGCTCACGCGCTGTCTCGATCTCGCCGCGCGTCGTCGGCCAGAGCTGCGCCTGGAGCTCGCCGCCGAGGCAGCGCAGCGCGGCGGCCGAGAGGAGCGCCTGGCGCGAGCCACCGATTCCGATCGCCAGGTGGTCGTTCGTACCGCGGATCGCCGCTGTGATCGAGGCCGTCACGTCCCCGTCCTGGATCAACTTGATCCGCGCGCCGGCCGCGCGGATCTCCTCGATGAGGTCGTGGTGGCGAGGACGATCGAGGACAATCGCCGTGATGTCGTTCGTGTTGCGGCCGAACGCGTCGGCGATGGCGCGGACGTTGTCGCCGACGGGCCGCGCGAGATCGATCTTGCCTCGGGCGATCGGACCGACGGCCATCTTGCGCATGTACATCTGCGGAAGCCCCGGGAAGCTTCCCGCATCCCCCACCGCGATCATCGCCATCGCGCCGTAATCGCCGCGGGCGACGACACTTCTGCCCTCGAGCGGATCGACGGCGAGGTCGACCTCCATCCCGCCGCGGCCGACCCGCGTCCCGATGCTGAGGGAATCGCTGGGCTCCTCGCTCCCGACGACGATGCGCCCGTCGATAGCCAGCTCGTCGAGGCCTTCGCGCATCGCAGTCGCCGCGGCGCTCTCGGCCCCCTCCACGTCGCCGCGCCCAAGCCAGCGCCCGCTCGCGAGCGCCGCCGCCTCGGTCACCGCCGCGAACGCCTCGCAGCCGCAGCGCGTGGCAGTGGCGTTCACGCGGGCTCGAGCTCGCGCTCGATCTGGTCGAGCACGAGGCCGATCACGCGGTCGACCGTATCGTCGACCCGTGAGTTCTCGATCACCGGCACACCGGCTTTCGCCGCCTCGCCGATGAGGAACTCCTGGATGCGACGGATGTCGGGCAGCGCTCGCAGGTACTTCTCGAAGGGCCGCAGGCCTTCGGAGGCGGCGTCGCGCGTCCAGAAATGGCTCTCGTGGTCCTCCTCGTCCTCGATCGCGAGGAGCACCTGGCAGACGAGCGCGCCTTCGGGCGGGACCACCATGCCCGGGACGATGTGCACACCTTCGAGGGCGAGCGAGTAGCCCTCCTCCAGCGCACGCGCGAGCACGGCGTGCACACCGACAAGGACGTTCCGCGTCTGATCGAGGAAGCCTGCGAGGTTGGGGTCCCGCTTGTCGCCCTCGACCCTCGAGACCGCCTTTCCGGCCTCGAAGCTCGAGTAGTGGATCGAGGGCATGAACTCCGTGGAGAAGAACGCTCGCATCGTCTGCCGCACGACGTCGGTCGACGTCACGCGCGTGATGCCGAGGCGGTGGGCGACCTCGGTCGCCACGGTGGACTTGCCGGTGCCGGTCGCGCCGCCGACGAGGACGAGGAGCGGAAGCTCGAGCCGGCTGAGCGCTTCGAGCCGCGGATGCACCTCCTCCGGGAAGAGCGTCGACTCCGGGGGCCGGCGGTCGTTCACGCCCGTACCCCCACCAGGTTGTCGACGAGGTCGAGCACCCGCTCGTCGAGGTTCTCCCCGTCCACGGTGCGCACCTCGTTATCGCAGAGGACGACCGGTACGCCGCGCTCCGCGGCGGTCTCCGCGACCACGTCGATCGCCGCAGCCTTCAGCTCGACGAGGTAGAGCTCCGCCGAGCGGGCTTCGAGCGAGGCCAGGTCGGCGCGGAGCTCTGGACGCCGCGAAAGGTTGCCCGAGATGTGGACGATCTCGGCGCCGTGCTCCCGCCGCAGGTGCTCGCGAAGCCGCGCGTGCGCACCGGCCGGAGCGGTCGAGAAGTAGGCCACACGGCGCCCGCTCACGTCCGCGACCGGACGCGGCCTGAAGATCGTCTCGATCACGGGCGCGTCACTACTTACCTCGGCGATCGCCCGTCGAAGCTTCTCGACCTCGTCCTGCTCGGCAAGCGGCTCCTCGCAACCGGTCAGGACGACGAGGTCGCTGAGGAGGACACGGTACGCGCCGAGATAGCCGATCACCGTGGCGGGGTCCTGGGCCGCGCCGACGACGAGGATGCGCTTGCCGGCCTTGACGGGCGGGATCGCCGCGCCGCTCCCTTCGAAGACGACGAGGTCGGGCGCAAGAGAAGCGGCGAGCTCCGCGGCGGCCGGAAGGTTGGAGTAGAACGGCGCTCCAGCAAGCCCGCCTCCCGCGCGGCGGCAGCCGACGGTAACGACGCTCGCAAAGGCCGCGCCCTCGAGGTAGTCGGAGGCCGCATGCCCACCGGCCCGCGAGAGCTCGAGCAACTCGGCGACCTCGGGCTCACGGTCGACGACGACCGGCTCCCGTGGGCCGCCCCGGCCCATGGCCACGACGACCACCTCGCGGTCCCGGGAGAGCAGGCGCGCGATGTGCCCTGTGACCGCCGTCTTGCCGACCCGCTTGCCCGTCCCGATGACGGCGAGCGCCGGAAGTTCGAAGGGCTCGAAGCGGACGGGGTCGAAACGGAAGTCGGCGCCCACATAGGAAACGCCGCGAGCCAGGGCCCGGCTCGCCAGGCGGAAGCGCCGGGGCGGATCGGCCACGGGCTCGTCGGAGAGGTCGACGACGATCTCGGGGGCAACGGCCTCGAACGCCTCTTCCAGCGTCTCGAACACGGGAACCCCGTAGTCCTCTCCGCCGCGCAGCTTTTCCGTCCCGCCGAGAAGGACGGCGCCGACGACGTCGTGTTCGAGGCCCGCGAATGCGACCCGGATGACATCGGGATAGTGCTCCCCGTCGATCAGCGCCAGGGCCCTCAAGGCTTGCTCGTCACCTCACCCTCGATGCGGCTCGTGTACTTCTCGAACTCGAGCGTGTCCGCCGAGAACTGAATGATGCGCTCTTGGTCGTGGTACGGGTACTTTCGCCAGACGTCCACGTGCCTGCCTTCGATTTCGATCAGGTTGTAGCAAGGTCGAGTGTTCCCCCTCAGGCGCAGAGTCGACACGGTCCCGGCGTTGACGACGAAGATGTTCTCGAGGCGCCAGGCGTAGGGAACGTGCTTGTGGCCGGAGAGGACGAGGTTCACGCGCGCCCGCTGGAGCGCCTCGAGCGTGTCGCCCGCGTCGTAGACGATGTTCCGCTCCCGGCCCGTCCCGGGGACCGGCAGCAGGTGATGGTGGAGGACGAAGATGCGGAAGTCGGCCGCCTGCGAGAACTGCTCCTGGATCCACTGGTAGCGGCTCCGGCCGATGTGGCCGTGGTCGAGGTCCGGCTCGGTCGAATCGACCGCGACGACCGAGACTCCGTTGACGTGCACGACCGGGTTGCGGTCGCCGAAGAGCTCCTCGAAATGGATGTAGCCGACGTTGCGGGAGTCGTGGTTTCCCGGCACGACGACGAGCTCGCGACAGCTGAGCCGGTCGAGATAGGACTTCGCTTCCGCGTACTCGGGCTTGAAGCCGTACGCGGTCAGATCGCCCGAGCACACGACGATCTCGGGGGCGAGCTCGTTGATCTCCATGATCGCCCGTTCCATCAGATCCGGGACGAAATACGGCGAACCGCAGTGCAGGTCCGAGATGTGCGCGATCCGGAACACGGGCTCCCCTTCTCCTCTCTCCGGCTTGCCGGATGAGGCTCGAAGTGTAGTCGGGGGCTGTCCGAAGTGATTGCTACCCTCATTTGTAGATGGCCCAGGAAAAGCCTGATTTCCAGGCACATTCAGGGACTG
>Ga0307296_10000373_pt1 | contig 20865 bp, 15 predicted proteins | sample ER_DNA_153_FD_194467 | JGI IMG/M metagenome (GOLD analysis project Ga0307296, IMG submission 194467) | Bulk soil microbial communities from the East River watershed near Crested Butte, Colorado, United States - ER_DNA_153 | ecosystem: Environmental > Terrestrial > Soil > Floodplain | place... | reverse complement strand
ATCTTGTCGATCTCGTCAATGTAGATGATCCCGGTCTCGGCCTTCTTGACGTCGTAGTCGGCCGCCTGGATCAGCTTGAGCAGGATGTTCTCGACGTCCTCACCGACGTAGCCGGCCTCGGTGAGGGCGGTGGCGTCGGCGATGGCGAACGGCACGTTGAGCATCCGGGCCAGCGTCTGGGCCAGCAGGGTCTTCCCGCAGCCGGTGGGGCCGAGCAGGATGATGTTCGACTTCTGGAGCTCGACGTCGCCCCCGGCGGCCGCCCCGACCTGGATCCGCTTGTAGTGGTTGTAGACCGCGACCGACAGGACCTTCTTGGCGTCGTCCTGGCCGATCACGTAGTCGTTGAGGAAGTCGTAGATCTCCTTGGGCTTGGGCAGCTCGTCGAACTTGAGCTCGGAGGTCTCCGACAGCTCCTCTTCGATGATCTCGTTGCAGAGGTCGATGCACTCGTCGCAGATGTACACCCCGGGCCCGGCGATCAGCTTCTTGACCTGCTTCTGCGACTTGCCGCAGAACGAGCACTTCAACAGGTCGCCGCCGTCTCCGAACTTGGCCATCTGGTCGAGTCCTCTCGCTCAGGGCTGCGGTCGTCGACTGTTGGAGCGTACCTGCCCGCTGGTGCCCGCCGCCACCATCTTTCTCGAGCCTACTGGCTGCTCGCGACAGCCAGCAGCTCCTCGGCGGCCTCCCGGCTCTCGATGATCTCGTCGATGATCCCGTACTCCTTGGCCTGGCTGGCGGTCATGATGAAGTCGCGGTCGGTGTCGCGGCCGATCTTCTCCACGTCCTGGCCGGTGTGGGTGGCCAGGATCTCGTCCAGCATCCGGCGCATGCGGATGATCTCGCGGGCCTGGATCTCGATGTCGACCGACTGGCCCTCGGCCCCGCCGGACGGCTGGTGGATCAGGACGCGGGAGTGGGGCAGGCCGAGGCGCTTGCCCGGGGCCCCGGCGGCCAGCAGCACGGCCGCGGCCGAGGCGGCCTGGCCCATGCAGGTGGTGGCCACGTCGGGCTTGACGTACTGCATGGTGTCGTAGATGGCCAGCAGGGCCGTGACCGACCCGCCGGGCGAGTTGATGTAGAGCTGGATGTCCTTGTCCGGGTCCTCCGACTCCAGGTGGAGCAGCTGGGCCATGACCAGGTTGGCCACGGTGTCGTCGATCGGCGTGCCCAGGAAGATGATCCGCTCGTTCAGCAGCCGCGAGTAGATGTCGAAGGAGCGCTCGCCGCGGTTGGTCTGCTCGACGACGACCGGGACCAGATAGTTGGAAGGTGGCTGCATCGCCGCTACTCCTTGGGCTCGGAAGCGTCGTCGTCGGGCGCCGGGTCGTGCTGTTCGGCATGCTCGACCATGAACGCCAGGGCCTTGCTTCGCAGGATATCACCGGAGATGACCCCGGCCCGGCCGTCGGCCAGGGCCTGCCGGACCTCCTCGGGGTCGCGCCCGACCCGCTGGGCCTGGCGCCGGATCTCGGCCTCCACCTCCTCGTCGCTGGCCTCGAAGCCCTCGGCCTTGGCCACCGCCTCCAGCACCAGCTGGGCCCGGACGGCCCGCTCGGCCTGGGCGCGCAGGTCGGCCTCGACGTCCTCGGTGGTCTGTCCCAGGGCCTCGAGGTACTGCTCCAGGTTGGTGCCCATCATGCCCAGCTGCTGGGCGAACCGGTTGGCCCGGTAGTGCAGCTCGTCGTGGACCATCGACTCGGGCAGGGGCACCTCGACCTGGTCGAGGTAGGCCTGGAGGACCCGGGTCTCCAGCTCGCCGGCCCGCTGGGCCTCGGCCGCGCCCTCCAGGCGCTGGCGCAGGTCGGCCTTGAGCTCCTCCAGGGTGTCGAACTCGCTCGCCTCCTGGGCGAAGTCGTCGTCCAGCTTGGGCAGGACCTTGGTCTTGGCCTCCTTGACCAGGACCTGGAAGGTGACCTCGCGGCCGGCCAGCTCCTCGCCGGCCTCCTCGGGCAGGGTGGCGTTGAAGCGCAGGATGTCGCCCTTGCGCTTGCCCTCCAGCTCCTCGTCCAGCTGGGGCACGACCGTGCCCGAGCCGACCTCGTAGAGGAAGTCGGTGCGGGTCAGCTCGGGGATCTCGTCGGTGTGGTGGGTGGCCCGCAGGTCGATCTGGGCGAAGTCGCCCTTGGCCAGCGGGCGGCCGATGACCTCCAGCTGGGCGGTGCGCTCGCGCAGCCGCTCCAGCTGGGCGTCGACGTGCTCGTCGGTGACCTCCAGCTCGGGCCGCTCGACCTCGATCCCCCGGTAGGGGGGCAGGTCGAGCTCGGGCTTGACGTCGAAGGTGGCCGAGAACTCGAGCGGCTGGCCGTCGGTGTAGTCGGGCGGCTCGACCGTGGCCCGGGACAGCGGCTGGACGCCCAGCTCCTCGATCGCCTTGGCGTAGAACTCGGGCACCGCCTCCTGCTCGATGGCCTCGGCGAGCAGGGTCTCGCGGCCGATGCGGGCCTCGATGACCTGGCGGGGCACCTTGCCCTTGCGGAACCCGGGCACCCGGACCTCCCGCGACAGCCGCCTGGCCGTGCGGTCGATCGCCGGGCGGAGCTCGTCGGGCTCCACGACGACGTTGATCCGCACCTTGGTGGGCTCGACTGGCTCGAGGGTGCTGCGCACGGGTGCCTCCGGTTGGGAACGGGTGAACCGAGCCAGGAGCTCGGAGAAGACTGCGACCCCGAACGCCCACAGACGTCCCGGGTCCCGGGCACAACACGCCCGGAGCGCCGACAGATCGCCGGCCAGTATACCCGCGCCCCTCCCCGACCCCGGGTCCACGTTCGGCCAAGGCTGCGGACGGCCCGAGGCTGTGGACAACCCCGGGCACCCTCCTGCCCGGTGGGCTACGCTCCCCCACGGGGGGACCCGGCACAGCCACGGGAGGTTCCGGCATGGACGCCGACGGGCCGCGAGGCCCAACCGGGCCGTCCGCGACCGGGGAGCGGTTGGGCTGGGCCGAGGCCCCGAGCTGGCTGCGGGGTGAGGTCGAGGGCCGGCTGGGTGGGCGGGTGGTCGAGGCCGTCACCCAGCCGACCGGCTTCTCCCCCGGCCTGGCGGCCCGCCTGCGCCTGGCCGACGGGCGCCGGGCGTTCGTCAAGGCGGTCGGCCCCGAGCCCAACCCCGACAGCCCCGGCGCCCACCGCGCCGAGGCCCGGGCCATGGCCGTCCTGCCCCGCTCGGCCCCCGCCCCCCGCCTGCTGTGGTCGCTCGAGCAGCGCGGCTGGGTGGCCCTGGCCTTCGAGGACGTCGACGGCGCCCACCCCACCCTCCCCTGGCGGCCCGGCGAGCTCCGCCGGGTCCTGGCCATGCTCACCGACATGGCCCGCGCCCTCACCCCGGCCCCGGCCGGGATGCATCGGATCGCCGACCGCCTCCAGGACAGCTTCATGGGCTGGCGCCGCCTGGCCGCCGCCCACGCCGCCGGCACCGACGACCTCGCCTCGCTCGACCCCTGGGCAGCCCGCCACCTGCACCGGCTGGCCGACCTGGAGGCCGGCTGGCCGCGGGCCACCGAGGGCCCGACCCTGCTCCACTCCGACCTGCGGGCCGACAACCTGCTGCTCACCCCGACCCGGGTGGTGGCCGTCGACTGGCCCTGGGTGTGCGTCGGCGCCGCCTGGGTCGACCTGCTCCTGCTGTTGCCCAGCGTGACCATGCAGGGCGGCCCCGACCCGGAGCCGACCTTCGCCGCCCACCCGGTGGCCGCCGGGACCGACCCGCGGGCCGTCACCACCGCCCTGGCCGCCTGGGCCGGCTTCCTGGTCGAAGGGTCCCGTCAGCCTCCCCCGCCCGGCCTGCCCACCCTCCGGGCCTTCCAGCTCGGCCAGGGCCTGGTCGCCCTCGACTGGCTGCGGCGCCGGACCGGCTGGGGCTGACGGCCGCCAGCAATTGGAGGAGGGGCCGGCCCGACTTCTCCAGCCGGGGTGCCGGCCCCTCGACACCTGTCGCAAGCTCGCGGAGACCATCGAACCACCCGGTCCTCACGAACCGCTCACGATCCCGCGGCGGTCCGGGATCAGCGGATGAGGACGGGCCGGCCGATCCCGATCAGGGGGGAGCTCGGGTCGTAGTTGACCTGCAAGGCGCCGGTGCCGGCCTTGAGCAGGCGGTCGACGGCCACCAGGGCGTCGACCTGCACGGCGCCGGGCGAGTCGACGAGCAGGCGGCCCGCGGCCGCATAGACCGCCCCGGTCAGGTGGACCGGGCCCAGCAGCCGCATCGTCCTGGTGTTGCCCGGGTCGGCGAAGATCGACAGCCCGGCGTACTCGCCGGTGGCCGGCGGGCTGACCTGGAACTGGCCCCCGTTCTCGAGCCGGAACCTGGCTCCGCTGCCGCCGCACGGCGTCGGGTAGGCGCCGCAGGCCAGGTAGATGGTGGCCCCGTTGCCGACCACCCGCCCGCCGGTCCGGACGGTGAACCCGGTGAAGTCGGTGACCACGTAGACCCCTGCCTGCAGGGTCAAGGTGCCCGACCGGACGTCGATGCTGGGGTAGACCCCAGGTGGGAGGGTGGTGTCGGTCGTGATGACCTGGGCCGTGTTCCCCGTCGGGGGCGGCGGGGTCAGCTGGTTCGGGAGGCGCAGGTCGTCGAGCGGGTCGACCGCCGGCGGCCCGCCCAGCTCGGCCGCCGGGAGCAGCTGCCCCAGACGCGAGGGAGGGAACGCCCCGCCAAGGACCCTGATCTGGTCGGCGCTGATGTCGCCGAGGCCGGTCAGGTGCAGCGCCGAGCTGCTCTCGGAGTTGACCACGATCCCGCCCCCGTTGACATCGATCCCCCCGAGGCCGGTCAGCAGCAGCGCATCCACCCCGGCCGGTTCGAGCACGCAGAGCACGCAGTTGTTGGGCGCCGCCGGCCCGGCCCCGGCCGCCGCCATCGCCTTGATGCTGTTCGAGCGCTTCCCCAGCACCGGCGCGAACGCGTACTGCACCTTGACCGGCGGCGTGATCACCCGGAGCGCGTTCGACCCGGCCGGGCAACCGAAGCCGGGCGGCGGCGGCGTGGCCGGCGGCGGGTCGGGCAGGGTCCAGCAGACGACTTCCCCGTTGTCCTCCACCCCGTCGAACGCCCAGCCCGCCGGCCCGGGCGTGACCAGGTTCTTGCTGAGCAGGTCCTCCACGGTGGTGATCGCCGCCGCCGGCCCGTCCACCGTCAGCCGCGACGCCCCGGCCAGGGCCGCCGAGTCGGCCGCGGTCTGCACCGAGGTCCGCGCCGCCCAGTTCAGCCCGACGTCCACCACCAGCGCCGCCAGCCCGAGCAGCAGCGTCAGGGAAAGCGCCACCGTGATGGCGACACTCCCCCGCTCCGAACCCCCCCGATCCCGCAACATAGTGGGCCATCGTCCCCGATCGGGTCCCCGGCAGCCAGTTCGCGTCAAAGCGCCCATAACCCGCAAGGGGATCCCGCGGAGCTTGTCCAGGTTCGGGCGTGCTTGACCCGAGTGCCAGACTAGGCCGTCGACCCCGGTCAAGGAGGACCAGATGCGTCGTCCCCTCGTCACCGTGGCCGCCGCCGCCCTGCTGGCCAGCATGGTCCTGCTGCTCCCGGGCAGCGTGACGCAGCACCCGGCGTACGGCCTGTCCTACCGCAAGCTCAACCGGATCCAGCGCCGGATCCTCTCGGGGTTCGCCACCAGCGAGCTCAACCCGGCCGCGACCAGCGCGGCGGTCAGGCCGCGCTCGGCCCGCCAGGCCCGGCCGGGCGACATCTACTTCCCGACCGACAGCCTGGGCTGCCCGGACCGCAAGGGCAGCAACGTCAAGGCCAACCGCAACTGCCTCACCTGGCCGACGTCGACCTGACCGGCCGCTCCCAGGCCAACAACGAGACCTCGGTGACCATCGACCCGGCCACCGGCGACCTGGTCATGGGCGACAACGACTACCGCAGGGGCGACTCCGGCTGCGTTGCCGCGTACAGCCGCGACGGCGGCCGGACCTGGTCCGACAGCGAGGTGCCGACCGGCTTCACCCGCGGCGACGCGTTCGGGGCGGCCCGCGAGTACTGGCAGGGGGCCGGCGACCCCGGGGTCGCCACCGACACCCGCGGCAACACCTACTTCTCCTGCCTGCAGTTCAACCGGGGCCAGCCGACCACCCCGGTGGCCGACGCCTCCAGCGCCATCTACCTGTACCGCTCCACCGGCAACGCCGGCGCCTCCTGGAACTTCCCCGGCCGCCCGGTGGTCGAGACCGCCGACCTGACCGGCACCAGCGGCGTGCTCCAGGACAAGCCCCTGCTGACGGTCGACAACCACCGGCGCAGCCCCTTCCGCGACCGCGTCTACGTCACCTGGACCGAGTTCGCGGCCGACGGGACCGCCTACATCTGGTCGCGGGCCTCGGCCGACTACGGCGAGAGCTTCGGCCCGCGGGTGCTGGTCAGCGGGGCCAGCCCGGCCTGCACCAACACCTTCGAGCTGCCCACCCCCAACGGCCCCTGCAACGAGAACCAGTTCTCGCAGCCGTTCGTCGGCCCCGACGGCGACCTGTACGTCGCCTGGTCGAACTTCAACAGTGCCGCCGAGCCGCCCGGCCCCGAGACCGACCAGCCGGCCGCCGGCGACCGGGCCGCCCAGCAGCCGGAGCAGCCCGGCGAGGACGAGGGCGAGAACGCCTACCAGGTCCTGCTGGCCAGGTCGACCGACGGTGGGGCCAGCTTCGGCGCCCCGGTCAAGGTGAGCGACTACAACGACCTGCCCGACTGCGAGACCTACCAGAACGGGGCCGGGGCCGGCTCCTCCTGCGTGCCCGAGAAGGGATCGACCGCCAACTCCTTCTTCCGGGCCGCCAACTACCCGGTCGGCGTGGTCGACCCGACCGACCCGGACCGGGTCGTGGTCACCTTCGGGTCCTACATCAACCGCCACTCCAACGAGGACAACGGCTGCGAGCCGGCCGGCTTCTCCGAGGACACCGGCAACCCGCTCTACACCGGGGTCAAGACGGTAGGCGCCTGCAACAACGACATCGTGGTCAGCGTGTCCGACGACGGCGGGGCCAGCTTCACCGGCACCGACACCGACGTGCGGGAGCTGCCCAGCGCCACCTCGGCCACGCGCCAGCGCACCACCGACCAGTGGTTCCACTGGGCCGCCTTCACCCGCGACGGCAAGCTGGCCACCTCCTACTACGACCGCCAGTACGGCGACGACGAGCTGACGGGCTGGTCGGACTTCAGCCTGTCCGGCTCCAAGGGCCTCGCGCACTTCGGGGTCCGGCGGGTCACCACCTCCTCGATGCCGCCGCCGACCCAGTTCGCGGGCGGCTTCTTCGGCGACTACACCGGCCTGGCCGCCGACCGCCTCGCCTACCCGGCCTGGTCGGACACGCGCAACCCGGCCCCGGTCCTGTGCCCCGGCACCGGCACCCCCGGCAACCCGCCCCGCCTGTGCGTGACCCCGGCCCCCAACGCCCCCTACAACAACGACCAGGAGATCTACACCGCCGCGGTCCAGGTCCCCAGCGGCTGACAGCCACAGTCACGCCGGGTCGGGTGCCGGCGAGCCTCACGCCTGCCGAGCCCGACCCGGCATCGACAACTCGCACCTGGAATCGATGGCCTCCACGACCCCGACCTCGCTGACCTGGAGCGGCGTCACCTCCCGGCGGATGGCCCGCCAGGCGCTGACCGAGCCGGCGACCGACCTGGGTCCTGCCGAGATCGCCGGCGTGCTGTGCGCGGCGCACGCTCAGGTCCTCAGCGCCGCTGAGCTGTCGATCGGGCGGCGCATCGCCGGGGCGACCCGGGCCGACGTCCAGCGCGCGCTGTGGGAGGAGCGCACCCTGGTCAAGACGTTCGGTCCGCGCGGCACCGTGCACCTGCTGGCAGCCGCCGACCTGCCGATGTGGACCGGGGCGCTGTCGGCCCTGCCATCGTCGGTGCCGACCCATCCCGAGCCGGTCCGCTTCAGCGCCGAGCAGGCCGACGAGGTCATGGCGGCCATCGGCGACGCGCTGGCGGACAGCGAGCTGACCATCGACGAGCTGACCGAGGCGATCGTGGATCGTGCCGGCCCGTGGGCCGGCGAGGAGACGATGGAGGCGTTCGGGGGCAGGTGGCCGCGCTGGCGCCAGCTGACGAGCACGGCCGCGCACCGCGGCATCCTCTGCTTCGGACCGACCCGGGGCCGCAAGGTGACCTACACCAACCCGCACCGCTGGCTGCCCGGCTTCCGGCCCGACGACGGCGAGGCGGCCCTGCGCACCCTCCTCATGCGCTACCTGTACGCCTACGGCCCAGCCACGCCCGATCATTTCGCCAGATGGCTCAGCATCCCGCCGCGGCGTGCCGTCGAGCTGTTCGACGCACTGGCTGGCGAGCTGGAGTACGTCGAGCTGGACGGTGCGCCGGGCTGGACAGTGGCCGGCGACACCGCGACACCACCGCGGCCGCACCGAGGGACCCGCCTGCTGGGCTACTTCGACGCCTTCGTGGTCGCGGGTCAGCCTCGGGAGCGGCTGTACCCGGGCGCAGCCACGACCCGCGCGCTGACCCCGGCGGGCCAGGCCGGCAACTACCCGGTGCTGCTCATCGACGGGGTGGTCGGCGGGGTGTGGCACCAGCAGCGCTCGGGCCGCAAGCTCGCCATCACCGTCGAACCGCTGGAGGAGCTGACCGCGACCCAACGCCGGCAGCTCCACGACGAGGTCGACCTGGTGGGCGCGGTCATGGAGGCCAAGGCGACGCTGACGGTGGGAACCGTGACGGTCGTCCGCACGCCTGAGCCAGGCCCGGGAGTGCGGCCTTCGGTGAGCACCGGGACGGGCAGGTCGAGCGCCCGGCCGGAGGTACCGCTCGAACGAGCGGGCGAGGTCGTCTACGCTGGGCGCTGCCATCGCCTCTCCCGCGGCTCGATGCGCGAGGCAAGGAGGTCGAAGCAGATGCGCAGCCAGCGCTCCGCTCGATGACCGCCGAGCCACAGTGCAGCATCATCGCAGGTCAGAGGCCATGACAACGGGACGTGGCGCAGTTTGGTCAGCGCACCTGCTTTGGGAGCAGCCCGAAGAAAGCGCGGTGCGAAGCGGCGTTTCCGCAGGATCGACGCGACCGTTCCCCGCCGAATCAGGTGGTGTCTCACCTGACCCGGGTCTGATCCTGGGCGGTTAGCACCAGCAGTGTGGTTCAGTGCGAGGTCGTCCGCTCTCACGGGCGGTAGCGGAGCTGGACCACTCCGGAGCGGTAGGACTGGGCCTCGACCAGGCGGAGAGCGCCAAGCTCGGTGGCATCGACGAACAGGCGCTGACCCTCCCCGGCCACGAAGGGGTACACGAACAGCCGGTACTCGTCAACCAGGCCGCTGGCGACCAGCGCGGTGACGAGCTGCATGCTGCCGGTCGCGGTGATGTCGAGGTCGCCGGGCATGGCCTTCAGCGCCCGGACCTCCTCGATTGGATCACCTCGCAGCACGGTCGTGTTCTCCCACTCGGGGTCCTGCAGGGTCGAGGACACGACGTACTTGGCCACCTGGTTCAGGTAGTCGGTGGTGCCAGTCGTGTCGTCGGTCTGGAGCGGCCAGTACCCACGGAAGTCCTCGAAGGTTTGCCGGCCGAGCAACAGGGCATCGGAGGCGGCGCCTTGCTCGCGCATTACCTGCTGCAGGTCCGAGGTGTCGACACCGGGCGGACCGGCAGGATCGAACCAGCCCTTGGCCATGTCGATCACGCCGTCGACGGTGATGTTCTCGGTCACGATCAGCTCACGCATGTTGGGCTACCTCTGGTTCCGGCACCCGGTATCTGACGGGCCCTCGATGGCTGGTCCACCTGCTGCGGGGTCGCTTGGTCGCCGGCATTCTAGTCGTCGCACTTCTGCGGCATAGCAACCAGCTCAGGCTACGATTGCCGCCGAAGGGGCGCCGGCCGAAGGCCGGCCAAAGGCGCGGACGCTCCACTCCCCCGAGGGGGGGCCATGAGTTGGAAGGCGGCCAGGTCCCGGCTGCCACTCCAGGTAGTCGCGGACTACAAGCGCGTGAGCGCTGTGCAAGCCGCAGGTTGCGCAGGTCGCGGGCGAGCGTCAGGGCCGCAATATCCTGGAGTACACGTTCGCCATGTGCGTGCGAAGCATGCCGTGCCTAGCCGGGCGCTGGGACCAGCTCGCCGAGGAACTGCTGGACGCGGCCGTCGATGTCGTCGCGCGAAGCGCACCACCCGGCGCGGCCGCACCACTCCCCCGAGGGGGCCTTGTCATGAAGCGGCGCTTCGGATGGCACAGAGCGCGGTGAAGACCCTCTCACCCACAAGCTGGGCGTAGTCACTGCCCCCGTCGCCGGCGTTGACCATCATCACCACCTGGTCCTCGCCGTCGCTGCTTGAGAGCGCCCAGTTCTCGTAGCCGGGGAGGCCGCCCTCGTGCCCCCAGAAGGTGCCGCAGGGCAGCTCGATCGAGACGAGACCGAGCCCGTACCGGAAGCCTGATCCGGTAGCAACTGTTGTTTGCATCGCCCGTAGCAGGCCGGGTGGTAGCAGACGACCGCGCAGCAGCGCCCGGTGGAAATGGGCCACGTCATCGACGGTGGACACCATGTTGCCGGTCGCCCAGGCCCATGACGGGCTGAGCCCGGTGAAGTCCAGCGGGGTGCCGCCTGGGCCGGCGCCGAGCTGGTAGCCGTGGGCGTGCGGGCCGGCGATGTGTGGGTTGGTGACAGGAAAGCTGGTGTGCCGCAGTCCCAGCGGACGCAGGATGCGCGTCTGGAGTTGCTGCTGGACGCTGCTGTGGGTGGCGGCCCTGATGATCAGGCCGAGCAGCACATAGCCGGTGTTGGAGTACGACCAGCTGGTGCCGGGTGGGAACAGCGGCGGGTGCTCGGTGGCGATGGCGATCAGCTGGCGCGGTCGCCACACGAACTCCAGATCGCCCTGCAAATACGGCTCGGCGATCCTGGGGTCCTCGGCGTAGTCGAACAGGCCGCTGGTGTGCTGGAGCAGCTGGCGGATCGTGATGTGGTCGCCGTTTGGCACCAGGCCCGGCAGCCAGCGCTCGACCGAGTCGCCCAGCCTGAGCTTGTGCTCGCCGACGAGCTGGAGCACGACGGTGGCGGTGAACGTCTTGGTGATGCTGCCGATCTTGTAGCGCAGTCCCGGACGCATCGGTTGCTCGGGGTCAAGGATGGCCAGGCCGCTGGCGCCGCGCCAGGTCTCCTTGCCGTGGTGTGCCAGGCCGATGGCGCCGGGCTGGCCGGTGGCGACCAGTCCCTCGAGCAGCTGTTGGAGCTGCTGGCGGGGCAGCTCGGCGCTGGGAGCTTGGCTGCCCGCGGCGGGCGCTGCGGCCGCGAGCAGCAAGAGCGCGGCAAAGGCCAGGACCGACAGGTGCCGGCGCGGCCGGCCCGCCGCCACCGGACGCTCGCCGTCGTGGGCTCGGTTGGCGCGCAACCCTCCGAGCAGGGCGTTGTCTGCTGAGGGTGGAGGCAGTGAGGTGTTGGGTGCTGGTCGTGGCAGCCGGCCATGTCCCAAGAGCCTCATCGCGGCCTCCTAGCGCCTGCACGGACCGGCTTCCCAGCCGGGGCGGGACGTCGGGCAACGCTACGGGGACTGGAGGGAAGGGTCAATGCGGTCAATGGTGCCGCTCGAAGGAGCGGGCCAAGTCGGGTAGCCTTGGCTCCGACATGGCAGCACGGTAGCACGCCAGTCAGGTGGTGTTGAAGCGCTATGCAGGGCCGCCTCAGCCCACAGGGCAAGGGAAACCGCAGGTCAGCAGCAGTTTTCACGGGACGTGGCGCAGCTTGGTCAGCGCACCTGCTTTGGGAGCAGGGGGCCGCGGGTTCAAATCCCGCCGTCCCGACCAGACACTATCAGCGCTGGTCAGCGGCCTGCCGCCGACCAGCTAACGGCAATCGCAAGCTGAACAGATTCGCGCCACCTTAGGTTCAGGGCGGTGCATGGCGCTCGGTTACACCCTAACTTGCGACTGCTGAAGTGTTGCCGTTGAGCTTCCGTCGGCAGACGCCGCGAGCTGGCCGAGATGGAGTTGACCCGGTCTGGTGGACACCCAAGTTGAGGGCTTGGCCCTCGAGATGGGAGTCCGATCACCGGTGAGTTGCTATCGGCTGATCGAGGCGGAGAAAGCCCACCGTCCTGTCGCCCGTCTTGCCCGCATGCTGGGTGTGGCACGCGCGGGCTATTACGCCTGGGCCTCGCGTCCGGCCTCGACCCGTATGCTGGCTGACCAGGCGCTCACCGACTAGATCCGCCAGATCCATACCCGCAGCCGCGGGACCTATGGCGCCCCTCGCGTGCACGCCGAGCTGCGGCTGGGCCTGGACCGACGCGTGAGCAGCAAGCGGGTGGCCAGGCTCATGCGCGCTGCTGGCCTCCAAGGCTGCCATCGACGCCGAGGCCGGGGCCTGACCCGCCGCGACCCCGGAGGCCACCTCAGCACCCGGTCTCGTCGAGCGTAACTTCACCCCACCAGCGCCGGATCGGCTTCTGGGTGGCCGACATCACCTAGCAGCGCTCGAGCGAGGGCTGGCTGTACCTGGCGGTCGTCCTGGACGCCTTCTCCCGCCGGATCGTCGGCTGGTCGGTGGCTGAGCTCTTGCGCGCCGAACTGGTCCTTGACGCCCTGGACATGGCGATCGCCCAGCGACAGCCAGCGGCCGGGCTGGTCCATCACACTGGCCACGGCTGGCAGTACACCAGCCTGGGCCTTGGCCGCCGGCTCCAGCAGGCCGGCCTGGTCGCCTCGATGGGGACCGTCGGTGACGCCTTGGACAACGCCGTCGCCGAGAGCTCTTCGCCACCCTCGAGTGCGAGCTGCTCGACCGCTACGACTGGCCGACCCGCCAAGCCCTACGGACCGCCGTGTTCGACTTCATCGAGGTCTTCTACAACCGCCAGCCTGGGCTAACGGTCCGCCTTCGGGCGGTGTCTGGCCGTCCGCCGGAGCGCGCCGTGGCGGTCACCGGCCGGCTGATCAGGAGCGGCCGGAGGGGTGGATGTTCTGGTTGAGCTGGAACAGGTTGGTCGGGTCGTACCGGTCCTTGACGGCGACCAGGCGGGCGTAGGTGTCGGGCGGGTAGGAGGCGCGCACCTTGTCCTGGCCGGGTTCGGAGGTGAAGTTGACATAGCCGCCGGTGCTCCAGGGGTCCATGGCCTGGTGGGTCGTGCGCGCCCAGCCGACGTGCTCGTCGAAGCCCTCGCGGTCGGGGGAGCGGGCGATGATGTTGAGGATGTAGGCCGCGTCGCGGAGGGCGAATGCGGTGCCGCCCGCGGGGGCGTTCGCCATGGCGCCGCCGCCGTGGTGCAGGTGCAGCTCACGGACGGGCGCTTGGCCGGCCGCGTGCTGGGTGAGCAGGGTGTCGATGGCCTCGTCGGTGAGCTGGTTGAGCATGACCCCGCTGAAGTAGTTCTGGGCGCCCGGTCCCCACAGCGGGTCGAGCAGGCTCTGCATGGCGACATACGGCATGGGGCCCATCAGGTCGGCCAGCGGCTCGGCCAGGGTCCGCAGCGGCTGGGCGGCCTTGGCGCCGTCCTCGACCGGGCCGGCGTACACGCCGAGGATACCGACCACCTGCTGGCCGTGGACGGCCTCGGGGAGGAACGGCACCGGCGGGGCGACGAGGATGTCGGCCAGGCTGGTGAGCTCGTCGGGCATGGTCGCGGTGAGGTCACGCCAGCCCCGCAGCACCTGGGCCGCGTCGGCTGCCCCGTAGAAGACCGGGCCGGCGAAGACGGTCGGGCCGACCGGGTGCAGGCGGTACTCGAACGACGTCATCACCCCGAAGTTGCCGCCGCCGCCGCGCAGCGCCCAGAACAGCTCGGGGTGGGAGTCCTCGCTGGCCGTGAGGAGCTGGCCGTCGGCGGTGACCACGTCCGCCGAGACCAGGTTGTCGCAGGCCAGGCCGTACTTGCGCAGCAGCCAGCCGATCCCGCCGCCCAGGGTCAGGCCGGCGATGCCGGTGCTGGACACCAGGCCGCCGGTGACGGCCAGGCCGAACGCCTGGGTCTCGTGGTCGAACTCCGACCAGGTCAGCCCGGGCTGGGCCAGGGCCCGCCGGCCTTGCGGGTCGACCCGGATGCCCTTCATCGGCGAGAGGTCGATGACGACCCCGCCGTCGCTGGTGGAGAACCCGGCGATGCTGTGGGCGCCGCCGCGGACCGCCACCGGGAGCCCTTCGCTGCGGGCGAACTCCACCGCCCGGATGACGTCGGCGGCGCCGGCGCAGCGGATGATCAGCGCCGGCCGCCGGTCGTGGGCGGCGTTCCAGACGGTGCGGGCCTGGTCGTAGTCGGGGTCGCCCGGTCGCACCAGCCGACCCCGGAGGGTGGCTTCCAGCTCGCCGAGGGTGGCCTCGCCGATGACGTCGCGCTCGCCGACTGTGGTGGCCATGGCTGTCGCTCCTTGCTCGATGGCAACGGTCGCCGTGACCCTAGGGGAGGCCGCTCAGCGTCCCCTTAGCGGCGGCTCAGCATGGCTGGTCAGGTAGTCGATCGCTGCGGAGTCGGCCAGGGCGACGAAACGGCGTCGCGCCTCGTCCACGCAGGCTGCGGCCGCGGTCTGGTCGCCGGCCCGTCGCTCCAGCTCGGCGAGGGCCAACAGGTTCCAGGCCCGAGGGCGAAAGCTCAGAGGGACGAGCGGCAGCTCGCGCCACTGCCGCAGCACCCGCCGCGCCCGGTCGTGCTCGCCGGCGTCGAGCAGGACAAGGCCGAGGTCGAGCAGCGCACCCCAGCGTCCCGGCCCGTCCTCCATCTCCTCGAACAGCAGCAACGCCTCCCGCAGCAGCCGGTCGGCCCGCCCCAGGTCCCCGGCCGCCGCGGCGACCAGACCCTGGTTGACCACCGTGACGCCCACGCCGCGCCGGTCGCCCAGGCGGTGGCGGATCTCCAGGCTTCGGCCGAGCAGCTCGTCGGCCTCGGACAGCTCGCCGGCGAGGCGGTGCAGGTTGGCCAGGTGGCACAAAACCAGCCCCTCGCCGTGCAGGTCCCCCAGGCGGTGGAAGTCGGTGAGGCTCTGCTTGACCAGTGTGCGGGCCTGCGCCATCTCGCCCACCAGGCGCACCGCGTACGCCAGGTTGGACAAGGTGTACGCCGCCGCCTGGCCGGTCCCGACCCGCCGGTACAGCAGCACGGTCTCGGTGAACGGCATGCGGGGCTGCCCACCGGGCCCGAGCTCCCAGAACCACCCCGGCGTCACCACCGAGAAGAACGGTGGCAGGTCCGCTGGGAGCCGCTCCAGCAGACCGAGCGTCTCGCTCAGGGAGGCTTCGGCGTCGTGGCCGGCGCCCCGCAACAAGGCGATGACGCCGAGCATGTGGGTGGCGCTGGCGACCACGCCGGCGCTCCCGACCCTCGCGGCCAGGGAGCGGGCCTCCTCGACCAGCCGGACCGCGTGCTCCCACGCGCCGTCCTCCACCCAGGTCAGGAGGCCCGTCAGGTGCAGGGTCTGCGCCAGCGTCTCGTCGTCGGCGACCTCGCGCATGATCGCCGCCGCCTCGACCGCAAGCTCCAGCAGACGGGCGGTGGAATCGCCGCGTCGGACCTCCATGGCGGCCGCGGCCAACAGCGCCCTGGTCCGCAACGGCGTCCGCTCCGGCGCCGCCGCCAGCGTCGCGGCCAGCCAGCGGCTGCCCTCGGCGAAATGCCCGCGGGCCAGCCAGAAGCGCCACAGGCTGACCGCGAGCTGCAGCGCCGCCGCCGGGTCGTCGGCCAGCCCGCTGGACAGTGCGGCCCGCAGGTTGTCGTGCTCGACATCCAGCGCCTGGGGGGTGTCGTTGACCACCCCGACGGCCCGCTCCGGGTCGTGCGCGGCGGCGATGGTCACATACCAGTCGCGGTGGGCGCGGACCCGTGCCGCCCGCTCACCGGCGTCTCCCAGGCGCTGGTCGGCGAACTGGCGGATGGTCTCCAGCAGGCGATAGCGCGCCGTGCCCTCGGTGTGCTCCGCCTGGACCAGGGACTTGTCGACCAGGCGGCTGAGCAGGTCGACCACGTCCAGCCCGTCGCCGCCGCAGACCTGCTCCACCGCCTCCAAGGGCATGCTGCCCGCGAACACCGCCAGGCGCCGGAACAGGACCCGCTCGTCCTCGTCGAGCAGATCGTGGCTCCAGGCCAGGGTGGCGTGCAGGGTCTGTTGGCGGGTGACGGCGGCGCGGCTGCCGCGACCCAGAAGGTGCAGGGCGTCATCGAGGCGGGCGGCGAGCTGGGCGGGTGCCAGGGTCGACGTCCGCGCCGCGGCGAGCTCGATGGCCAGCGGCATCCCGTCCAGGCGGACGCAGATCTCGGCCACCGCCGGCGCGGTGGTCGCGTCCAGCGCGAACCCTGGCGCCGCGTCCTGCGCGCGCTCGACGAACAACCGGACTGACTCCAGCTCCCCCAGCCGGCCGAGGGGGGGCAGGGCCCGCAGGTCCGGGAGCGCCAGCGACGGCGTCCGCCAGGTCACCTCACCGCCCACCCGCAGCGGCTCGCGGCTGGTGGCCAGCACGACCACATCCGGGCAGGTGCGCAGCAGCTCGGCGGCGAGTCGGGCGCACGCCTCCAGGAGATGCTCGCAGTTGTCAAGGACCAGCAGCAGCCGCCGCCCGGCCAGCTGCCGGGCCAGCGCCACCTCCGCGGTCCCCGTCTCGGGTAGCGACACCTCCAGCACCGACGCGACCGTCTGCGGGACCAGCTCCGGCCGCGACAGCGACGCCAGCTCGGCGACGTGGACGCCGTCGGCGTAGCGGTCTGCCAGCCTGCCTGCGGCCTGGTAGGCGAGCCGGGTCTTGCCGGCGCCGCCCGGGCCGGTCAGGGTCAGCAGTCGAGTGCGGCCGAGCGCCTGGACGATCTCGGCGAGCTCGCGGCGGCGGCCGACGAAGGACGTCTGCTCCAGTCGCAGACCGTCCATGGCCCGTGCCGGCGTGGCGTGCAGGGTCCGGATGGCGTCCCGTTGGACCGAGGTCACGGCCCCGACCGCCGCCGCCTCCGCCGGTGCATCGCCGGCGGTGAGCAGGTCGCGGTACAGCCGCCGGGTCGCCGGCTCGGGCTCGGCGGCGTACTCCTCGACCAGCGCCTCCCGGAGCCGGTCGAACACCGCCAGGGCCTCGTAGCGGCGGCCGCTCGCGGCCAGCGCCGTCATCAGGGTCCGGTAGGCGCCCTCGTGGAAGGGGTCGGCGGCCGTCACCGCCCCCACGACGTCGACCACCTGGGTGTGCTCGCCCCGCGCCGTCAGCACCTCGGCGTACTCCACCAGCAAGCCGAGATGGCGTTCGCGCAAGGCCTCGCGTGGCCCCTCGGCCCAATCCTCGAACCGGTCCTCGGGCAGCAGATCACCGCGGTACAACTCGGCCGCCACCCGATAGTCGCCGGGATCCCGGGTCCGCCGGGCCCGCCGGCAGGCGGCGTCGAAGGCCTCGGTGTCCAGCCACGGCATCGCGCCCTCCGACAGCAGCACGACGTCGTCGCGCAGACAGCAGAGGGCGCCGGACGCCCCGCCGAGCACCCGGCGGGCCACGTACAGCGCCTGATGCAGGTTGTTGGCCGCCGACGCGGCGTCACGCTCGGGCCACAGCACGGCCACCAGCGCGTCGCGGTGCATGCGATGCCCATCGGCCAGGGCCAACAGCTTGACCAGCGTCTTGGCCTTGCGTAGCCGCCAGGCGTCTGCAGCGACCAGGCGATCCCCCACGGTGACCTCGAACCCACCGAGGAGACGGATACCCACGCCTGCGTCGTTCGCCACACTGCCTCCCGTCGAAGACGCTACCCGCACCGGAAGTCGCCCGCCATCGGCCGGCACGCGCCCCGCCGCGTCGCGGCGGCAACCCGCTAAGGCCCAGGTAAGGGAGCGCAAAGGCGCCACGTCTAGACCTGGACGTGCACGGATCGTCCACCGGGACGCCCCACAGCAGAAAGAGGTTCCTCATGCGACTCCCCATCCCAACCCGCGGCGCCGCGCTGGTCGCCGGCGCCGCCCTGACGGCCGCCGTCGCGGCGGCCCTCGTGTTCTCCTCGCTCGGCGGCGGCCCTGCCGCCGGGGCCACCGCCGGCCCCACCCCTGCGGCATCCGGCCCCAGCATCACCCCGCTCGCCGCGGCGCTGGTTCCCGGCCCGATCGACATCGACCGCAAGGGGCGGTCGAACGTCGTGACCGTCCGCATCGACTTCCAGCCGGGCGACACGACCGGCTGGCACTTCCATCCCGGCCCGGTCCTCGTCCAGGTCGTCTCCGGGGCGGTCACCCTCAACCACGCCGCCCACGGCCGCTGCCTCTCCGACGTCGTACGGGCCGGGCACGGCTTCTTCGAGGCACCGGGCGCCGTCCACGTCGCTGCCAACCGCCGGCAGGACCCGGCGGCCGTCTACGCCACCTTCGTCCTCCCGCCAGGCGCCCCGCCGGCCGTGAGTGCGCCGGTCCCGGCGGCCTGCCGCTGAGCGTCGGCCAAAGCCCTTCGACCACCCAAACCGATGAACCCCCTGGTGACCAGGGGGTTCATCGTTCGGGCAGGGGACGATGCGGCTTGACGCCCAGGAGCAGAGGTAACCATGGCGACCTCGAGACCCACTCCTTGACCACCGACAACCGATGGATCGCGGTGGTGGCCTCGGATCTCGGCCGCGCGGTGAAGACGGTGCAGCTTGCGCTTGGCGGATTGGGCGTCCGGTCCGGCTGATCGCCGTGTTCGGCCAGGCCTCGCCCAGCAGTCGGTGGGCGAGGCTGTGGCCCACTCGAGGAGTTTGGGAACGACAAGGGAAGCCTCACGCTCCGCGTACTGAGCTTCGCCCCCGAGGCAAGGGCGCCTAACCCAGAACGAGGGCTCGGGCGGCCCGCATTGCGCGAGATGGCCTGTCGTAGTGGTGCTGGAAGTCGAGGCTCAGCTGCGGTCGCTGGGGGAGTTGTGTGCGTGCTCCAACCCGGCGACCAGCGCGTCCAGGCCGGCGGTGAACCGCTCGTTGCGGTTGTCGACCCAGACGTGCTCGCCCAGGGTCACCAGGGCGGGAAAGCGGTCCGGGGGGAGTGAGCGGAAGAACTGGTGCAGCTGGGTCCTGGTCGCCGGGTCGCGGAGGCGCTGCTCGTTGACCGAGGTGGAGGTGCTGCTGACGGCAAAGCCGATGGTGTAGTCGACCAGCACGAAGAAGGCCAGCCCGGCCTGGCGGTCGCCGAACCCGGCGGCCTGCAGCGGCTCCAGGAATGCCTCGGCCAGGGCCAGGGAGTGAGGTCCGAGCGGGTCGCGGGTCTTGAGGATCCCGGCCACCCCGGGATGGTCCTCGAGCACCTGGCGGAGCCGATGGGCCAGGAGCTTGAGTTGCTCGGTCCAGTCCACGGCGGGGTCCAGGTGGACGTCGACCTCGGCCAGGACGTTGTCGAGGACCAGGTCCTGGAGTTGTTGCTTGTTGCGAACGTGATGGTAGACGGCGCCGGGGACGACCCCCAGGCGGCCAGCCAAGCTGCGCATGGTCAGGGCCTGGACGCCGTCCTCGGCGATGGCCGCCAGCGCCTCGGTGACCACCCGCTCGCGGGTGAGCCGGGGGCGGCGGTCCTGGTCGTCGGTGGGTGGGTCGAACCACAGCGAGCGTGACTCTCCGTCGGTGGCGGGCTGGCCAGATGGTGCGGTTGCCCGCCCGTTGGATGCGGCCCGTTGCCGCCGATCCATGTGGCCTCCTTGAACGTTGATCTTGACAGGTGAACAGTGGTCAGCATACGGTGAACATCGTTCGGAATCAAGTGAACGTTGATCACCCCAGTGACCGGGGACACGAGGGAGACCTGGCAGATGAAGATCTTGTTGCTGGCAGCCGCGGCCGTCGGGCTGGGCGCCATCTTGGCCGGCAACGTGCTGCCGGACGTCACCCGGTACCTGCGAATCAGAAGAATGTAGGAGGAGCCGACCGGCAGGGATGGGCTCGACGACAGCGACATTGTTGAGAAGGACAGAAGCCCATGTTCATTCAGGTCATCCAGGGCCGGGCGACCAACCCACCCGGGATCCGCCGAGATCTGGGCCGCTGGCGGCGACTGCTCGCCGCCGACGCCGATGGCTGGCTCGGTTCCACGACTGGGATCACCGAAGACGGCTGGAGCATCACCGTGGTCCGCTTCGCCTCCGAGGCCCAGGCTCGCCGCAACCGCGACCGGCCCGAGCAGCGCGAGTGGTGGCGGGACGCCTCCCAGCACCTTGCTCGGGTCGTCTCCCACGACGCCCCCAAGGTCCACACCTACCGGGATGGCGGCTCAGATCAGGCCGGCTTCGTCCAGGTCATCCAGGGCCATAGCGACGACCTGGAGCGCATGGCCAGCCTGGCCCGCGACCAGGACGAGGTCCTGGCCCGGGAGGCGCCGCACATCCTGGGGGTGACGGTGGCCGAGCACGCCGACCGGCCCGGTGACTTCACCCAGATCGTGTACTACACCTCCGAACAGGACGCCCGGAGCTACGACCACGATCCTCCGATCGAAGAAGACGAGGCCGCCCAGGTGGAACGACGCCGCCTGCTGACCAACCTGCGCTCCTTCGACCTGCGAGACCCGCAGCTGCTCACCCCGTCCGACGCACCGACCTACTAGCGCATGAAGACCCGCACGGAGCCAGCGCAGCCACGCATCCGGTAGCGGTAGAAGGGATTAGACATGAACGGCTTGCTGATCGCTCTCGTGGTGGTCGCGGTGCTGGTGCTGCTCGGGTTGGCGCTGTCGGTTCGGATCGTCCAGCAGTACGAGCAGGGTGTGCTGTTCCGCCTGGGCCGGGTGGTCGGGGTGCGGGAGCCCGGCCTGCGGCTGATCGTGCCGCTGATCGAGGTGCTGCGGCGGGTGTCGCTGCGGATCGTGACCATGCCGATCCAGTCCCAGGGCATCATCACCCGCGACAACGTCAGCGTCGACGTCTCGGCGGTGGCGTATTACCGGGTGACCGATGCGACCAAGGCGGTGGTCGCGATCGAGAACGTGGCCGCGGCCATCAACCAG
>Ga0307296_10000372_pt1 | contig 20870 bp, 20 predicted proteins | sample ER_DNA_153_FD_194467 | JGI IMG/M metagenome (GOLD analysis project Ga0307296, IMG submission 194467) | Bulk soil microbial communities from the East River watershed near Crested Butte, Colorado, United States - ER_DNA_153 | ecosystem: Environmental > Terrestrial > Soil > Floodplain | place... | reverse complement strand
AGCCCTTGAACGCTGCGAAGTCGGGACCGGTCGATTCATGGACACGAGCACGCTGGGACCATCAAAGGGATCTCGTCTGACAACAGCGGCCAGAATATGTCTTGCGGAATCCTCCGTCAGCAGTAGACCGAGCTGGCGTTTCTGTTGTTGTAGGAGCAGCTATCGAGCCGGGTCCCGGATGCGTTATAGAGGTAGGCCGTGTCCTTGTCGTTGTTCCAGACGTACCACGATCGTCCCTGGTACCGATCGGTCGCGGTATTGCTCCCCTTGCCGGTGTGGACCTTGATGTACTTGCCGCCGCCCAGCGTATAGCTTCCGAAGGTGTAGGCGTGGCCGGCGGCGTCTTTGATCTTCGCGTTGGTGAGGGAGCGTGAGGTGCTGCATCGGTTGCGAAGCTGGATCCACTCGGCGTTCAGGCTGGTGTTGCTGCCCCTGTCGGTCCCAGGAGAGTTGTAGTAGGTGCGGTAGATGCCAACGCAGGAGGCTGCCGAGGCTGATGACTGAGATGAGGGGGAGAAGATTATTCCCGCTGCGACTAAGCTGGCAATAAGGACAGATCTAATGACCTTGCTCATCGACTCTCTTTCGGTATGGACCGGTTAGCCAGTGATGGTTGCTTGTCTTGCAACAGGACCGGAGCGGATGCCGTAGTCCGGCCCGGCAGATTCCTGACCCAAATAGGAACGGAAGTCCCGGCCGCACCAGGACGCTCCTCAACGGGGTCGCCACCGGCAGCGGCCAGCAGCTCCCTAGCGCAAGGATGTGCCACCCCTACAGGTGCCATTGATGCTCGCCCGGAATGCGAGTTGCTCCCGGGTGGCTAGACAGTACAGGCTAGTCTGTAAGGCGGCGATAAGTGCAATCGCATGAAGCGGGACCTCTGCGGTTAGAGGGTCGGCCACTTCGGTGAATCATACCCGCCCCATCGAGGAGCTCTTCTAGTGGTTGTGGCGGTCCTGGGCGCGTTCCAGGGGGAGGTGGACCAGGTCCATGGTGGCGTCGGCGGCGCGTTCGACCAGGACGGCGAAGTCCTCGGCGTCGCGTTTGGGGATGGGCTCCAGGACGTAGTCGGCCGGGTCCTTGCGGCCGGGGGGGCGGCCGACGCCGATGCGGACGCGCAGGAAGTCGGGTGAGCCGAGGGCCTTGGCGACATCCTTGAGGCCGTTGTGGCCGGCGGTGCCGCCGTCGCGGCGCACCTGGAGCTTGCCGTAGGCCAGGTCGATCTCGTCGTGGACGACGATGATCCGCTCCAGCGGCGTCTTGTACCAGCGGGCCAGCAGCGAGGCCGGGCCGCCGGACTCGTTGACGTAGCTGTTCGGCCTGGCCAGCACCACCCGGGTGTCGCCATCGCGGATCTCGGCCACCTGGGCGCGGTTGCGGCTGCGCTTGAGCTTGGCCCCGGCCCGCGTGGCCAGGCGGGCGACCACCATCGCCCCGGCGTTGTGGCGGGTGTTGCCGTACTCGTCGTCGGGGTTGCCGAGCCCGAGCACGATCCAGGGGCCGCCGTCCGCCTCGACCATCGCCGCCGGCTTCCGCCGCCAGAGCCGCACCAGGCCCTAGGCCTCGGGCCGGTCCTCGTCCTCGCCGGCAGCCTCGGAGGCCGCAGCCTCGGCGCCCTCGGCGCCCTCGGCGGCCTCGCCCTCCTCGGCCTCCTCGACCTCCGGCTCGGGCTCGACCGTCGGCGCGACCACCGACACCACCGACGCCTCGGCGTCGTCGAGGATCACGGCGCCCTCGGGGGCCTTGAGGTCGGCCACCCGCAGCACGTCGCCGATGCCCAGCCCGGACACGTCGGCGTCGACCGCCTCGGGCACGGCCGTCACCTCGGCCTCCACGTTGAGCTGGTACAGGTCCTGGTCGACGATGCCGCCCTCGCGGGCCCCGGGCGCCTCCCCGACCAGGTGCACCGGCACCTGGACGTGGACCTTCTCGCCCCGGCGGACCTGGATGAAGTCGACGTGGATGAGGTTGCCCTTGACCGGGTGGCGCTGGATCTCCTTGGCCAGGGCCAGGTGCTGGTCGCTCCCGACCTCCAGCGAGATCAGCACGTTGACGCCGGCGTCGGTGCGCAGGGCCTGGCTGAACTGGCGGGCGTCGACGCTCAGGTGCTGGGGCTTGGTGCCATGGCCGTACAGCACGGCCGGGACCCGGCCGGAAGCCCGCAGGCGGCGGGCGGCCCCCTTCCCGGCGTCCGAGCGGTTCTCGGCGGCCAGCTTGTACTCGGGCATGGGGGACGAGCCTCCTCGGACGGTCAGATTGACCACAGCGATGCCCGGCCGTGGGCCGGGGACGACGGCGAGGGTAGCAGTGGTCAGGCGATAAGGTCCAGCTCAGGGGCGGGCCCGTGCTTCTCCTCGATCAGGTCGAGGACGGCCTCCTCGATTGGTCCCTGGTGGGCCGGCTCGCCGGGCTCGTCGACCTGGCCGAGCTGCTCGAGGGCGCCGGCGATGGTCAGCCCGGAGCGGTAGCGGTCGACGACACGAGGGTCGATGTAGGAGGCGCGGCAGACCGCCGGCGTGTTGCCCAGGTACAGGGCGACCTCCTTGACCGCCCGGCTGACCGCCCTGGCCCTGGCCGTCTTGGACCGGGCCTGGGGGAACGAGCTGGCCAGGGCGACCGCGGCCAGGACGGTAGCGCTCCAGGTGCGGAAGTCCTTGGCGGTGAAGTCGCCGCCGGTCTGCTCCTTGATGTAGGCGTTGATGTCGTCGGAGCGGACGTCGGTCCAGACCCGGCCGCGCTTGTAGGCGAGCAGGTCGGGGCCGCCGCCGCGGCGGCGCTTGAGCTGGGCCACGACCTCGCTCGCGGCCGGGTCGAGGACCGAGGCGAGGCGCCGCTTGCCGCTCTTGGATACGTAGTCGAAGCTGATCAGGTCGCCGTCCAGGCGGACGTGGCGCTTCTGGATGGTGGCCAGGCCGTAGGTCTGGTTTTGCTCGGCGTAGCCCTCGGTGCCCATCCGGAAGAAGCCGCGGTCCAGCAGCCGGGTGGCGCAGGCCAGCACCCGCTCGCGGGTCAGGCCGTCGGTGGCCAGGTGCTCGGCCGCCCGCTCGCGCAGCCCGGGCAGGGCGCGGGCGAACTCCAGCATGTGGTCGAACTTGGCCTGGTCGCGCCGGGTCCGCCAGGCCTCGTGGTAGAGGTACTGGCGGCGGCCGGCGGCGTCGGTCCCGACCGCCTGGAGGTGGCCGGTGGCGATGGGGCAGATCCACACGTCCTTCCAGGCCGGCGGGATCCCCAGGGCCCGGATGCGGGCCAGCGCCTCGGGGTCGCCGACCGGCTCCCCGGTCGGCTCCTCGTAGCTGAAGGACCGCCCCCGCCGCCGTCGCCGGATGCCCGGGCCCGAGCAGTCGACCCGCCTGATCCTCGCCATGACCCGACTAGGGGGCGTTGCGCTCGTCGGAGAGGTCGTAGGTGGGGGGCGGCCCCTCCTCGACCCGGGAGCGGGGCACGTCGGTGGCCGCGCCCGGGTCGTCGCCGCCCAGGAAGGGCAGGAACGAGCGGGCCGTCTCCCGGTCGACCTGGTCGCGGCCCTCGTCGGCGGCGATCTCGGCCATCCGGGCCCGGACCTGGTCGGCCGGGCCGCGCACGGCCCCGCCCGGGTGCACGAGCAGGACCTCGTCGCCGGCCTCGTACAGGCCCCAGAAGCCGGCGCTGGTGGTGGCCATCCTGGTCGGCTGGGCCAGGCGCAGGTCGCCCACGGCGACCGGGCGGTCGCCCTCGTAGCGGACGGCGTCGCCGTCGAAGTCGGTGGTCATGTCGCGGTCCGCTCCCGTTCCTCCTGGGGCAGGTCGGCCTCGGCCGGGGTGAGCCAGCGGGCGGTGCCGATCCGGCCGGAGGCGTCGAAGGCCAGCTCGACCACGTACCGGCCGGCGGCGCTGTCGACCTCCAGCCGGCTGCGGTCGTTGCCCTGGCCGGCCGGGGTGGCCACGACGCGGCCCCGCCGTAGCAGGTCCTCGTGCCAGCCGGCGATGCCCGACCGGCCCCAGATGCGCTCGTCGGCGCTGGTCAGCAGGCCGTGCTCGGCGTACAGGTCGGTGGCCAGGCCGGCGTCGCCGGCGGCCAGGGCCGACGCGTAGGCGGTCGTCACCGCCCCGGGGCCGCGCTCGGCCTGCGGGTCGTGGCCACCCGTCTGGTCCATGTCGGTTCCTCCGCTCGCGTCGTCGCCGATGCCCAGTGTCTCCCGCCTCGGCCGCCCCGAATCAGCTGGGGGCGCGGCCGGCCAGGACGTCGGCCAGGTCGAACTCGATCGGCCGCTCCAGCTGCTCGTAGGTGCAGGACTCGGGGTCGCGGTCGTAGCGCCAGCGCCGGAACTGGGCGGTGTGGCGGAAGCGCCGGCCCTCCATGTGGTCGTAGGCGACCTCGACCACCAGCTTGGGGTCCAGCGGCTCGAAGGTCAGGTCCTTCTTGGCGTTCCAGCGCGACGGCATGCCCCCGGGGATCCGCTCGGGCGTGTCGGCCCCGAACCAGGGGTGGCTGTCGCTCGACTCCAGCCGGTAGGGGGCGAGCTCGTCGAGCAGCTCGCGCCGCCGCTCCATCGAGAACGAGGCCGACACCCCGACGTGCTGGAGCTTGCCCCGCTCGTCGTACAGCCCCAGCAGGAGCGAGCCGACCACCGGCCCCTTCTTGTGCCAGCGGAAGCCGGCGACCACGCAGTCGGCGGTCCGCTCGTGCTTGACCTTGAACATCACCCGCTGGTCCTCCAGGTACGGCAGGTCGGGCGGCTTGGCGACCACGCCGTCCAGCCCGGCCCCCTCGAACAGCCGGAACCAGCGCTCGGCCTGGCGCAGCGAGTCGGTGACCAGGGTGCGGTGGACCGGCGGCTCGGCCCCGGCCAGGGCCTGATCGAGGGCGGCCCGGCGCTCGGCCAGCGGCCGCTCCATCAGCGACTCGTCGCCGAGGGCGAGCAGGTCGAAGGCGATCAGCATGGCCGGGGTCTCGCGGGCCAGCAGGTCGACCCTGGAGGCGGCCGGGTGGATGCGCTGGAGCAGGGCCTCGAAGTCCAGGCCCGGGCCGCTGGCGATGACGATCTCGCCGTCGACCACGCAGCGCGGCGGCAGCTGGGCCCGGGCCGCCTCCACCACCTCGGGGAAGTAGCGCGTCAGGGGCCGCTCGTTGCGGCTGCCCAGCTCGACCTCGTCGCCGTCGCGGAACACCACGCAGCGGAACCCGTCCCATTTGGGCTCGTACAGCATGCCCTCGGGCAGGATCGCCACCGACTTGGCCAGCATGGGGCGGATGGGCGGCATCACGGGCAGGTCCATGCCCCGATGGTGCCACGAACCCGACCGCCACCGGGCACTCCCGGTGGCGGTCGGGTCGTGCTGCTCGCCGTCGGCTACGGCGATCCGGGGCCGCTCTGCTGGGGCGGGCCCGCAGAGATGGCCTCGATCAGGTCGCCCTTGGAGTCGTCGTCGTCGAGCTCCCGGGCGATGTCGGCCACCGCGATGATGCCGACCAGGTCGTGGCCGTCGATCACCGGCAGGCGGCGGACCTTGTACTGGGCCATGGTCTTGAGGGCGTCTCGCAGCGAGTCGTCGGCCCCGATGGTCACCGGCTTGCCCTCGCCGAGCTCGCCGGCCCGGGTCGTGGCCGGGTCCCTGCCCTTGGCGAGCGCCTTCACGACGATGTCGCGGTCGGTGAGCATCCCCTTGAGGCGGTTGTCCTCGCCGCAGATGGGCATGGACCCATAGCCCCTGTCGGCCAGCTTCTTGGCCGCGTCGAGCAGGGTCTCGTTCTCCCCCACGCACTCGGCGTTGGGGGTCATGACGTCGCGGGCCGTCTTCGGCATTGGCGTCGCACCCTCCTCCGGTGGGTTCCTACAGGTAGGACCGTGCTAGCCCCGGACCCGGGCCCGCAAACCTAGGTCGTCCAGGCCGGCGGGCGTCGGCGAACGGCTGCACCTCGCCGATCAGGTCGGCGTACAGGGCGGTCTCGGCCGCCCGGATGCTGTCGCCCTGCCGGTCCTCGACCCGCGCGTGCCGTCGACGTCCAGCACCGCGATCGGTGGCGCATCGCCGCCCGCTCAGCGCCCCTCGGTGCCCGCCAGGGCCTCGGCCTGCTCGGGATGCACGCCCTCGGCGAACTCCTCGACGATCTTGGCGTTGAAGGCCGGCAGGTCGTCGGGCTTGCGGCTGGTGACCAGGCCGCGGTCGGTGTGGACCTCCTCGTCGACCCAGGCCCCGCCGGCGTTCTCGATGTCGGTGCGGATGCTTGGCCACGAGGTCAGGGTGCGGCCCTTGACCACGTCGGCCTCGACCAGCGTCCAGGCGCCGTGGCAGATCGAGGCCACCGGCTTGCCGGCCTCGAAGAACGAGCGCACGAACCCGACGGCGTCGGCGTCGGTGCGCAGCACGTCGGGGTTGGCGACCCCGCCGGGCAGCACCAGGCCGTCGTAGTCGTCGGCGCTGGCGTCGCTGACGGCCCGGTCGACCGGGAAGGTGTCGCCCTTGTCGAGGTGGTTGAAGCCCTGGATGTCGTCGGTCTTCAGCGACAGCAGGTGGGCGGTGCCACCGGCCTGCTCGACCGCCTTGCGGGGTTCGGTGTACTCGACCTGCTCGACGCCGTCGGTGGCGAGGAACGCGATCTTCTTGCCCTGCAGCTCGCCGCTCACATGCTCCTCCTGTTCGAGGCGGGAATGCGTCACCTCTAAGCATTGACGCCCGAGGGAGCCACAAACGGCTTAGAACTGGTTCTCGTCGTTGAAGATCTCCGAGACGCTGGCGTCCTCGAACACCGCCCGGATGGCCCCGGCCAGGGTGCCGGCGATCGACAGCACGACGATCTTGTCGAGCCGCTTCTCCTCCGGCACCGGGATGGTGTCGGTGACCACGATCTCGGCGATGGGGGCGTTCTTGAGCCGGTCGATGGCCGGGCCGGAGAACACCCCGTGGGTGGCGGCGGCGGTCACCCGGTCGGCGCCGTTGGCCATCAGCGCCTCGGCCCCCTGCACGATCGTGCTGGCGGTGGCGATCTCGTCGTCGATGAGCACGCAGTGCGTGCCGGCGACCTCGCCGACGACCTCGCGGACCTCGACCTTGTCGGCCTCGTGGCGGCTGCGCCGCTTGTGCAGGAAGGCCAGCGGGCAGCCCAGGACCCCGGCCATCTTCTCGGCCGTCTTGACCCGGCCGGCGTCGGGGGCGACCACCACCAGGTCGCGCTCGTGGTGCTCGCGGATGTGGTCGGCCAGCAGCGGCCGGGCGGTCAGGTGGTCGACCGGCCCGTCGAAGAACCCCTGGACCTGGCCGGAGTGCAGGTCGACGGTGATGAGCCGGTCGGCCCCGGCGACCTTGAACATGTCGGCGACCAGCTTGGCGGTGATCGGCTCCCGGGAGCGGCCCTTCTTGTCCTGGCGCGAGTAGCCGTAGTAGGGCATGACCGCGCTGATGCGCTTGGCCGACGCCCGCTTGAGGGCGTCGATCATGACCAGCTGCTCCATGATGCGCTCGTTGACCGGGGGGGCGTGGGTCTGGATCACGAAGGCGTCGGTGCCGCGCACGCTCTCCCCGAACCGGGCGTAGGTCTCGCCGTTGGCGAAGTCGCGGATGTCGACCGAGCCGCACTCGATCCCCAGGTGCTGGGCCACGTCCTGGGACAGTTCCCGGCTGGCCCGCCCCCCGAACAGCATCAGGTGCCTGCGCCCGAGCGCCTCCACCGACTTGGGCGTCACACCGTTGCTCACCTTCTCCTCCCCGTCATTCCCTCTGCTTGCGGCGGCGGCGCCTGGCCGCCCAGCCCTCGATGGTCCGCTGGTCGGAGCGTTCGATGGCGAGGGCGTCGGGCGGCACGTCCTTGGTGATGGTGGATCCGGCGGCGGTCTGGGCCCCGTTCCCGACCGTCACGGGGGCGACCAGCATGGTATCGGATCCGATGAAGGCGTCGTCGCCGACGGTCGTGCGGTGCTTGCTCACGCCGTCGTAGTTGACGAAGACGGTGCCGGCGCCGACGTTCACCCCGGCACCGATGTCGGCGTCGCCCACGTAGCTGAGGTGCGGGACCTTGGACCCGGGGCCGACGGTCGAGTTCTTGATCTCGACGAAGGTCCCGGCCTTGCTGCCCTCGCGCAGGTCGCTGCCGGGGCGCAGGGACACGAAGGGGCCGACCACCGCCCGCGGGCCGATGGTCGAGGAGATGGCCACGGTCTGGGTGACGGTGGCGTCGTCGCCGACGTGGCAGCCGACCAGGCGCACGTTGGGCCCGAGCCGGCAGCGGGCCCCGACCCGGGTCCCGGCCTCCAGGAAGGTCAGGGGGGCGAGCACGCTGTCCTGGCCGACCTCGACGTCGGCGTCGACGAAGGTGGTGGCCGGGTCGATCACCGTCACCCCGCCCAGCATCAGCCGCTCCAGCAGCCGCCGGCGCAGCACCGCCTCGGCCGCGGCCAGCTCGACCCGGTCGTTGACCCCCCTTGCCTCGGTGGCCGGCCCTTCGGCGGCGGCGACCCGGCCGCCGCCGGCCAGCACCAGCGGCACCAGGTCGGGCAGGTAGTACTCGCCCTGGTCGTTGTCGGGGCGCAGCTCGGCCAGGCCGTCCAGGGCGGGGCGGCGGAACACGTACATGCCCGCCCCGACCTCGCGCAGCCGGCGCTGGGCCGGGGTGGCGTCGCGCTCCTCGACCACCCCGGTGACGGCGCCGTCGGCGTCGCGGAGGATCCGGCCGTAGCCCGTCGGGTCCTCCAGGGTGCAGGTGAGCAGGGTGGCGGCGGCCCTGGCCGAGCGGTGGACGTCCAGCAGCCCCTCGAGCAGGCCGGCCGTGATCAGCGGGGTGTCGCCGGAGAGGACCAGGACGTCGCCGTCGCCGTCGAGCAGCGGCACGGCGGTGGCCAGGGCGTCGCCGGTGCCCCGCTGGTCGGCCTGGACGGCGAAGTCGACCGGCCCCAGGTCGAAGCCGTCCACGGCGGCGGCGACCTGGTCGGCGCCGTTGCCGACCACGACCACGGTCCGGTCGGCCTTGAGGGGGGCGGCGGCGGCCAGCACGTGCCAGAGCAGCGGCCGGCCGGCGACCGGGTGCAGCGGCTTGGGCACGGCCGAGCGGAACCGCTTGCCCTCCCCGGCGGCGAGCACGACGACGCTCAGGCCCTGGCCCATCGGTCCCCCGTTCTGTGGTCTGGAGCTGGCGGGCAAGGATTCGAACCTTGACCTGACGGCTCCAAAGGCCGCCGTGCTGCCATTACACCACCCGCCAATTGCGGGGGGCTGCGCCCCCCTGCATACCCCCCATAACCCAAACCTTAGGGTATCGGAGGTGAGGCATGGCTACCCAAATGTGACCCCCGGCACGGGGCCGCGGGCGACCTCGACGCGGGCGAAGCCGGAGCGGGCGGCCCGGGCCACCTGGGTGGCGTGGTCCTCGTCGGCGCACAGGCCGAGCATGGTCGGGCCGCTGCCGCTCATGATCGCCCCGAGGGCGCCCGCCTCCAGCAGCCGCTGCTTGGACTTGGCCAGCGCCGGCAGCAGGTCGAAGGCGGCCGGCTCCAGGTCGTTGTGCAGGGCCGCGGCCAGCCGCCGGGAGTCGCCGGCGGCCAGGGCGGCGAGCAGGTCGTCGGGCCAGCGGCCCTCCAGCGGGGTGGCCAGGCCGAGCTCGTCGAAGCGGCCGTAGACGTCCTCGGTGGAGAGGCGCTCGTGGTCGATGCCGACCACCCACCAGGTGCTGCCCTTGTTCGGCACCTCCCGGACCTTGTCGCCGCGCCCGGTGGCCACGCCGGCCCCGCCGTCGATGCAGAAGGGCACGTCGGACCCGACCTCGGCGGCCATGGCGTGGAGGTTGACCGCGGGCAGGTGCAGCCCCCACAGCCGGTCGAGCGCGATCAGGGCGGCGGCCCCATCGGCGCTGCCGCCGCCCAGGCCGGCCGAGACGGGGATGCCCTTGCGGAGCCGGAACCGGGCCCCGGGCAGGTCGCGGGAGCGCCGGGCCAGCTCGCGGGCCGCGACCAGGACCAGGTTGGTCTCGTCGGGGGGCAGGCCGCCGCCCTCGACCTCGAGCCCGAGGCCCTCGGGCACGACCTCGACCTCCAGCTCGTCCCAGATGGCGATCGACTGGAGCACCGAGACGACCTCGTGGTAGCGGCCGTCCTCGCGCAGCGGCCCCACGTACAGGCCGAGGTTGACCTTGGCCGCGGCCCTGGCCCGCAGCATCGTCGGGGACGCGTGGTCTGCTGGCTGGCGTTGCTGACTGGCCACGAGCGTCCCTCCCCGACGTCGATGCCCGGGCATGGTAGCCGCGCCCCGGGGATCGGATCAAAGCGGACTCTTGACCTGCTGGGCAAGGGCGGCGAAGGCGGCCACATCACGGGTCGGTCGCCGCGCGGGCCAGGGCGGCGAAACGCTCCACGTCCAGCCGTTCGGCGCGCAGGCCGAGGTCGACCCCGGCCGCCCGGCCCAGGGCCTCGACCCCGGCCGCGTCCAGCCCCAGGCTGCGCAGGGCGTTGCGCAGGGTCTTGCGGCGCTGGCCGAAGGCGGCGTCGATGACCCGGCCCAGCTCGGCCGGGTCGAGCCCGGCCACCGCCGGGTGCTCACGCCGGTCCACGCCGAGCAGGACCGAGTCCACGTGCGGCTCGGGCACGAACACGCGCCGGCTCACCGGGGCCAGGACGCGGGCGCTGGCCTGGGCGGCCAGCTTGGCGCTGGGGGCGCCGTAGGCGGACGACCCGGGGACCGCGGCCAGCCGCTCCCCGACCTCGCGCTGCACCATCACCACCTGGTGGGCGATGGCCGGGGCCTCGGCCAGCACCTTGAGGACCAGGGTGGCGGCGATGCCGTAGGGCAGGTTGGCGACCATCCGGGTGGCCTCGGGAGCGAGCGCGGCCAGGTCGACCCGGAGGGCGTCGGCCACCTCGACCCGGACCCCCGGATCGTCCCCGAGGACCTCGGCCAGGGCCGGGAGCAGGCGCGGGTCGGCCTCGACGGCCACCACCCGGGCCCCCGCCTCGCGCAGGGCCAGGGTGAGGCTGCCCAGCCCCGGCCCGACCTCCAGGACCGTCTCCCCGGGCTCGATCCCGCCCAGGCGGGCCACCTTGCGGGCGGTGTTGGGGTCGGCCAGGTAGTGCTGGCCGAGGGCCTTGCTGGGCCGCAGCCCGTGCCGGTCCAGCAGGGCCCGCACCCGGCCCGGGGTCAGCAGCGCCCGCGGCTCCTCAGGCACGGCCGTCCAGGGGCAGCCCGAACGCCTCGGCGGCGGTCGCCGTGGTGGTGGCCGCGACCTGCTCGACCGGGACGCGGTGGACCTCGGCCACGGTCTGGGCGGTGACCGCGACCCGGCCGGGCCGGTTGGGGCGGCCCCGGTAGGGGTGGGGGGACAGGAACGGGCTGTCGGTCTCCAGCACCATCCGCTCCAGGGGCACGGCGGCGCAGGCGGCCCGCAGCCCGGGGGCGTTGCGGAAGGTGACGGTGCCCGCGAACGACACGTACCAGCCGGCCTCGACCACCCGGGCGGCGGCCCGGGTGTCGCCGGCGAAGCAGTGGAACACCACCCGCGGCGGTGCCCCCTCGCCGTCCAGGACGGCCAGCACGTCGGCCATGGCCTCGCGGCAGTGCACGACCAGGGCCTTGTCGAGCTCGCGGGCCAGGCCGACGTGGGCGGCGAAGGCGGCCCGCTGGGCGGGCCGGGGCGAGTTGTCGCGGTAGTAGTCCAGCCCGGTCTCCCCCACCCCGACCACCCGCTCGGAGGCGAGCAGCCGGCGCAGCTCGGCCAGGGCCGCGTCGTCGAGGGTGTCGGCGTCGTGGGGGTGGACCCCGGCGGTGGCCGACACCTGGGGCAGCCGGGCCGCGTTGGCCGCGGCCTGGCGGCTGGAGTCCAGGTCGACCCCGACGTCGACCAGGTGCCCGACCCCCTCGGCGAGGGCCTGGGCGACCACCTGGTCGGCCGGGGCGTCCAGAAGCTGCAGGTGGCAATGGGTGTCAACCAGCATGAGGGGAGCATGCCACAGCGGTCGACGTCCGAGGGCCCGCCGACCCGCCGACGTAGGACAACTACGATCTTTGTAGATGGCCATGGCCGACCGGCCGACTCGACCATACGGGTGGAACTGGACTTCGGCGGCTGGGCTCGGTGAGTGTCCACGCGACGCTCTTCGGCTCGGGTGGAAGTGGGGTGCCGTGATGACTCGGCCGACTGGCGGGAACCCGGCGCGCCGGACCGCCCGACGGATCTGCTCGTTCGCCTTGCTGGTGGCCTTGGCCGTGGCGCTGCTGTCGGCTGCGCCGGTGGCGGCGGCCCCTCCCCCCGACCGCGGCGGCGAGGTCCTGGGCCGTGCCACCCGGTCGGCGGCGCCGACGTCGCCGGCGGTGACCGCGGCGGTGCCGAGCGGGTTCTCCGACGTGGCCGTGTGGAGCGGCCTGACCCTGCCCACCGCGATCGCCTTCGCCCCCGGCGGCAAGGTGTTCGTGGGCGAGAAGGGCGGGACCCTGAAGGTGTTCGACTCGCTCGCCGACCCCACCCCCACCCAGGTCGTCGACCTGCACCCGCAGGTCCAGGACTACTGGGACCGGGGCCTGCTGGGTCTGGCGGTCGACCCGGGCTTCGGCACCGCCGGCCGCAACTACATCTACGTGCTCTACACCCACGACCACAACCCTGAGGGCAGCCCGACCAGCTGGGGCGACGCCTGCCCCACCCCGCCCGGGCCCAACGACGACGGCTGCCCGGTCACCGGCAACCTGTCCCGCATCCCGGTCGACCCCACCACCGGCGTGGCCACCGGCGGCGAGCAGCCGCTGATCACCGACCAGTGGTGCCAGCAGTTCCCCTCCCACTCGATCGGGCACCTGGCCTTCGGTCCAGACGGCAACCTGTACGTGTCCGGTGGCGACGGGGCCAGCTTCACCAACCCCGACTGGGGCCAGTACGGCGGCAGCCTCGCCAACACGCCCACCCCCGCCAACCCCTGCGGCGACCCGCCCAGCCCGGTGGGGACCGCGCTCAGCCCGCCGAGCGCCGAGGGCGGCGCGCTGCGCTCCCAGAGCCCCCGCCGGGTCGCCGGGCACCCCATCCTGCTCAGCGGCGCCGTGCTGCGGGTCGACCCGGCCACCGGCAACGGGGTCGCCGGCAACCCGATGTTCAACTCCCAAGCCCCGTCGTCCAACGCCTCGCGCATCATCGGCTACGGGCTGCGCAACCCGTTCCGCTTCTCCTTCCGCCCCGGCACCTCCGAGCTGTGGGTCGGCGACGTCGGCTGGAACACGTGGGAAGAGGTCAACCGGATGCCCTCGTCCACGCCCTCCAGCGCGGTCAACTTCGGCTGGCCCTGCTACGAGGGCACCGGCCACATGTCGAGCTACGACACGCCCAACCTCAGCATCTGCGAGAACCTCTATACCGCCGGCAGCGCGATCGGCCCCTATTACGCCTACAACCACGGGGCGTCGGTGGTCTCCGGCGACGGCTGCCAGATGGGCAGCGGCTCGGTGATCTCCGCCACCAGCTTCTACTCGGGCAACAGCTATCCCGGGACCTACAAGGGCGCCCTGTTCTTCGGCGACCACTCGCGCAACTGCATCTGGGCGATGCTGCCGGGCGGCAACGGCCTGCCGAACGTCAACAACATCCAGGCGTTCGTGGTCGACCCCAACTCCCATCCGGTCGACCTGGAGGCCGACCCTGCCTCCGGTGACCTGCTCTACGCCAACTTCGACGGCGGGCAGATCCGCCGCATCCAGTACCTCGGCGGCAACAACCCGCCCACCGCCGTGGCCACTGCCAACCCGACCAGCGGCCCGGCGCCGCTCACCGTGCAGTTCAACGGCAGCGGCTCCTCCGACCCCGACGGCGACGCGCTCAGCTACGCCTGGGACCTGGACGGCGACGGCGCCTACGACGACTCGACCGCGGCCAACCCCAGCTTCACCTACGCCACCGCCGGGACCTACACGGCCAGGCTGCGGGTCACCGACGCCCGGGGTGCCTCCTCGCTGAGCGCCCCGATCGCCATCACCGTCGGCGCGGGCAACACGCCGCCGACACCGGTGATCGACACGCCAACCTCTAGCCTCACCTGGGCGGTCGGCGACACCATCAACTTCTCCGGCCACGCCACCGACGCACAGGACGGCACCCTGGCGGCGTCCCGCCTCAGCTGGAAGGTCATCCTTCACCACTGCACCACCGGCTGCCACACGCATGACCTGCAGACCATCGGCGGCGTCGCCTCCGGGTCGTTCACCGCCATCAACCACGACTACCCGTCGTACCTGGAGATCCAGTTGACAGCGACAGACTCCGGGGGCATGACCGCCACCACCAGCGTGACCCTCCAGCCCAAGACGGTGAACCTCACCTTCCAGTCCAGCCCCACCGGCCTGCAGCTCACCGCCGGCCCGACGACCGCCAAGGCGCCGTTCACCATCACCATGATCCAGAAGGCGACCATCAGCGTGACCGCCCCGAACCAGAAGTACCGCGGCAAGACCTACGCGTGGGTGTCGTGGTCCGATGGTGGTGCCCAGACCCACACGATCACGGCCCCGTCCACGGCCACCACCTACACCGCGACCTTCCAGCGGACGAAATAGGTCAAGGGTCGGGAGGGCATCGAAGGATCTTTGGCCGCTGCGCGATCTGCTCGGCCTCGAGCCGGTCGATCGCGTCGCGGCACACCGCCACGAAGGTCCAGAACACCTCGGTGGTGGTGTGCTTGCGCCGTGGGCGGCTGTTCTCGGTGAACATCGCGTCGCGCAGCGGCGTGCTGAGCTCGAGCTGCGCGCCCATGCCGAGCATGGTGCGGTTGACGATGTTGCAGCTGGCGTTGCCGTCGAGCTCCCCGTGCCCGACCGGGTTCCTGGCGTCGAAGTGGGCGTCGCACAGCCCGTCCAGCAGGTAGTCCCGCAGGGGGTTGCGGGTGGAGTCGGGGATGGCGCCCCCGACGAGCACGACCTGCTCGTCCTCGGAGAAGTCGGGCGGCTTCGGGCTGAAGCCGTGCAGGGCGAGGGCGTTGAGCGAGCCGGCGCAGAGCGAGACCGCCATGTCGTCGTCGCAGCCGGTCGAGGTGACATGGAGCTGGCGGTTGTCGTCCTCGCGCACGCCCTCGAACATCCAGTAGTCGTAGGTGACCCCGGCCGGCGGGTTCTGGGGCAGGTTGGCCGGGTGGTAGCCGGCCACGGCCAGGCACAGCTCGGAGGTGCCGCGCTCGATCCCGCCGCCGTGCGGGGCCAGGATCACGGTCTTGGGCGTCTCATCGGTGCGGGCCAGGGTGTCGTCGAAGCGCTCGTGCCGGTGGTGGCGGCGCGCGTAGTCGACGCCCTCGACCAGGTTGGGGGCGGCGTAGAGGTCCGAGTTGTGTGCGAAGTCCACGGTCCCGCTCCTCTCGCTGCCCGGCTAGCCGCAGACCGCCCCCCGGTCGGCCCCGCCGACCAGGGCCGCGTACTTGGCCAGGGCGCCGCGGGCGTAGCGCGGCTCGGGCGCCGTCCAGGCCTGGCGGCGGCGGTCCAGCTCGGCCGGGTCGACCTCCAGCTCGAGGCGGCGGTCGGCCACGTCGATGGAGATGGGGTCGCCGTCCTCGACCAGGCCGATGGGGCCGCCCACGAACGCCTCGGGGGCGACGTGGCCGACGCAGGCTCCGTAGGTGGCCCCGGAGAAGCGCCCGTCGGTGATCAGCAGCACGTCCTGGCCCAGGCCGGCCCCCTTGATGGCCCCGGTGACGGCCAGCATCTCGCGCATGCCGGGGCCGCCCTTGGGGCCCTCGTAGCGGATCACCAGCACATCGCCCCTGCCCACGTGGCCGCCGGTCACGGCCGCGAAGCAGTCCTCCTCGGAGTCGAACACCTTGGCCGTGCCCCGGAAGGTCAGGTTGGGGTTGCCGGGGATCTTCACCAGCGAGCCGTCGGGGGCCAGGCTGCCCCGGAGCACGGCCAGGCCGCCCTCGGCGCCGATCGGGCTGGCCACCCGGCGGACCACCTCGCCGTCGGGCCCGCGTGCATCGATGAGATTTTCGCCCAGAGTCCTGCCGGTGACGGTGAGGGCGTCGCCGTCCAGCAGCCCGGCCTCCAGCAGCTCGCGCAGCACCACCGGCAGGCCCCCGACCCGGTCGACGTCGGCCATGACGAAGCGGCCGCCGGGGCGCATGTCGACGATGTGGGGCACGCGCCGGCTGACCGCGTCGAAGTCGTCCATGGTCAGCTCGACCTCGGCCTCGTTGGCGATGGCCAGCAGGTGGAGCACGGCGTTGGTCGACCCGGCGGTGGCCATGACCACGGCGGCCGCGTTCAGGAAGGCGGCCCTGGTCATGATCTGGCGCGGCCGGAGGTCGAGGCGCAGCAGGTTGACCACGGCCTCGCCGGTCCGCCGGGCGGCCTCGGCCCGGCGCTCGGACACCGCCGGCGGGGTGGCCGAGCCGGGCAGGGCCATGCCGATGGCCTCGGACACCGCGGCCATGGTGTTGGCGGTGTACATGCCGGCGCACGACCCGGCGGTGGGGCAGGCCACCCGCTCCAGCTCGTCCAGGTCCTCCTCGGACATGGTCCCGGCGGCCACGGCCCCGACGGCTTCGTACATGTCCTGGACGGTCACGTCGCGGCCGCGGAAGTGGCCGGGCAGGATGGTGCCGCCGTAGACGAACACTGCCGGCAGGTCCAGGCGGGCGCAGGCCATCAGCATGCCCGGGAGCGACTTGTCGCAGCCGGCGATGGCGACCAGGCCGTCGAGGCGCTCGGCGTGCATCACCAGCTCGACCGAGTCGGCGATCACCTCCCGGCTGACCAGCGAGGCCCGCATGCCCTCATGCCCCATGGCGATAGCGTCGGACACGGTGATGGTATTGAAGGTGAGCGGGACCGCCCCGGCCAGGCGCACCCCGTCCTTGGCGGCCACGGCCAGCCGGTCGAGGTGGATGTTGCAGGGGGTGACCTCGTTCCAGGACGACGCCACCCCCACCTGGGGCCGCTCGAAGTCGTCGTCGGTGAAGCCGACGGCCCGCAGCATGGAGCGGGCCGGGGCCCGGTCCCGCCCGGCGGTGACCTCGGTGGACCGTGGACGCCCGGGCACGCGGGTGGTTGTCATGGGTGCTCCTTCAGGATCTGGCCGGCCTCGCGGCGGGCGGCGGCGACCACCGTGTCGATGAAGGGCACCTTGCCGGCCCGGTAGGCGTCACGGTCCAGGCGGTGGCGGCCGGCCAGGCCAAGCTTGAGCTTGCCGTACTCCTCGGCCGCCTGGGGATGGGTGCGCAGGTAGTCGCGGAACAGCAGGTGCTCGGCCCAGTAGTCGCTCGACACCGGGACCATGTGGACGTGGTGGGACTCGGGCGAGCCGCGCCGGAAGTAGCGGCGGTCGGGCAGCTGGCTCTCGAGCTCGGGGACGTACTCGTAGCCGAGGTTGATGAGGCCGGCCACGGCAGGGCCGGCCCGCTCGATGTCCTCGACCCCGACCATCAGGTCGATCACCGGCTTGGCCGGCAGGCCGGGCACGGCCGTCCCGCCGACGTGCTCGATGGCCAGGGCCACGTCGCCGATGGCGGCGTCGATGCGGTCGCGCTCGGCGACGTACTGCCGCGGCCAGTCCCGGTCGTAGTCGACCACCTCGATCGGCTGGGTCCCGCGGCCGGCCAAGGTCAACCCGCCCGCCTGGCCACGTTGCCCTCGGCGTCCAGCCTCGGGAACAGGGCCCCGACCCGCTCCACCCTGGCCCCCCGGGGCAGGCCGCCCCAGGCCAGCGCCCCCGGCAGCCGCGCGTCGGCCAGCTCCCCCGGGGCGCCGATGGCCGCCCACAGCGCCGGCGCGGCCCTGGTCAACCAGGAGGCGGTGAGCAGGGCGGCGATCCGCAGGGCCTCGGCCCCGGTGTACAGGGTGGTATCCAGGGCCAGGTCGTCGCCGGACTTGGCCAGGTCCCAGGGCCGGCGCTCGGAGATGTAGCCGTTGGCCGCGGCGACGAACCGCCAGATGGCGGCCAGGGCTCGCTCGTAGGCGACCTCGTCGAGGGCGGCCGAGGCCTCGGCGTAGGCCCGCTCGGCGGCGTCCTGGACCGCCACCTCGGCGTCGGTGGCCGGCCCCGGGCCGGGGAGCACGCCGTCGCGGTAGCGCTCGACCATGGCCGTGACCCGGCTGGCCAGGTTACCCAGCCCGTTGGCCAGGTCGGCGTTGTAGCGCTCGACCATGGCCTCCCAGGAGAAGTTGCCGTCCTGGCCGAAGGCGACCTCGCGCTGGAAGAAGTAGCGGACGGCGTCGCTGCCGAACGGCGCCACCAGGTCGTGGGGGGCGATCCCGGTGAGTTTGGTCTTGCTCATCTTCTCGCCCCCGACCAGCAGCCAGCCGTGGGCCTGGACGGTGCGGGGCAGGGGCAGGCCGGCCGCGAGCAGGATGGCCGGCCAGGTGACGGCGTGGAAGCGCAGGATGTCCTTGCCCACGAAGTGGTAGTCGGCCGGCCACACGTGGGCGAACTTCTCCATGTCGGCGTCCCAGCCGGCCGCGGTCAGGTAGTTCTGGAGGGCGTCGACCCAGACGTACATGACGTGCTCGGGGTCCCAGGGGATCGGCACCCCCCAGGTGAAGCTGGAGCGCGAGATCGACAGGTCCTGGAGCCCCTGCTCGACGAAGGAGACGACCTCGCGCAGGCGCGTCTCGGGGCGGACGAACTCGGGATGGTCGCGGTAGTGCTCCAGCAGCCGGTCGGCGTACTTGGAGATGCGGAAGAAGTAGTTCTCCTCCCTGACGGTGTCGACCGGCGTCCCGTGGATCGGGCAGAGGCCGTCGACCAGCTCCTCGGGGCTGTAGAACTGCTCGCAGGCCACGCAGTACAGCCCCTCGTAGCTGTCCAGGTAGACGTCGCCCTGGTCGTACAGCCGCTGCCAGAGGTGCTGCACGGGCAGCACGTGGCGCTCCTCGGTGGTGCGGATGAAGTCGTCGTAGGCGATGTCCAGCTCGGCCCAGGTCGCCTTCCAGCGATCCACGATCCGGTCCGTCCAGGCCTGCGGGTCGAGCCCGCCGGCCTCGGCCGCCCGGGCCACCTTCTGGCCGTGCTCGTCGGTCCCGGTGAGGAACAGCACCTTGTCCCCGTGGGCACGCCGCCACCGCGCCAGCACGTCGGCCGCGATCGTGGTGTAGGCGTGGCCGATGTGTGGCAGGTCGTTGATGTAGTAGATCGGGGTGGTGAGGTAGAAGGTGTCCTTCTCGGTCACCGTACGACGGGCCTCCAAACTCAACGGCGGTCAGACTAGAGCTCCTCAAGCGGGGGCGCCATTCCGCTCGGCACCGCTTGCTCGGGCGCAGGGTACAGCCTTGCGCACGGCGAGCGACACCCACACTGGCGGTGCGAGGCTCTCACCCCGGTGATCGTTCGGGCTCATGGCTGCCACTGCGACTTTGTCCACAGTGCCCGCCCGAGACCTTGACCGGCCATCCCGGTGGCTAGAACATGTGTTCGATATGGCTGCCACGACTTCGGCTACTGCCAATGTGGTCCATCGGACCGCCAGGATCCGCCTGCGCGTGACCCGCCGGCAGGCCCACCGCTGCTACCGGCTGCTGCGCTCAGCCGGCGACCTGTGGGCGTGGTTGCTGGACACCAACCGGTCGCGGTTGCAGGAGGGTGACCGTCCACTCACGAACTACCAGACGCTCTGCCGTGAGCTGGCGCAGCTAAACAGCTTTGGAGAGCTGTCGACGGTCGGAGCCCGGTCGGTGCTGCGCCGCTACAGCGACGCGTGGTTCCAAGCCGCCAAACGTCGCAACCAGCAACAAGCTGCTGGCTTTCCTCGTCGAAAGCGCAGCCTGGTCCCGGTCCGCTACTACTACGGCACGTTCCAGATACAGGGACGACGGGTACGGCTGCCGGTTGCGAAGGGCCGTCCGGAGTTATGGGTACGGCTGGCCCGTCCCCTTCCCTACTCCGCTGAGCAGGTCCGAGCGGTCACGCTGCTCGCCGAAGGTGGCCAACTTTGGCTTGCGGTCACCGCCGCCGTCCCCGTCCACCAGAACAACTTGGACCCTAGCCGGATGGCTGGAGTAGATCTTGGCATCATCCATCCCTATGCGGTGGTCACCGGGCAGGCGGGCCTGCTTGTGTCGGGCCGGGCGCTTCGCGCCGAGAGCTACCTGCATCTACACGACCAGCAGGCTCGCTACGCAAGGGTGGCGAGGCGAGCTCCCAGGCCTGGCCACCGCGGGTCGCGACGGTGGCGCCGTCACCGGGTTCGCCTGCGGCGTGCGGAGGCCTGTCATCGCCGTCGCATCCGCCAGGCTCAGCATGAGGCCGCCAAGGAGGCAGTCGCCTTTGCTGTCCAGCATCAGGTCGGCACCTTGCTGATTGGCGACCCCAAGGGCATCACCAGCCAGGGTGCGGGCAAGCTGCAGAATCTCCGCCGACGACAGTGGCGACGCACCCACCTTGTGCAAGCCCTGCGGGACAAGGCCGAACGAGCCAGCATCGTCGTGCGGCTGGTGGACGAGCGCGGCACCAGTTTCACCTGTCCCGCCTGTCGACAACGCGTCCCCAAACCCAAAGGCCGCCGATTCCTCTGTCCGCATTGCCAGTTGGAGGGCCACCGCGATCTCGTAGGTGCCTACAACATCGCCGCCAAGCACGGTGGCGGACCCACGAGTACAGCCCTGCCTGTGCTCGTTGAGCACCGTCGGGCCGGTACTGTGCCGGCACGACGTGACCGACGCCGCCACCTCCACGACCAGCGGCGGCATCGATCCTGCCTGGCCTCGGGCCTCTCAGCCGAGTATGCCTACTCGTCTGAGCGTCGCTCGGCGGACGCGGGCTCCATCGCGTCCGCCGAGGATCAGGCAACCTCGTCCAAGGACAACAGTTGCTTGAAGGGGCACTAGTGTCCTGCGCCAGAGGTCCGTGGGATAAGTTGTAGGATTGGTGCATGGCGAGGACAGGACGGCCAAAGGCGCCGCTGAGCTTGAGCCAGGACGAGCGCGATCAGCTCGTGCGCTGGTCGCGGCGGGCGAAGTCGG
>Ga0307296_10000371_pt1 | contig 20871 bp, 20 predicted proteins | sample ER_DNA_153_FD_194467 | JGI IMG/M metagenome (GOLD analysis project Ga0307296, IMG submission 194467) | Bulk soil microbial communities from the East River watershed near Crested Butte, Colorado, United States - ER_DNA_153 | ecosystem: Environmental > Terrestrial > Soil > Floodplain | place... | reverse complement strand
GTCCAACTTGCTGAGCGCGGATGCGACCGCCACCAACGCATTCCTGGTTGGCGGCCTGGAACCGCCAGCACAGCGTGCGGTGTATGACGAGGCGCTGAGCAGCACCAGCTCGCTCATCGTTGAAGCTGCCCAGGCACAACCAGCCGATGCCGCGGCCTTGTCGGCTCTCAATCAGCAGGTTGTCAGCTACGCGGCCACCATCGAGCAAGCGCGCGCGAACAACCGTCAAGGACTCCCCGTCGGTGCCCAGTACCTGCGCAACGCCAGCGCTGACCTGCGGAGCACTGCACTGCCGATCCTGGACAACCTCGTCAGCTCAAATGCGGCGCGAGCTGCGGAGGAGATGGACGTGCGGGTGGGCTACGTCTTTCCTGTCATCTCCCTACTTGCTCTGGCTGGCGTAATCGTCGGTCAGCTATGGCTGGCTCGCCGATTCAAGCGGAAGATCAACGTCGGGATGCTGGCAAGTGCGGCCGTGCTGCTCATTCTCACCGTCGGCGGCCTGATTGCAGCGCAACAGCTGGGCAGCACCCTCAGCTCGATCGCCAACGGCAGCTTCGCCGCAGTCAACACCGCCGCGGACGCCCGGATCGATGCCAACAACGCAAAGTCCAATGAGAGCTTGACACTGATCGCACGAGGATCAGGCCAGGCCTTCGAGGATGCCTGGAAGTCCTCCGCGGACTCGGTAGCCGGCAATGTCCAGCGCCTCGGCGAAAGGCCTGAGCTGGTGACCCAATGGCAGGCCTACACCGATGTCCACGGCAAGATCAGAGAGCTCGACGACGGCGGCAAGTGGGACAGCGCGGTCGACCTGGCCACGGGCTCGGCGCCCGACTCCTCCAATACCGTCTTCGGTACGTTCGACCGGAACCTCGCTGGCTACCTCGACGAGGTAAGCCAGGATGCATCCAGTTCCCTGGCGAACGCACAACCAGCAATAGTGGTCGGCGCTATCCTCATCCTCCTTGGCGGACTGGCCGCCGCCTTCCTTGGACGCTGGGGCATTGCAGCGCGGCTGAAGGAATACCGATGAGGTGGCGTACGCCGATGCTCGCCGTGGCAACCTTCGCCTCGGTCACTGTGCTTTCGGCGTGCACGTTCAGCTATACCCCGACACCGTTGCCATCGGAGCCCGCCAATCCCCAACCGACCACGAGCTCCTCGCCGGCAAAACCGAGTACCTGCGCGAACCCACTCGCCTCGTACGAGCCCAGGGGCACGCTGCCGACGCCGGAGAGCCTGCCAGGTGGCTCTACCATGGCCAAGATCCAAAAGCGCGGCCGGCTAGTCGCCGGCGTTTCGGCCGATACTTACCTGCTCGGATCGCGAAACCCCTTGACCGGCGAAGTCGAGGGTTTCGACATTGACATGGTGAAGGCTGTTGCCAGGGCGATCTTCGGTGATCCGGACCGCTACCAGCTGAAGGTGATCACCGCAGCGCAGCGGATTCCCGCTCTCGAGAAGGGCGATGTCGACATCGTCGCTCGCAATATGACGATCAACTGTGATCGCTGGAAGCAGATCGCCTTCTCTACCGAGTACTACCGGTCGGGCCAGAAGATCTTGGTCCGGAAGGGGTCGAAAGCCAATTCGATCACTGATCTCGCTGGACAGAAGGTGTGTGCGCCACGAGGCACCTCCAGCATGGACAACCTGATCAAGAAAGCCCCCGAGGCCATTCCGGTCGCTGCAGACAACCACACGGGCTGCCTCGCGCTCTTTCAGCAAGGTCAGGTAGCGGCTATCACAGGTGACGACACCGTCCTCGCGGGTCTGGCTGCGCAGGATCCGTACGCGGTGGTGCCTGATCAAAAGGCGTTCACCGAAGAGCCCTATGGACTGGGCTTCAACGAAAAGGACGTGGACTTTGTCCGCTTCGTCAACGCCCGGCTGGATGAGATGCGTGGCGACGGTGAGTGGACCAGGATCTACAACCGGTGGCTCAAAGACGCTCTCGGACCCGCACCGAACCCGCCCAGAGCGGTCTACGGCCGGACGTGATGAGCGTGCTGACGCCTGCCGGACAAGTGACCGCGCCAGTTGCGCCGGGGCGAATGGGCGAGGCCCTTGACGCGAGGGCGGCCCAGGTCTATGTGGATGAGCTCGGTCGGTGGCGGGACGGGAGACGCGGCGAGCTGGACGAGCTGGACAAGGCCGCGCTGCAAGCGACCACCGGCTCGTCCGCCACCGGCGACATCCTGCTCTCGATGGCGCTCTGGAAGGCGGTATCGGATCGCTATGAGCTGCTGCTCGCTACCTGGAACTCCGGCAGCGTGGGAGCCACCGAGCTGACGCGCATGGCGACGCTGATCTGGGGGCGGTTGGATGCCAGCACGGCGTCAGGCCTGTCGGTCTCGCTGCCCGAGGCGTGCCGGCTGTCCGACGCCCTGCTGTCACAGCTGCGCGTCAAGCTCGGCCTTGATCCGTCGGGGATGGAGATCACCGAACGCATTCGACAGCTCCGTGCCCAGATGGAACGTATTCGGGAGCAAATCGACCTCGAGCCGGCCGGTGCCGCACAGCAACAGGCCGCACTCGAGCAGTCCCGATTGGCGCGCAGGCTGAAGGAGCTCGCTGAGAAGGCCAGCCGCGGCGGCGACGTGGCGGGAATGCTCGGCCCGATGGAAATCGACGCTGCCACCTTCGAGCGCGATCTGATCGTCAATGGAGCCCGGCGGCGCGACGCCGCAGCGCTCGTGCAACGTGCCCGGGACCAACGGGCCGACCTCGAGGCTCGTGAGGCCGCTCTGCGCAGCATCGTCGAGGAGTGTGTACGCCGGGTCGACCCAGCGCCGCGCTACGCGGTGCCCGATACTGCCGCCCTCGGTCCGGTGCCGAACACACTCGACCAGCTGGAGAACTACCTACGTCGCCTTGATCAGGTATCTCGGGCGATGACCGTCGCCCAAACGGCCTACGCGAAGGCGCTGCAGGATCACGAGGAGCTCGCCAGCCGCCTTGACGCCTATCACGCCAAAGCAGTGGCAACCGGCGTGGCGGACGTTCCAGATGTCGCCCAGGCGTACGAGCTCGCCCGCAACGAACTCGATCAGCGACCCAGCCGGATGGTACTTGCCAGCCAGCTCGTCACGGTCTACCAGACCTACCTGCAAACCACACCCGCGCCGTACGCGGTGCATCCAGCCGTATCGTCGGAGAGCACATGAACAGGGCGTTTCAATGACACGATGCACGCAGCCGGGCTGCACCGGCACGATCGTCGACGGCTACTGCGACGTGTGCGGCAGTCCTGGGCCTGTTAGCGCTTCCCCCGCCGCCGCCGCTCCGAGTGGGAGCAGCGTTCAGCAGGGAGCAGTGACGCCCGCCTCCTCCGGCACGCGCTGTACGCAACCCGGCTGTACCGGCACCATTGTCGATGGCTACTGCGATGTGTGCGGCAGCCCTGCGGAGCCGGCCAGCGAGTCGGCTGCTGAGGATCAGGCGCCGATATCGGCGGCCGGTGCAGTGTCGGCGATCACTCGGGGGTCCAGCCGGCTGCAGTCGACCGCCCTTGGCTCGCAGCGGGTTGCCGACAATGGTTCCAAGATCACCAAGCGCGTCCGGTCAGGTTCCCAACGGCTCCGGTCAGCTCGCCTAGGCGCTGGACTCACTCGTGTTCCGCCGGCACCGATGATCGACGCCGCCCAGGCGATCATGAAGAATCCGCAGGTTCCGGAAGAGAAGCGGAACTGTGCGAACTGTGGAGCGCCGGTCGGACGGTCACGAGACGGCCAGCCAGGGCGCGCCGAAGGCTTCTGCCCGAAGTGCGGCACCGCTTTTTCCTTCACGCCCAAGCTGCAGCCGGGCGATCTCGTGGCGAACCAGTACGAGGTAGCCGGCTGCTTGGCACACGGCGGGCTCGGCTGGATCTACCTCGCGAAAGACCACAATGTGTCGGATCGCTGGGTGGTGCTGAAAGGTCTGCTCAATACCGGCGACAAAGACGCCTTGGCCGTCGCAATCGTGGAGAAGCAGTTCCTCGCCCAGGTCGAGCACCCGTTGATCGTCGAGATCTACAACTTCGTCACCCACGAAGATGCCGGCTACATCGTGATGGAGTATGTCGGCGGGACCTCCCTCAAGCAGATCTTGAAAGACCGGATGCGAGCCAACAACGGAAAGTTCGATCCGCTGCCGGTTGACCAGGCGCTGGCCTACATCTTGGAGATTCTGCCAGCCTTCAGTTACCTGCATGATCTTGGTCTGATCTATTGCGATTTCAAGCCAGACAACCTGATTCAGGTCGGCGATGCGGTCAAGCTCATCGATCTTGGTGGCGTGCGGCGCATTGATGATCAAGAATCAGCCATCTACGGTACGGTCGGCTACCAGGCACCGGAGGTTGCCCAAGTCGGGCCCACCGTGGCATCCGACATCTACACGATCGGGCGCACCTGTGTGGTGCTGATGACGGAGTTCCGGGGCTATCAGACCAAGTACGTCGCCAACCTGCCGCCCGTCGACGAGACGCCACTGTTTGCAGCGCACGACTCCCTGTACCGGCTGCTGTCCAAGGCCTGCGCGGCCGACCCGGCGGACCGGTTCGCCTCGGTCGATGAGTTCCGGGTGCAGCTGCTTGGCGTCCTTCGTGAGGTGGTCGCCCAGAAGACGCCTGGCACGGCCCTGACCTCGGCCGCTTCGGTGCTGTTCGAAGCGCCCGCCATCACCAGCGAAGCACTGGAGTGGCATCAGCTACCGGCGCTGCGGGTCGACACTAGCGATCCGCAGTACGCCTGGCTCAGCAACATCTCCGTTGAGGATCCTGAGAAGCGCCTCGACCAGCTTCGAGACGCGCCCGTGGCCACCGCTGAGGTGCGGCTGGCGCAGGCCCACGCCGCACTGGAGTTGCGGCGTCGGGACGTGGTGGAGCAGATCGTCAACGACATGTTGATCGAGGATCCCTGGGAATGGCGCGCGGTCTGGGTCGCCGGCCTTTCGGCGCTGGACGCCGGTGACTTCGCATCGGCGCAGTCGTCCTTCAACGCCGTCTACGGACAGGTGCCGGGCGAGCTGGCCCCGAAGCTCGCGTTAGCCCTGGCGTGTGAGCGTGGCGGCCAGGGAGTCATCGCGGAAGGGCTGTACCAGACCTGTGCCAGCACCGATGCCAACTACGTGGCTGCCGCCGCATTTGGGATGGCGCGCATCCGGGCCGCTCGCGGCGATGTGCTTGGCGCTGTCCAGGCCTTGGACCTGGTGCCGTCGACAAGCCGGAGCTACCCCGAGGCGCGCCGCTTGCGGGCGCGACAGCTCTACGAATCGGGCGATGGTCTGCCGGCGTTGGCCCAGGCGATGGACAGCATCAGCGGAGTCCGGCTGGATCCGCGTGAGCAGTCTGAACTGACAGCCCAGATCCTGGAGCGGGCCATCGCGGAGGTCGATAAGAACGGGTCGAAGAGCGAGGTCAAGATCGGCCCCTACTCGGCCGATGATGAGACCCTGCGCGACGGGTTGGAGTCGACCTATCGCCAGCTTGCGGGTATCGAGACCGACCAGCAACGTCGCTACGCGCTGGTCGACAAAGCCAACGCCGTGCGAAGGTGGACCGTACGATGACTGACCACCTGACGCAGTCCGCTGCCGCGCCGCCTGCCGCGATCCCTCAGGCGGACGGAAATCTGAGCTGCCCGCACTGTGGCGCAGAGGTCGCGCCCCAGGAGGCCTTCTGTGAGGCCTGTGGCGGCGCCCTCACGCCAACCGCGGCCGGCTCAACAGGGCAGCCGGACGAGATGGCCGCACCGATCGAGATCACGCGGTCCATCAAGACCGAGGACGAGGAAACCGTTGTCGTTGCCCGTCCCTGTGCCAATTGTGGCGGCGTGATTGGGGCAGACGGTTACTGCGAGACCTGCGGAACCAAGGCGCCGACGGAGCGGGATCACTACACCGAGCAGCCAGCATTATGGGTTGCCGCGTGCTGCGACGTAGGCGTACGGCATCACCGCAACGAGGATGCGACGGCTGTCGCGGCCGAGCCGACACCGCGTTCCCGTGCGGTCCTGGTGGTGTGCGACGGGGTGTCCACATCTCTGGACTCCGATGTCGCCAGCCTGGCGGCGGCCCGTCGGGCGCGCGACGTCTTAGTGGCGCACAGACCTGCGGGTCTCGGCACGCCAGCCAGTCGAGTCGCTGCGATTACCGGCGCCGTTGTCAAGGCAGCTGCCGAAGCCAACGCTGCGGTGATCGAGAACACTGCGCCAGGCAGTGACAACGCCGCTTCGTGCACTTTCGCCGCGGCTGTCGTCGAAGCTGACCTGGTGGTGTTCGGCAATGTCGGCGACAGCCGGGTCTATTGGATTCCTGATGCTGGCTCCAGCGGAAATCCGACAGAGCTCAGCGTCGATGACTCGGTTGCCCAGGCACGCATCGCGATGGGCGTCCCACGCGCCGAGGCCGAGACCGGCCCGCAAGCTCATGCCATCACCAAGTGGCTGGGTCGTGACAGCCCCGACTTCGTACCGCGTACGGGATCCATCGGTGTCACCTCACCCGGCTGGGTCCTGGTGTGTTCTGACGGCTTGTGGAACTACGCGTCGGAGGCCACCGCGCTCCAGTCGCTCGTCACCGAACTCAGCACTCCAGACGCTGATCCGCTGGCGTTGGCGGTCGCCCTCGTCGACTGGGCAAAGAGCCGGGGCGGCAAGGACAACATCTCGGTGGCGCTCGCACGTCTGTGACATGCCGCCGGGCTGCCTGGTGTTCCCAGGCATACTGAACCGACCAGCCACGATGTGAAAGGAAGTTGATCATGGCCGAGTTCACCGCTGAGGTGTACCAAAACGAGTTCCTGCCAGAAGGCGGAACCGACGTCAACGCCATCGTCACGATGACCTGCAGCGGAGCTGGATCGGCCGGGCAGACCGGATCTGGTGATGCCGGAGAGATCATCATCGTCGACACCTCGGGTTCGATGGGTCGGATCAAGCTTGAGGCGGCGAAGGTGGCGGCAGCGGCCGCCGTTGATCAGATCATTGACGGCACATGGTTTGCGGTGGTTGCCGGCACCCACCAGGCCTACCTGGCATTCCCGCTCGTTCGGGCGGGTAAGGGCATGGTGCAGATGGACTCCAATGCCAGGTACGCGGCGCATCAGGCGATCAGCCAGTTCCGTGCCGACGGCGGGACGGCAATGGGGACCTGGCTGGCGCTTGCTGGTCGGCTCTTTGACTCCGTGCCCGGCCTGGCGCAGCGACATGCGATCTTGCTGACCGACGGGGAGAACCACAACGAGACGCCGGAGCAGCTGACGAACGCCATTCGCGGTGTGACGGGCAAGTTCCAATGCGATTGCCGCGGGGTCGGCGTCGACTGGCAGGTTGCAGAGGTACGCCGGATCGCCCAGGCCCTGCTGGGCAGCGTGGACATCATTCCCGAGCCGGACCAGATGGGTCAGGTCTTCGCCGAGCTCATGCAGCAGTCGATGAGTCGCGGCGTGGCTGATGCACAGTTGCGGGTTTGGGCGCCACAGGGCGCGCAGGTGCTGTTCGTACGCCAGGTCTCACCAACAGTGGAGGACCTGACCTCACGCCGGGTCGAGGTCAATCCGCTCACCGGCGGCTATCCGACCGGATCGTGGGGCGACGAGTCCCGCGACTATCACGTAAGCGTGCGGCTGGCCGCCAAGGGCCTTGGGCAAGAGCAGCTCGCGGCACGCGTCCAGCTTGCCGTCGGCGATCAGGTGGTCGTCCAGAGTTTGGTCAAAGCAAAGTGGTCTGACGACGAGGGCCTGACTACCCGGATCAACCCCGAGGTGGCCCATTACACGGGCCAGACTGAGTTGGCGGAGGCCATCCAGGAGGGCTTGGCCGCCAAGGCCGCCGGCGATGATGAGACAGCCACGATGAAGCTGGGCCGTGCCGTACAGCTGGCTGCAGAAACCGGCAACGAGGAGGCGACCACCAGACTCCGGAAGGTGGTCGACATCGATGACTCTGAAACCGGTACGGTGCGTCTGAAGCGCGCCGTGGACAAGGTGGATGAGATGGCCTTGGACACTGCGTCGACGAAGACAACCAGGATCAGGGGATGATCGCTCCCCTCGACCGGAAGGTGCGACCCATGATCTCTACCTTTGAATCGACCCTGAGCCGGACCTTTGGCCCTCGCCGATGATCGCCATCTGTCCGGTAGGCCACTCATCCTTGGCACAGGACTACTGCGATGTCTGCGGGCTGCCGATCGACTCCTCAACAGCACCGCCTGCGGCTAGCGTTGTCAGCAGCGAACCGGGTCATCAGCCCTGTCCGAACTGCGGGACGGATAACTCCGTCGATGCGTTGTTCTGTGAGAACTGCGGCTACGACTTCACTACCGGAACCATGCCCCGCCCACTCGTGGCCCCCGAGTCGCCACAGGTACCCGCTGTCGATCAGGCGCAGCCAGCCCGGACTCCTTCGGCGCCGACCATCGACGACGAGGACAGAACGTTCGACTGGGTGGCAGAAGTGTGGATCGACCCGGCCTGGTACGAAGCGCAGCAAAGTCCCGAGCCGATGCCTTCCCCGGGCCTACCAGTCGTCGTCCCGCTGCGCTCGAAGTCGATCTTGATAGGCCGTACCTCCAGAAGTCGGAACATTCATCCTCAGATCGACTGTGAGTCGGACTCGGGCGTAAGCCGCCGGCAGACCCAGTTGACCACTGACGGCAGCCGTTGGTGGGTGGAGGATCTGGATTCGGCGAACGGGACGTTCGTCGCGCCGGCAACAGGCCAGCTCCCAACCGACCCGATTCCGGTTCGGGCCAAGCATGAGCTCGCTGCTGATGATCGCATCTATGTCGGCGCTTGGACCCGTATTGTGATCCGACGGGCGACGGACGACGAGAAGGCAAGTCTGGCTTAGCGATCACGCGCCCCGGCGCAACGCTCTGCGCGAACACCACCAGGCTTCGCGACTGAAGTGTGGCACCGTTGCTTCAGGGTCACCCGCGGCAAGTCAGCTCTCACCAGGAGGAATAAGTGGAGGTCAAGGTCGGCATTCAGCATGTCAGTCGGGAAATCGTGGTGGAGAGCGCCGAGTCGGCCAGCGCCGTCGAGAAGGAACTGATGAGCTCCATCGGCGCCGGCGGCGACGGAGTCTTCACGCTCACCGATGAGCGCGGCCGCAAAGTGCTCATCCCGGTTTCGAAAATCGCCTACGTAGACCTGGGCGAGGAAAACGCACGGCACGTCGGCTTCGGCGCTGTCTAGTTTTGGCCTATTCGCTCGCGCATCGCGCGCTGTGATCCCCTGTCTTCCTCCATCGTTCGCAGACGATGCGGTAGTGCAGGTGACTCAACCATGCAGGCCGTCTGCTCACTCAGTCGTCCAGACAGGGGGCGCGCGATTGCCGACGCTCGCGAATTTCGTGCTTGCTCGTAGCGGTTAGGCCTGCAGGCCGAGCGTGGCCATGCGGCGGGTGTGGTTCTCCACCAGCCGGGAGAACATTCGGCTGATAGCGGCGAGATCCATGCCGGGACGGTCGACAGTCCCCGTCAGGAGGTGGGTCAGGGCGTCCCTGTCCGCGGCCACCCGCTGAGCTTGGCTCAGTGCCTCGCCGACGAGACGACGCCCCCAGAGCGCCAGCCGACCCGCTACCCGTCGATCGGCGACGATGGCCGCTCGCACCTTTTCGATCACGAAGTCGGCGTGACCCTCGTCGGCCAGCACCTGGTGCACCAGCGCGCGCGTGTCCGAATCAACGAAGGCCGCCACCTCACGATAGAAGTCGGCGGCGAAACCATTGCCGACGTAGGCCAGCACCAGGCCCTCCAGCCAATCCTTCGGCTTGGTGTGCGCATGAAACTCATTGAACGGGACGTAAAACGGGTTCATTGCCACCATGACATCGGTGTCCAACTCGGCCAGCCGAGCTCGTACTGTCTCGAAATGGGTGATCTGTACGGCCGCCATCGATGCGACATGCACCTTGTCCGGAAGAGTGGGCGCCTGGCGTGCGTCCTCTGCGAGCCGGTCGAAAGCAGCCAATGCCCCGTACGCCAGAACGCCGAGCAGATCGACGGCACCTTGCCGATACTCGGGGTCGGAAACCCAGGGTTCAGCTGCAACAGGGGAAGCCGACTCGGATGGCTGCGGCGCGTCACTCATGGCCGCAGGATAGTGCTGGCAGTGAGTTGTGTTGTGGCTACCAGCGGACGGGCAACTCGCGTACTCCGTTGACTGGGCCGTCGCCTCGGAATTGGAGGTCGGTCTCCGACGCCGCCAGAGACAGCGTGGGGAACCGTTGCAGTAAGGCTGGCAGCGCCACCGACATCTCGAGCCGGGCGAGCTGCTGGCCGAGGCATTGATGAATGCCGTGACCGAACGTCAGGTGAGCCTGCGGCTGTCGCGTTACATCGAATACGTCCGCATCGGCCATGAAGTCGGGGTCACGGTTAGCCGATGGCAGTGACACCATTGCCACGTCGCCGGTCCGGATGGCTTGGCCACCGATCGCCATGTCGCTGGTGACGATTCTGGGCGTCCCGCTGTGCACGATGGTCAGATAGCGCAAGATCTCCTCGACGGCGCTGCTGGTCAGCTCCGGATGGTCACGGACCAGCGCGAGCTGATCGGGGTACCGCAGAAGCAGCAGAGTGCCCAGCCCAATCGTGTTCGCCGTCGTCTCGTGGCCGGCTACCAGCAGAATGTTGCCGATTCCGATCAGCTCCGCGTCGCTCAGATCGTCCGCGTGATCGCGGATCAGCATGCCGAGTATGTCGTCACCTGGACGCCGCCGGTGCCGCTGCACCAGGGACTGCATGTACGCGTTCATCTCCCGGGCGTTCTGTGCTTGCTGCTCGCGCGTCAGGGAGACGTCCAGCATGGTGTCGCTGCGGCGTTGGAAGTCGTCCCGATCATCGAACGGCACGCCGAGCAGCTCACAGATCACCAGCGACGGCAGGGGCAGGGCGAACGCCCGCATCAGGTCGGTCGGCGGTCCGGCAGCCTCCATCTCGTCCAGAAACCTTGTCGCAATCTCCGTGATGTGCGGGCGCAAGGCGGCCAGCCGGCGCATCGAGAACTCCTTGGTCAGCATTCGGCGGATCCGCGTGTGATCGGGCGGATCGAGCGAGAGAAGAAAGCCGGGCTGTGCGGCCACCGACTCCGAGTGGCCGAGGGAGTTGCTGGTGTCTCGGCTGGACAGAAACTCGCGCACATCGGCGTATCTGGTGATCAGCCACATGGTGAGGAACCTCCCGGTCGGATGCGGCTGCTGCAACCCGAAGACCGGTTGCTCGGCGCGGATCCGTGCCAACTCAGGTGCTGGGTTGATCGGATCGTCCGGATCCCGATGGGAACGCGGCCACGACAGTGGCTCTGAGGGGGTCGGCATAAGGACAGACAACACCCCGGTGATCGACCGGCGCTAGTCAGGCATAGTCGTCGACGCACCACTCGTCATGCCAGTCCAGGTACGCCATGTCGCCAGCGAACCGCAGCGGCAGCCATACGTAGTCGGCGCGGGAAGTGTCAGGGTCGGCGACGTACCCGTACGGCCGCAGCAGCTCCGCGGCCTCCTCCTCCGAAGTCTGCGCGAAGATGTCGGCAGCGTTCGGGGCATCCCGTGGCAGGTCAGGCAGCCATCGGTCGGCGAGCGCCACGTACAGGTCCTCTTTGGCGGGGTGCTTGAAGACTGAGCTCACCTGCGAATTGACCGATGTCCGAGTCGGGTCGGCGGGATGCGGGTCGCCAAGCACCGTCCACGGCCCGTGATATGTGTCGGCCAAGGCGACCTCCGCGGGGTTCGGGAAATACCACGTCCTACCCGAGGTGATTAGGTAGTGGCGGCCACGACGTGTGAAGTGTGCCGGCGCCTCCCGTACCCACGGCGGCCCGGGTCGGGGAAAGTGGGTGGAGTAGTAGCCCGTGAACCCGGTGTAGTCCGCCGTCAGGTCGGCGCACACCAGTTCCCGATGGACCCGCTCGAAGTAGCAGTAGGCCTTTCCGTCGTCTGAGTCGATGACCAGGTCAAAATCACCGGCGTCCATGCCGAGCGGCCGCAGACCGGCTTCGACGATCCGATAGGGGCCGAGCAGCGCGTCGGCGACCAGCACGACCAGCGTCTGTGGCCGCCCTGCCCGCGACGACACACGCAGCCAGCAGATGTATTTCCCCGTTTCGGGGTTGATGACAATATGGGGCCGGTCGGTGAACTGTGCGGGGTTCAGAGGCGACCGCGGATCATCGAGCACCGGCGGGATGATCAGCCCCAGATCCTCCCAGCTCGACAGGTCAGTCGAGGCGTAGCAGCGGACTCCCCAGTGCCATATGCCATCGCGTCCGGTGCTTCGCTCCTTGTTCTCCCCGTACCAATAAAACGTTCCGTCCGCAAAAAGAACTGATCCACCGTGCGCCTGGATTCGCTCTCCTTTGGTGTCGAGCCACACCCGGCCCGGCCTGATCACGCCGCTCATCTCGACCACCGATCCGCGTCCTCAATTTCCGTAGGTCGATCGAAGAACAGGCCAATCACCACGGTTAGGAGCCTATGGCTGTGTCGGGTGAAACTGCTTGTTGGGGAAGGTTGTGCGCGTGCCGTGCAGGCTGCGGACTCCAGGGTTTTAGGTACTTGCCAGTAGACTGCTCAAGTTCGAGCGATGATGGTCGCCTTCCGACCACCGTGCGCGTACGACGCGCTGGTCGCGCGACCCATCAACTTTCAGCAAACATTGAGGCAGATTCTGAGTACAGTCACACATGAGGCCCGACCTGGGCCGATTGCTCCCATGACGCAGCTCCCACCGACCACCTTCGCCAATCTCGGCGTGATCGACCCGATCGTGCAGGCCCTCGATCAAGTCGGCATCACCACACCGTTCCCGATCCAGGCCATGGCCATTCCCATTGCACTGACGGGCGCCGACATGATCGGCCAAGCGCGTACGGGTACGGGAAAGACCTTGGCGTTTGGCGTCGCTGTGCTGCAGCGGACCGTGGTGCCTGGTGAGCGCGATTACGCCCAGCTCGCCAAGCCGGGTGCCCCGCAAGCTCTTGTGGTGACGCCCACCCGCGAGTTGGCAAGCCAGGTCGCTTCCGACCTTGCAGCTGCGTCAACTCACCGACAGGCCAGAGTGCTCACGGTTTACGGTGGCGTCGGCTACGACCATCAGCTCAGCACGCTGAGCCGGGGAGTTGATGTCGTGGTGGGCACTCCTGGCCGCCTGCTCGATCTCGTCGACCGTGGTGCGCTCGATCTTGGTCACATCAAGGTGCTCGTGCTCGACGAAGCCGACAAGATGTTGGATCTGGGATTCCTGCCCGATGTGGAGCGAATCCTGGCTGGTACGCCTGAGCTGCGTCAGACGATGCTGTTCTCAGCCACCATGCCAGCGGAGATCGTCACGCTCGCCCGTCGCCACATGCGTCATCCAGTCAACATCCGAGCCGAGTCCGCTGGTGATGCCACCACTGTGCCGGCCACGGCACAGTTTGCCTATCAAGCTCATGAGCTGGACAAACCTGAGGTCGTCGCCCGCATCCTGCAGGCCGAGAACTGCACTCGCGTGATGATCTTCTGCCGAACCAAGAGGTTGGCGCAGCGACTGTCCGATGATCTTGTTGACCGCGGCTTCGCTGCGACGTCGATCCATGGCGATCTGAACCAGTTCGCGAGGGAGAAGGCGCTGCGACGCTTCCGGGAAGGACAGATCGACGTCTTGGTGGCCACCGATGTCGCCGCACGAGGAATCGACGTCGAGGGCGTCAGCCATGTGATCAACTATCAGTGCCCGGAGGACGAGCAGGTGTACGTGCACCGAATCGGCCGCACCGGGCGCGCCGGGGCCTCAGGAATCGCGATCACCTTTGTTGACTGGGCCGATCAGACGCGATGGAAAGTGATCAACAACACTTTGGGCCTGCCATTCGAGCAACCGGAGGAGACCTACTCCACCTCACCGCACCTCTACCACGATCTAGGGATCGATCCTGCAGCTAAGGGCAGGATCGCACGCAGCGGAGCGCAGACCGCCGATCGGCCGACGGGGTCGGGTCCCTCCAGCGCGGCCCGTACGCGACCCCGTCTGGACCCAACCCGCACACGGCGACGGCTACGCAATGGCGTCCCGGTTAAGCGCGAGAGGGTCGAGACACGATCACGCGATCACGGGACTTCCGGCGACTGACCATCGCCACCCTCGGTTTGTCGCCGAACTAGCGAGCCACCCCCAGAGGTTTACCGACCACCACGAGATTGCTGTCGTAGCCGCCCCGGTCGCGGTGGAAGTTACCAGTGCAGGTGATCAATACCAGCCGATGGCGGCCTGTCTGCCTAAACGCCTGGCTGTCGGTCGCAAGCGCCTTCTTCGCCACGGTCCTCACCGACGTGACCCGATACTTGAGCTGGTGTGAGTCCGCGCGCAGCGTGATCGTGTCGCCAGCCTTGATTTTGAGCAGCCGAGCGAAGAATCCGATACCTTCCGTGGCCGAGTCGACATGTCCGGCGATCACTGTCGATCCGAACGGCTCGCCCACCCGTGCGCTGCCATCCCACCAGCCAACGTGCTCGACGTCCTCCGGCACTCGAAGCACACCGTCAACGGTGACTGCCGGCAGCACTCCCGCAGTCGCGTGCCCAGGTAGTGTGAGCCGCTCCGGGATGAACTCGATGCGCTGACTTGCAGCCGGCCGACCTTGGCGCGCCGGGGCTACAGACGACTGACCAGCTGGCGCGTCACCTCTAGAGCTCGAGTTCTCCGGCGCTGCCTGTGCGGTGCAACCGGAGAGGGCGGTCAGCAGGCAGACCACGCTCACGATGGAGCGACGCAGTCCCGGTCGGTGCCGCTTTGGGCGGCGCCGTGACCGGGACTGTAGCTGTATCGCTCGTGTCGTCAACGCACCAAGTTCACCGCCAGCGACGGTCCGTCGCCAACGGCCTGACCGCCGGTTCCGGTGTTCACCTCTGACGGCTTTCCAGAGCCGGTTGTGCTGGCGGTAATGACGTGCACGGCGACGTTCATCGTCTTCTTCTCCGGGTCGCCTACAGCGTAGACGCGGTTGATCGCCCCACCCTTAACCGTCAGGCTGACTGGACCGAAGAAGACCGGCTTGGTTTCGCCGGTCGGCACGATGGACACCTTGTATGTGGCAACGGGTACGACCAGCTGGAGTGACTCGCCATTAGCAATGTTGGCGAAAAGCACCTGATCGTTCACCCGGATGTCGGCCGGCGGCACAGCTGCGACGTGTGAAACTACGAGCTGAGCCTTGCCCTTGGGCACCTTGACTGCGTCGTACTTGTACACCGTGACCAGAGGATCGCCTGATGAGGACGCCGGCAAATGCGCGACGATATCGGCCTTGGAGCCTTCCTTGATCGAGAAGGTGTTTTCGAGGACAGTCGTGCCGTTTTCGCTGAATGTCACCATGCGACTGCCGGGCTTGACCTTGAAAGGACCGGCCACGGCCGCAGTCTTGACATCCTTTGCGACGGACTCTCCGTCGATTGCAACGTCGAGGTCCTTTCCTGGCAGACCTTGGACGATGTAGATCTCGGTGTCATTGGCCGCGTAGCTTGGACTGATCGTCACTCCCGCCAAGGCCAGGACTCCCGCAGCCAATAGAGCCAGCTTCACCCATCGCGCAGCGCGCTTGGTGATCACGTTTCCACCCCGTCCTTGCTCGTCGTTTCTTCCCCAGGGGATTCAATGCCCAAGGCGTAATATAAGGCTCGCAGTGCTGCGCTGTCGGACATCCGAGAAAAGCGTTAGCCAATTGCCACCGGGGGTGCCGCCTTGGGCAAAGTGAGCCTGACTGGTCGCCCATTGTCGCCTGGGCTACGTCGCGCGATGGGCTTGATATTGATTGCAGTGCTGTGTGTTTCAGCTGTCACTTTTTACAAGGAAGCTCCGGAGCTGCCACGATCGGTATCCGCACCGGCAACTGGTGCGCCTTCACCGATAGCCTCGGATGCAACCGCCAATGCACCTTCAGGCTCGCCGTCGCCCAAGATCGCACCAACCTTGACCCGACCCAACACTACGACCAAAACGAAACTGCCGAAGGGTCCGGGTACGAGCCAGCCCGGCATCCTGCTGATGGCGAGCCCGCTTCCCGACGGCGACTTCGATGTCGCCGAAATCGTGCGGCTCAGGGCTGCAACCACTTCACTTCGACTCGGCCCACCCCGGCTGGCGCAAGCCGGCAGCCGCTTCTCCCGGGCCAAGCCAGTTGCCTCCCAAGTCCAGGTGAGCGCTGGGGACCAGCCTGTCATGGTGCCTGGTGGTCGTGTCAGCCGGCGCATTGACCTCGCTTTGAACGCACCCGCCGGAGACATCGAGTTGCGCTACCGCCTGAGCGGGATCACCGTACGCAGCGTCCCATCGCGGGCCGGGCGTGCGCTGACCGCCATCAGTCCCCTGGTCGAAGGTGTTCCTAAGGATCTCCCGGTCAAGCTCCTGGTCAGCGGCAGCACGGTGCTCAACATTCAGTGTCCTAGCCGGCGTATGCGCGAGCAAGCGTGCTCAGTCGGCCGTCCGCCCAACCTACGCGTGAAGCACAATCTGCCACGAAGCCGTGCGGTGATCGTCGTCCAGTTCAACCTGCCGAGGCCGCAATGACCCTGAACCAGGATCTTATGGACTTGGCACTCGGGGCCAACCGAGTGCTGACCTACGGCGGCTATGTCCTGCTCGCTGGCACTTTGACTTTCTGGAGTGTGGTGTGGCCCGATGGCCGGAGGAATCGCCGTCTTGTTGTGCTCGCAGTGGCCGGGACCGCGGCCATGATCATCGGGACTCTTGCCGGTCCAGCCATTCAGCTGATCTTGGGAGGCCGGCTACTCGGCGACGTCGTCACCCCGCTAGGCGGCGCTGCCCAGTTCGCCAGGCTCGCCGCCCTGATCGCCGCGGTTTTCTTCCTTCCCGACATCGTCAAGGCTTCCGTGGTCGGTTGGCGTCGCGCTGTCGCTCTCACGCTCGTGGTCTTCCTCGCCGGAACCATGGTGGCGCAATCCAATGCCATTGGTGGTCACTGGGAAGTCGCCAAGATCGCCGCTACCGGACTGCATGTGCTCGCAACATGCGCGTGGCTCGGCGGCCTGGTCGCCCTGGCAGCAGTCCTGATACCAGGCGAGAACCTGATGGAGCTGGACCAGCTCATCCCCAGGTTCTCAAAGGTCGCCCAGCTGAGTGTGGTCACGCTGGTGATCACGGGGATCGTGCACGCGCTAGCAGTCGCCGGCGGGATCTCGAAGCTGGCCACCTCCCGGTACGGTCTGGTCCTGCTGATCAAGGTCATGATCTTCGGGTTGATGCTGCTCATGGGCAACCACGGTCGCAAGTACGCAATCCGGGCGGCGTTCCGACAGCTGCATCAGCAGCCGGACGTGCCCGCTAGAAGCGGCGGCGTCTCTGCCCTGGCCGTGGCAATGGGAGCAGAGCTCTGCATCGCCTTCGTCATCTTGTCCACAACCGCGCTTTTGGTGATGGTGGCGCCGCATCCGTAGCCCGGGCCAACTCGCGACTTGAAATCAACGACGTGACTCAAGGACGTGCCTGCTCTCGAGATACCGATGAGGTCACAGGCGCATCGTCATGTGGTTGACGGAGATATGGTCGACGCATGCGCGGCTTTCGACGCCGCAGGCCGGCGCCGGCTGCGGCAGTCGAGCACCTTGGAGGGACGGGCCAGAGCTTGGCCGGGCCTACCGGCTCGCCAGGTGACCCGCAGGCCGCCATGCGCAGGATCGCCGCAGAGGCGGTGATCCTTCAGGACGAAGCCGAGGCGGTCATTCGGGGCGCGCGTGCTCGTGAGGGCCTCGGCTTCCTGGCACCGCGTGGCGGACCGCTCGTGCGGCGCTTCTTCGGACTCCGCGACCTGCTTCCAAGGGCCTACGACGATCCCGCAGACGAGGAACGGCGCCGCCAGTTGGACGCGATCCTGCATCACCACGCCCTGGCGGTGTGGGTTGCACTGGACCTGCTTGCTTATGAATGGCGGTCGGAGAGGATCGCTCGCCAGCTGGACGCGCTTGACGGGCTTGGTACCCCGGCCATCAAGCTCGACCAGCTCTATGCCGAGCTCGCGGGACGGTCGACTGATCACCAAGCAGAAGCGACAAGGGCCAGCTAATCCACAGTCTCAGGGAATTGGTGATGTCTCACTGAGCTGGCCGGGCGGCGTGTGCCAGGCGCCGCTGCATCTCGTTGAAGACCGTGGGGTCGGTGGTATTGCACCCAAGATCGTGATCAAGTTTCCCTGTGCCGTGGTAGTCGCTGGACCCGGTCGCGAGCAGCCCGAGCCTGTCTGCCAACGTACGCAGCTGGCGGCGAGTATCGTCATCATGATCTTGATGATCGACTTCGATGCCATCAAGGCTATGGTCACCGACCATGGCCTCCAGCACGCTCGGCGGGAGCACGTGCTCGCGGCCCCTCCCCCACGGGTGCGCGATCACTGCGAGGCCGCCCGCGTCGTGCACCAGGTCGATGCCACGATCCACCTCGATCGTGTAGCGGTGAACGTGCGCTGGACCACCATCGGCCAGGAAGCGGTCGAATGCCTCCTGCCGATCGCGAACATGACCTGCCTTGATCAGCGCGTCAGCGATATGTGGGCGACCAACCGAAGGGCTCTCGCCGACTTGGGCCATTACCTCCGCTTCGCTCACCGGCACACCAAGCTCAGCCAGCTTTGCGAGAACGCCGGCCAGCCGTCCCAGCCTGCCGTCTCGTACGCGGGCCATCTCAGCCGCCAGACCCGGACTCGCCGGATCAGCGCCGTACGCCAGGACGTGCACGCTGCTGCCGCTACGCGAACAGGAGAGTTCCATGCCGCGTACAACGTGGACTCCTAGCCGGTCTCCCTCCGCCACTGCTTCATCCAGGCCGTCGAAGGTGTCGTGATCAGTCACTCCGACGACGTCGAGCCCGACTGCCCGAGCCTTACCCACAAGCTCCGATGGCGTGTCCGTCCCATCGGAGACCGAGGAGTGAGTGTGCAGGTCGATCCGCATACCTCAGACCTATCACGCTGCACCCGAACCGGACTGATCTTGACTACTGGTGCGTCCTGCCAGGAACCGTGCCAGCTGCGCATCCGTAGCTACGAACCGGTCAGTCTCTTCACCGCCGTCGCAGCGGTAGAGGCCGACTGTAACGGAGTCACCGGCCCGACGGAGCACCCGCCACAGGCCGCCAGCGTCTTCCCAGCGGCGCAACAAGGCGACGAAATCCGGGCCCGGTTCCATAGCACCTGTATACCCTGTGGAGCCGCGCCCACTGTGGGCGCGCGCACTCCTGATCTTGCGGATAGACGCCGTGGAGCACCTCGCTGTCCCCTGACAAAACCTGCGAACCGATCTACTGCCTATCAAGAAGGCCGTGCGTGTGGCAGAGATCTCGAGATAGCGACGTGACAACAATTAGGCTCCGGCTCAGGGTGGGTCGGGGGCGCTGAGGTAGTGGTGTCCTGTGGGTGTGGTGATGTGAATGGTGTGCGGCCCGCTGTGGAAGCCGCAATCGATGAGGGTGATGTGCCAGCCGGGCATCTCCCGTACATAGTTGCCGCGCTCGCAGGTGCCGCGGCCGTTTTCCAATGTGGTGGGGCCGTCGTCGGCGCGGCGGATGATGTGATCCAGATGTCGGATCGGCGACTCACAGTAGGGGTCTGTGCAGGTTTGGTCGCGGAGTCGGATGAGTTGGCCTAACCAGCCGTCGAAGTGCCGCCGGGTCGGATCCCCACCCACAACCGGCCCAGAGCCGGTTGAGGTGGTGGAGGGTGCGGTGAAGAGCCGGCGCCACCATTTACGTCCCCGACTGGTGGCCAGGATCTCGCGGGCCAGCTCCTACCGTCTCCGGTCGCAACCGTTGCGTCGGCGTGTTGTTGGAGTGCGGTGTAGCAGGCGACTCCTTGTTCCACCGAAAGGTAGCCGGTGAGCACTGCCATGGTGTCGGGTGCTGGCCGCATCCCAACCCGACGATGTTGACGTTCGGTGCGGCCCCGCTGCACATAACCCCGCCGATCAGCCTCATAGGTGATCTTGCGGACACATAAGGTTGCCGCCTTGAACCCCAGCTTGCTGACCCCAACCGCTTTGAGTTGCTGATCCACCTCACCACGCTTCTCAGCGTCAAGGTGCCGGGTTTCAGACACGATGGTTTCGGCGACCCGCTCACTCAACTCCCCACTACTGAGTTGAGCGTAGGTGTCGGGCAGTTCGAACCACAATGCGCGGCCGGTGTTGAGCCAGACCGATTTGTTCGGCGATGCCACGGCCAATCGCGGTCGGGTGCACATCAGCAGCAAGTTGTTCGGCGACTTGGGATTGGGCGAACCGCACCGACTCCGCCGCCTGCAGTGCGGCGGTGACAGCCCGTAGCTTCTCCAACCGGGCGATCCGATCAATCCGAACCCCGTCGCTGATCGCGCTGCCATCCCCCACGGCGGTGGCGAACTCCTCCAAGATCTCATCCAGACGTCTCACCAAAGGGTCGCCTGATGACGTCTCCGCCTCGAGGTCCCGGAGTGCTGAACATGCCACAGACGATACGGAAACCACCGACAAAAATAGAACAAAAGTTCGATCCAGGCAGCTAATGCGTCAGGATTTCTGGCAAGGTCCAGTGGCCGGACACGACAGGCAGCAAGATCAAGATCGTTATGCAGTACGGCGGCACCCCACCCCGGGTGGTTTCTCCGAGATCAAGAAAGAAGTACGGATACCGCCCTGAAGGGTACTCGGATCGTGCCAACGCCGAGCCCATCCTGGACAAACTGCATACCCAGCGAGAAGGCCGCGATCGCAAATGTCGCCCCAAAGTAGAGCCGAGCGACTCTCTCCCTGCTCACTGAAGGAACCGGGACCTGCGCCCGTTCCACTCGCGACCCGCCTATCTGGAAAGCAGCCGGCGCACAACCCGGAGGCCGACAGACATCCGCGCGAGGTCGGCGCG
>Ga0307296_10000370_pt1 | contig 20894 bp, 23 predicted proteins | sample ER_DNA_153_FD_194467 | JGI IMG/M metagenome (GOLD analysis project Ga0307296, IMG submission 194467) | Bulk soil microbial communities from the East River watershed near Crested Butte, Colorado, United States - ER_DNA_153 | ecosystem: Environmental > Terrestrial > Soil > Floodplain | place... | reverse complement strand
CGAGACCGACTGTCCTAACCACCTGCATGTTGGGGCTCCCCTCAATCCTGGTTGCATCAACTGAAACCATACCCACGCCACTCACGCGCCGGTGGAGGAGCCGTCCACAGCATCAAAAGCGGACATTCCAACTTGCCAAGCTCGACGTCTGTCCTGAGCCGATAATCGGTCGCTCTTTATTTTGCATCAGAGGCGAGCCAGGTCCGACCGAGAAGCAGCGACAGAACTACGTGAAGCGCAACAGCGGGCCACAGAAACACGCCGGTCAAACCACCAGCGAAACCGAGGTAAGCAAGATACAGGGCTACGAGTGCGCTATAGGTCAGCATGCCGACCAGCGGCGGCCCGGGCCAGCAGGCGATCCCTAACGCAACCAAAGCGATGCCGGCCACACGCGCTACCGGTACAGCGACGCCCGTAAACTCCTCACCGAGCAATAATTGCCCGACGAGTGAAGGAACAATCAGCAACGCCAGTCCGGTAGCGGCTTCGGCAACAGCGGCAAAAATCAGCCCCTTTTTCATCGTCTCGACTTCATTCGCGTGAATACGCCTGAGGTGACAAATTGAATGAATCCTGCTCGAAGTCGCTGCCACTCTATATTCATCCGGTCCGTGCCCCCTGGTATGGCCTCAGATTGCGAATCCCGCCAGGCGCTCGATGAACCAGAACGCGGCCAAGGCTCAGATCACATGCCCAAGGGTTGGCATTCCCGGCGGTGAGCGGTGACGGCGTCGCCCTGCACAACAACACCGTGCGCGTGTTCATTGCAGCGGTGCGCGCCGCTGGCGTCGTCGACGACAAGGACAAGCCGAAGTACACCGGCTTGCATGCGCTGCGCCACTTCTATGCCTCGTGGTGCATCAACCCACCGGAGCGTGGCGGGCTCGGCCTACCGCCAAAAGTGGTGCAGCAGCTACTTGGTCACTCCTCGATGTTGCTGACACTGGACCTCTACAGTCACCTATTTCCCGGCGATGCTGACGTGCATCTGCGGCTGGCGACAGCGACGCGCGACCTGCTGAACTGACGATCCCGAAGCACCCTTTTCCTTCGCCGGCAACTGAAAATTTTTGCGGACCGCCGCTGAGTGCGACAAGAATGCGACATGCGGGCGTTTTTGGCTGGGCGCTAGCGACGGCCGGTTTCGATAACTAGCTGTCGCCGCAACTGAATTTTGGCTGGGGCGCCAGGATTCGAACCTGGGAATGGCGGAATCAAAATCCGCTGCCTTACCACTTGGCTACGCCCCAACAGGTGCCGGAGAGCCGCACCGAACCGTCTCGTACGCGGCGGCCGGACCATAGCGGCGGCGCTCGGCCCAATCAACGCCCACAGCTCATATGCATAAAGCGTGCTTTGACCGGCCTTTGGCCAGGGCTAGATTAGCAGCCATGAGCTACCGCGCTCCAGTTGACGATATCGCCTTCACATTAAAGCACGCCGCCGGCCTGAAAAAAGCGCTGGCCGAAGGTATCTACGGCGACCTTGATGAGGAGACCGTCGATTCCGTCCTGACGGAAGCCGGGCGCTATGCCAGCGACGTGATCGCTCCGCTCAACAGCGTGGGCGACAAGTTCGGTACGCCCTTCAAGAATGGAAAGGTCACCACGCCGCCCGGATGGAAAGAGGCCTACGCGGGTTGGGCCGCAGCCGGCTGGAATGGTCTTGCGGCACCTGCCGATTGGGGCGGCCAGGAATTGCCGCATGCCTTGAACGCCGCGTGCATCGAAATGTGGAATTCGGCTTCGATGGCCTTCGGCATCGGACCCGTTCTCACAATGGCGGCGATCGAAGCACTGCACGCATATGGAAGCGACAAGCTCAAGCAGGAATATCTTGGCAAGCTCGTCAGCGGCGAATGGATGGGCACCATGCAGCTCACCGAGCCGCAGGCCGGATCCGATGTCGGCGCTTTGCGCAGTAAAGCCGAGCGTGCAAGTGATGGCAGCTATCGCATCACCGGGTCGAAGATTTTCATAACCTACGGCGAGCACGACCTGACCGACAACATCATCCATTTCGTTCTCGCGCGTCTCCCTGATGCGCCCCCGGGCACCAAGGGCATTTCCCTGTTTCTGCTGCCCAAGATCATGCCAGACGGCTCACGAAACGACGTGCGGGCGCACTCCGTCGAACACAAGCTCGGCATTCATGCCTCGCCCACTTGCACGATGGTGTACGGCGATCATGGAGGGGCAGTCGGCTTCCTCATTGGTGAAGAACACAAAGGCATGGCCTGCATGTTCACCATGATGAACCGTGCGCGGCTTGCGGTTGGCCTGCAGGGTGTCGGCATCGCAGAGCGCGCGACACAGCAGGCACTGGCGTATGCCCGAGAACGCAAGCAGGGCGCGGCCGGTGCAATCATTGCTTACCCGGATGTCAAACGCATGCTGCTCACCATGCGTGCGTTGACGGGAGCCGCGCGTGCGATCTGTTATGCGACCGGGATTGCCATCGATCGATCAATGCGCGCGAAATCGGACACCGAACGCAAGAGCGCGTACGAACGCGCCTCTTTGCTCACGCCGGTTGCCAAGGCTTTCTCGACCGATATCGGCTCCGAGGTGGCGTCCCTTGGTATCCAGGTGCACGGGGGCATGGGCTACGTCGAGGAGACGGGCGCTGCCCAACACTATCGGGACGCGCGCATCGCCGCGATCTACGAAGGCACAAATGGCATTCAGGCGCTCGACCTAGTGACTCGAAAAGTGGCTCTGGAAGGCGGTAAGACTGTCGAACTTTACATCGACGAACTGCGACGCACCGTGACGTCGGTTCAGTCGAGTAATGCGCCCGAGTTCGGCGAGGCCGCCACGCGACTGGGCGAAGCAGTAGACAGCCTTGAGCGTACGAACCGGTGGTTGCTTGCGCAGAAGGCTTCTGATGCGGCGCTCGCCGGTGCAACGCCCTATTTGCGGTTGTTTGGCAATACAGCAGGCGGATGCATGCTGGCTGAACAGGCTCTTGCCTCGCTTCGCGCCGGCGACGGTATCGCTCGTACCGTCCTCGCGCGTTTTTTCGCCGAAAATATTGCGGTCCAGGCAACCGGCCTCGAGCGCAGCGTCACCGAAGGTGCCGGGGGCATTACCGGCGCACAGGCGGCGCTCGCAGAATGACAGCTGAGGAGACATCACGCCGATGTCGTTAAAAGGCAAAACCCTGTTCATCACTGGGGCTTCGCGCGGAATCGGTCTCGCGATCGCGCTCAAAGCCGCTGCTGAAGGTGCCAACATCGTGGTCGCCGCAAAAACCGTCGAACCGCACCCAAAACTGGAAGGCACGATTCACACTGCGGCGGCTGAAATTGCTAAAGCCGGCGGACGGGCATTGCCTCTTGCGGTAGACGTTCGCGACGAGGCGGCCGTGCAGGCAGCGCTCGATGAGGCAGCCGAGAAATTCGGCGGCATCGACGTTGTCGTGAACAACGCCAGCGCGATCCAGTTAACGCCGGTCACGGCAACCGATATGCGGCGTTACGATCTTATGCAGCAGATCAACGCCCGCGGCACGTTCATGGTTTCGAAGTTTGCCATCCCCTATCTTACGCGGCAGGCGAACCCGCATATCCTGATGCTCTCCCCTCCCCTCGACATGGCGGAGAAGTGGTTCGCGCCGCATACAGCCTATTCGATGGCAAAATTCGGTATGAGCTTGGTTGTGCTCGGGCTCGCTGGCGAGTTGCGCGGGAAAGTCGCAGTCAATGCATTGTGGCCGCGAACGACCATCGCCACGGCGGCGATCAGAAATCTGCTCGGAGGCGATGCGATGATGCACCGCTCGCGGAAACCGGAAATCATTGCCGAGGCCGCCTGCCGCGTTTTCGAAAAACCAAAAAGCTTTACCGGGAACTTTCTGATCGACGATACATTCCTCGCGAGCGAGGGCGTTCGCGACTTTGACCAATATCGCGTCGATCCAAACCAACCGCTGCAGGTGGATTTCTTCGTGCCCGACAACAGCCCCCCGCCTGGGGGTGTCAGTCTGGACGCAAAATCGCGATAGGCACTTCCACGACGGCCCGCGAATGTTTAAGTCTAGACAATGTCAACTCTGCTTCTCAGTCATCCGGCCTGTCTAAACCACCTGACGCCAGCCGGACACCCGGAGCGGCCGGACCGTTTGCGCGCGATCGAACAGGTGCTGGAGGACGAGAAGTTTCAGTCTTTGGCGCGCGTCGAAGCCCCGCGCGGCGACATCGATGTCATCGCGCTCTGTCATCCAATGGAATACGTCGAAGCGATCCGCGAAGCCTCACCCGCTGAAGGCCTTGTGCGACTCGACGCCGATACGGCGCTGTCGCCGGGAAGCTACGAGGCGGCGCTGCGCGCGGTCGGCGGCGCGACGCTGGCGGTTGACGAGGTGATGGCGGGTAAGGCGCCGAACGCCTTTGTCGCGACTCGCCCACCGGGTCATCATACCGAAACGGCGCGGCCGATGGGTTTCTGTCTTTTCAACAATGCGGCGATCGCCGCACGCTATGCGCAAAAGGCGCACGGCGTCGAGCGCGCGGCGATCGTCGACTTCGACGTGCACCACGGCAACGGCTCGCAGGACATCTTCTGGGCGGACAAGAGCGTGATGTATTGCTCAACCCACGAGATGCCGCTTTATCCCGGCACCGGCGCGATCGGAGAGCGCGGAGAGTTCAATACGATCGTCAATGCGCCACTCTCGGCCGGCGACGGCGGCGAGGCCTTCCGCGAGGCCTTCGAGACAATCATTCTCCCTCGCCTTCGACAATTCAAACCCGACTTCCTCATCATCTCTGCCGGCTTCGACGCGCACACGCGCGATCCTTTGGCAAACCTGAATCTGGTCGAAGCCGACTATTCCTGGGTCACCAAGAAATTGATGGAAATTGCCGATGCGAGCGCGAAAGGACGCATCATCTCATTGCTTGAAGGTGGCTATGATCTACAGGGATTGTCGCGTTCGGTAGCAGCCCACGTCACCGCACTGATGCACGGCTAAAGAATCCGCGCTATCCTAGCCCCCAGATACAGGTCACGAGTCGCCGGAATTGAATATGGCCGAAAACAATAATGCCGACGTCAAGAAATTGCCCTTCGAACGGGCGATCGAAGAACTTGAGTCGATCGTCAAACGCCTGGAAGAAGGCAAAGTCCCTCTCGAGGAATCGGTGGCAATTTACGAGCGCGGCGAGGCATTGAAGAAGCGTTGCGAGGAGCTGCTACGCCAAGCCGAAGCACGCGTCGAAAGGATTACCCTCGATGCCGACGGTAGACCGAGCGGCACCACGCCACTTGACGTGGATTGACCGTATTTTCTGTATCAGAATTGGACTTCTTGCCGAATTGCCCGCGAGGGCACTTTTGGTGTAAGTGATGCGGCCCAGCCAGTTTTGTGACACTGGCGCGAACCCGCCTCTGATCAAGTCTGTTGGAGTTGCTCTTGTCCGAGTCTTCCAAGACCCCGCTGCTCGACCGTATCCATTTTCCGAGCGACCTCAAAAACCTGTCGGCCGATCAGCTCAAGCAGCTTGCCGACGAGCTGCGGACCGAGACCGTTGATGCCGTCGCCAAGACAGGTGGCCATCTCGGTGCAGGACTTGGCGTCGTCGAATTGACCGTCGCGCTTCACTACGTATTCGATACCCCAAGGGACCGCCTGATCTGGGACGTCGGTCATCAGAGTTACCCGCATAAAATACTGACGGGCCGTCGTGACCGCATTCGAACACTGCGGCAAGGCGGCGGACTGTCCGGATTCACCAAGCGCGCCGAGAGCGAATACGATCCTTTCGGCGCTGCTCACTCCTCAACTTCGATCTCAGCCGCACTCGGCATGGCGGTGGCGCGCGACCTCGAGCGGAAAAAGCATAACGTCGTCGCCGTCATTGGTGACGGAGCGATGTCAGCAGGCATGGCCTACGAAGCGATGAACAATGCCGGCGCGCGCAACGAGCGGCTGGTCGTCATTCTCAACGACAATGATATGTCGATTGCGCCGCCGGTCGGCGCAATGTCGGCCTATCTCGCCAGGCTTATCTCCGGAAAGGCCTACCGGACGCTGCGCGACATCGGCAAACAGCTGGCGCAGCACCTGCCGAAATTCCTTGGAGAGAAGGCCGGGCGCGCCGAAGAGTTCGCGCGCGGCTTCTGGACCGGCGGCACTCTGTTCGAGGAACTCGGCTTTTACTATGTCGGGCCGATCGATGGTCACAACCTCTACCATTTGCTGCCTGTGCTGCGCAATGTACGCGACGCCGAAGCCGGTCCGATACTCGTCCATGTGGTGACGCAGAAGGGCAAAGGTTACGCCCCCGCAGAAACATCCGCTGACAAGTATCATGGCGTGGCCAAATTCGATGTTGCGACCGGTGCTCAGGCCAAATCAAAATCTGTCGCGCCGCAGTACACCAAGGTTTTCGGCGAGAGTCTGATCAAGGAGGCGCGCAAGGATGATAAGATCGTAGCGATCACGGCCGCTATGCCGTCCGGTACCGGCGTTGACCTGTTCGCAACGGAATTTCCCAACCGCTCGTTCGACGTCGGTATCGCCGAACAGCATGCGATAACTTTTGCTGGCGGCCTCGCTGCCGAAGGCTACAAACCGTTCGCTGCCATTTATTCTACGTTCCTCCAACGCGCCTATGATCAGGTCGTGCATGACATCGCGATCCAGGGCCTGCCGGTCCGTTTAGCGATCGATCGCGCCGGTCTCGTCGGAGCCGACGGACCAACTCATGCCGGTGCCTTCGACGTCACCTATCTTGGATGCCTGCCTGGCTTTGTTCTGATGGCGGCAGCGGATGAAGCTGAGCTCGTTCACATGGTTGCCACCGCGGTTGCGATCGACGACCGGCCAAGCGCCCTGCGTTATCCACGCGGTGAAGGCCTTGGCGTACCGATGCCGGCGGAAGGCAAGGCGCTGGAAATTGGGAAAGGCCGGATCATCCAGGAGGGCCACAAGGTGGCTTTGCTGTCATTCGGCGCGCGGCTCGGCGAATGCCTGAAGGCCGCCAAGGAACTTACGGCGCTTGGTCTGTCGGCTACTGTCGCGGACGCACGCTTTGCCAAACCACTCGATGTCGAATTGGTGACGCGACTGGCGCGAGAACACGAGGTGCTGGTTACAATCGAGGAAGGCGCTGTCGGCGGTTTCGGAGCTTATGTCTTGCAGGCGCTCGCAGAGCAAGGGCTGCTCGATCAGGGGCTTCGTGTACGGTGCATGATTCTTCCGGACCGGTTCATCGATCAGGATACGCCGGCGGCGATGTATGCGGCTGCCGGTCTCGACGCGGGCGCGATTGTCGCCAAGGTATTCGAGGCACTGGGCAAGGATGTCGACGCCGAGACCGTCAGGCTCGCCTAACGGCTTTAGAGCCGCCTTTTCCGGGGTACCTTCTTTCCCTTGCGACGTGCCTCTGAGAGGCCAATGGCTATGGCTTGCTTGCGGCTCTTGACCTTTCTGCCGCTGCGCCCGCTTCTGAGCGTACCCTTCTTGCGCTTTTTCATCGCGCGCTCGACATATCTCGAAGCACCTCTTGAATATCTGCGTGCCATACGTTTGCTCCTCGAACGAATAACCACGGCGCCCTCGGCAACTATCTACGGCGCCACAATTGTAACTGCCGTACGCGGAACTTTGTTCCTGACTCTGCGCGCCAAGCAATGACCACACTGCGTCAACGCGCCGATCGACTTCTCGTCGACCGGGGTCTGTTTGAGAGTCGTGCGAAGGCGCAGGCTGCGATCGAGGCCGGCCTTGTGACCGCAGACGAGCGAATGGTGCTCAAGCCTTCCGAACAAATTCCAACGGATGCAAAGCTGCACGCAAGCACGGCTCATCCCTATGTTTCGCGCGGCGGCGTCAAACTCGCGGCGGCGCTCGACTATTTCGGTTTTGATCCGAAAGATCGGATTTGCCTTGATGTCGGTGCCTCGACGGGAGGATTCACGCAGGTCCTGCTGAATCGTGGGGCGCGGCACATCTATGCGATCGATGTCGGCCAGGGGCAATTGCACAAATCTTTGCATATGCGTCACGAAATCGTCTCGATGGAAGGTACCGACATCCGCACAGTTTCCCCCGACGACCTCGGCGAGCTTCCCAATCTTGTCAGCGTCGATGTCAGCTTCATCTCGCTGAAGTTGGCACTCCCTTCGACGCTCAGGCTTGCCAGATCTCCGGCCCAATTGGTTGCATTGATCAAACCGCAATTCGAAGCGGGTCCCGGGGCCACGAAAAAAGGCATCGTTCGCGATGCCGCTCTGCATGAGGCCGTCTGCGATGATATCGCCAGGTTGGTGATTTCACACGGCTGGCGTGTGCTCGGGACCATCCCCTCACCCATCATGGGTAGTGACGGCAACGCCGAGTTCTTGCTTGGGGCGACGCGTGATTGAGCAACTCACTATCGTGCGGCTCGGGCATCGGGGAGACGGTGTCGCCGACACGGCAAAAGGACCGGTCTACGTTCCATACGCGTTGCCGGGCGAGATCGTCACTGTCGAGCCGGTCGATGGTCATCCGGACCGCCGCCATCTTCTGCATATCGAAAAGCGCAGCCACGAGCGCAGCGGAGTCATTTGCAAGCATTTCGGTGCCTGCGGCGGCTGCGCTTTGCAGCACTGGTCGCTTGCGGAATGTCATCTGTGGAAGCGTTCACTTGTGCTGGAGGCGCTAGCGCAAGCGAATGTGGTTGCACCGGTCGGCGAGCTGATCGACGCCCATGGGGCTGGCCGCCGGCGCGCCGTATTGCACGCAAGACGAGGCGTTCATGATATTCTCGAAGTCGGCTTCACGGCACCGCGTGCGCATCACATCGTCGCCATTGATGCCTGTCCCATTCTTACGCCAGAGCTTGCCCGAGCGCTTCCTGCCGCATGGGCCATAGCCGAAACGCTCAGCCCCACAGGAAAACCTCTCGATATCCAGGCGACTGCAACGGACAGCGGACTCGATATCGACGTGCGCGGTTCCGGTGCGATCAGTGCAGAGCGCCGGACGGCGTTGGCCCGTGTCGCGGAAACCCACAAACTGGCGCGGCTCACGCGGCACAGTGAATTGGTGGTGCAGCGCGCACAGCCGTTATTGCGGATCGGTCGCGCTCAAGTGCCGCTGCCGCCGGCTGCGTTTTTGCCGGCGACGACAGAGGGAGAAGCTACGCTGGCACGGCTGACGCTTGAATATCTCGGAAAGTTCAAGCACGTCGCCGACCTCTTTTGCGGTATCGGGACTTTTGCGCTTCGGCTCGCCGAGACCGGACGCGTAACCGCGGCAGACAGCGACGCAGAAGCCATCAAAGCCTTGCAACGCGCAGCCACGACCACATCCGGCCTGAAACCGATCGAAGCGGAGACGCGCGATCTGTTCCGCCGACCGTTCGTGACGAGCGAATTAAAGCGCTTCGACGCACTTGTATTTGATCCACCCCGTCAGGGAGCTGAGGTACAGGCCCGCGAACTTGCCAAAAGCACGGTGCCGATCGTCGTCGCAGTGTCCTGTGACGCGGCCACCTTTGCGCGCGATGCGAAAATGCTGATCGAAGGCGGCTACAAGCTCGACCGCGTCACGCCGGTCGACCAGTTCCGCTATTCCCATCACGTGGAAATCGTGGCGAAGTTTGCGAAGTAGCTTTCCAGCTACCGAAAGTCGATTCCGCCACCCCAGCGCTCCTGCCACATCTTTTCTCCAATCGTGCAGGACACACGAGGCGCCTGCGACGAGGCCGGAACGACGTGCCCTTCCGGCTGTCGCCCGGCAATCTCGAGCACCAACTTCGTTCGCGTTGCATCGATAAATTTCTCGCGTTCACGGATCGGCACGACAAAGGCGCCCGGGCCACCGATGACGCAATCCTCGTAATAAACGTCGAGTTCATCGATATCCAGCGTGCCGACATAGGGCCGCTTGAGCATGATCGGCAGGCCATTGATAGTAATACCGGCAGCCAGTACTTCGTCCCGTGTCGGCACGATCAATTGGCCGGCATTGTTGGTGCCGTCGCCGGAGACATCGATCACCCGACGTAAGCCTTTATACCCGCTGTCGTCGAAGAGCGGCTTGGCAAAGTTCAATGCGCCGGAAATCGATGTTCGCGAGGCGCGGCGGTATGGCGCACGGCTGATCTCGGCGGCAACGGCGTCGGCGGACTCCGGGCCGTCGATCAGACGCCACGGCATGATGATCCTCTGGTCGAACTGGCCGGCCCACTCGAAATAGGTGATCGCAATCTTGCCGTGTACACCCTGCCGCAAAGCCTGCAGAAATTCCTTCGACGTGAGCGCGAGAACGTAGCCTTCCCGTTGCAGCGCCTGCTCGTCCGGATCCATCGAATAAGACACATCGACGGCAATCACGAGCTCGACATCCACGGGAATCGCGCTTTTACGCGCATCCGCAATGCGGGGCGGCGTTGGCGAAGCCGATGCGGCCAGCGCAAGGCCAAGAACGGCAACGACAACTGCAATCGCCAGATTGCGCAAGCTTATTCCCATGGTCGAATGCTGACATGGCGCGGGGACGAAAAAAAGGCCGGTGATCGCTTGCAAACGCTTTCCGGAAATCGTGCTCCGGAAATATCGCGGTCAGCCTTCAATCGGCTCGGTGGCCACAATCTCTATGCCAAAACCACCTAAGCCTACGTAGGTTCGTTTGCTCGACGTCAGCAATCGGATCGAGGATATCCCCAAGTCTTTGAGAATTTGTGCGCCAAGCCCGATTTCGCGCCACTGCCGGGAACGCGCGGCGTCGGCGCCCGTATCGCCTTCGTGAGGAATTTCAGCAACTGGGACGCCAGCCGTACCGTCGCGCAAGAATACGATTACGCCGCGTCCGGCTGTCTTGAATCGCGCAAGCGCGGCGTGGATTGGCTTGGCACCGCCGAACACATCACCGATGACATCGGCCCTGTGCAGCCGCGCCAAAATACCCTTGCCGTCGCCAATATCGCCGTAGACGAAGGCCATGTGATGCACACGATCGAAGGGCGTCACATAAGCGTAGCCGTTGAGCGTGCCAATTTCCGATGCCACATGGAATTCCCCCACCCGCTCGACTAGCTTGTCGCGGTTCTGCCGGTACGCGATCAACTCAGCGATTGAGACCTGCGCCAGCTTGTGTTTCTGCGCAAAGGCGGCGACTTCCGGACCGCGCATGACCGAGCCGTTGTCGTTCATCAGTTCGGCGAGCACGCCAACAGGCGGCAACGACGCAAGACGGCACAAATCGACGCACGCCTCGGTGTGGCCGGAGCGCATTAACACGCCGCCCTCTCGCGCAACCAAGGGAAACACGTGGCCTGGGCGCACGAAGTCAGCAGGGCCGCTATTGCCATTCGCGAGCGCGCGCACGGTGTTGCATCGTTCCTCCGCTGAAATGCCCGTCGTTAAACCATGACGGACATCGACCGACACTGTGAAGGCCGTACCGAGCGGCGCCTCGTTATCCGCCACCATCGGCTCAAGATGCAGCCTGCGCGCCTGCTCGGCACCCAAGGGCGTGCAGACGATGCCCGATGTATTGCGGATGATGAACGCCATCTTTTCGGGCGTACAGTGCGCCGCTGCGACGAACAGGTCGCCTTCATTCTCGCGCTCGTCATCGTCCGTGACGACCACGATCTCGCCATTGGTGAAGGCCTTGATCGCCGCTTCAACGCGTTGATGGCTGTCGGCCACGGCTCTACCTCGAAAAGGGCGTCACGCGCCGGGCTTGAACGGCCAAGCCGTCCCCTCGCCGATCTGGCCGCGGTGCATCAGATAGTGGTCGGCCAGCACGCATGCCACCATCGCCTCGCCAATCGGCACCGCGCGAATGCCCACACATGGGTCGTGACGACCCTTGGTGACCACATCGGTGTCGTGGCCATAGCGATCCACGGTTTTTCGGGGAGTCAGAATCGACGAGGTCGGCTTGACCGCGAACCGGGCAAGGATGATCTGCCCCGTCGAAATGCCGCCCAGAATGCCGCCAGCATGATTGGACAGAAATATCGGCTTGCCATCATTTCCCATCCTCATCTCGTCTGCATTCTCAGCCCCGCTCATTGCCGCCGTGGCAAAGCCGTCGCCAATCTCAACGCCCTTGACCGCATTGATACCCATCAAGGCCGACGCGAGATCCCCATCGAGCTTGGCGTAAACCGGCGCACCCAGTCCCGGCGGCACGCCCTCCGCGACAATCTCGATCACTGCGCCACAGGACGAACCAGCTTTTCGTACCCCATCGAGATAGCCTTCGAAGAATTCAGCCTGCTTCGCATCCGGACAAAAGAAAGGATTCTTGTCGATCGCATTCCAGTCCCAACGCGAACGATCGATCTTGTGTGGCCCCATCTGTACAAGGGCGCCACGTACAGTCAGGCCGGCCACAATTTTGCGCGCAATCGCACCGGCAGCGACCCGCGCCGCGGTCTCGCGCGCGGACGCCCGTCCTCCACCCCGATAGTCGTGGATGCCGTATTTGATGTCATAAGTGTAGCCGGCATGGCCCGGCCTGTATTTGTCTTTGATCTCGGAATAATCCTTGGAACGTTGGTCAACGTTCTCGATCATCAGCATGATCGGCGTGCCGGTGGTGACCTGCGTCCCCGTGCGCTCGTCGGTGAAGACGCCGGACATGATTTTCACCGCATCCGGCTCCTGCCGCTGGGTGGTGAAGCGTGATTGCCCAGGTCGCCGGCGATCCAGCTCTCGCTGGATATCCTCTTGCTTAAGCGGAATACGTGGTGGGCAGCCATCGACGACACAGCCGATAGCGGCTCCGTGGCTTTCCCCGAAGCTCGTAAACCTGAAAAGATGACCGAAAGTATTGAACGACATAGCAGTTCCGCGTGTTCGGTTTGGTAACGCGCACTCCGGCGCCGGTCAATTAAACGACGATCATACGTAGATCCCTGCAATCAGCTCTTAATTTTCATTTTCTGATTGCGATTGGCACGGCCGGTGCTGAATGGACATTCACCTCGCTGAACGAAAGTTAATAGCAAGCTGAACACTCATTAAGCTACGGAAAAATAAGGGCTTTTTCCATTTTGCTGATTGCGAAAGCGATGGGCATTAGCTATGTAGAGGATGTTGGTTTGGGACGAAGCCGGAGCTGAGAAATTCCCGGACCGACAGAAAAGCTCCCGCCATTCGAGTGGATCGACTCAAGAGGACAAACACTATGCGCAAGATCACTGCTATCGCTGTCGCGCTCGGCTTTCTCACCTCGGTGAGCCTGCCGGCGTATGCGACACCGGCAGTCAGCGGCATCGTCAAGAGCGATGAGCTGTCCGCCGCGAAGAAGAAAAAGGCCAAGAAGAAAACCGAGCAGAAGTCCGAGCTCGGCTCGACCGACCTCTCGGCCAAGAAAAAGAAGGCCAAGAAGAAAACCGAGCAGAAGTCCGAGCTCGGCTCGACCGACCTCTCGGCCAAGAAGAAAAAGGCCAAGAAGAAAACCGAGCAGAAGTCCGAGCTCGGCGTGACCGACCTCTCGGCCAAGAAGAAGAAGGCCAAGAATAAGATGGACAACAAGAAGACCGATCTCGGCTCGACCGATCTCTCCGCCAAGAAGAAGAAAAAGTCAAAGAAGATGGAGAAGAAGTCCGAGATTCTCTATCGCATCGCGGCCTAAATTCAATTTCGAGCGCGACATTGCGCTCAAGCGGCCGGACCAAAAGTCCGGCCGCTTTTTCTTTCCTGATCTTGGCTACGCGTGCCGCGTCATCCGTCTGCCTTCAAACACATACACGATGCCTTGAGCGATATCGACGAGTGGCGCCGCCGCGGGTTCGGCGATGCCGAGATATGCGATGAGTCCGCGGGCGGTGCCACCGTGGGCGACGGCCACGGTGTCGCGGGTCAGGCTATCATACCACTCGCTCATGCGCCTGGAGACAGTTTCGTAACTCTCGCCGCCAGGCGGCACAAAACGCCATTTGTCCTGTTCGCGCGCGGCGATGCGCTGTGGATCGCGCGTATGTAATTGCGCGATCGTGAATCCCTCCCAATCACCGAAGGCGATTTCGGCAAGTCGCGGCTCAAGGCGATAGCCATTCGAAGTCAATCCGAGGGCCGGGCGCACCAGCTCCATGGTTTGGCAGGCGCGTTCGAGCGGACTGGACACATAATCGAAGCCCGAGGGGCTTCGACCGTTTTGCGCAAACAGGTCCCGCAGGATGTCTCCGCAATGGCTGGCCTGCGCGCGGCCCCGCCCATTCAGCGGTACGTCACGCCGACCCTGCAAACGACCGGCTACGTTCCAGTCGGTTTCTCCGTGACGGATGTAATAGATCGTCGGCGGCGCCATCGCCGCTAGTTATCCTTGCCGAGCGTGATATCCGGCGCGTCGGGATTTTTAATTCCAACGATGTGATAACCGGCGTCGACGTGATGGATCTCGCCTGTCACACCGCTCGACATGTCGGAAAGGAAATAGACGCCAGCTTTTCCAACTTCTTCGAGTGTGAGATTGCGCCGCAATGGCGTATTGAACTCGTTCCATTTCAGAATGTAGCGGAAATCACCGATCCCGGAAGCAGCAAGCGTCTTCAAAGGACCCGCCGATATCGCATTGACCCGAATTTTTTTTACACCCAGGTCGGCGGCCAGATAGCGTACCGAACTTTCAAGCGCCGCCTTGGCGAGCCCCATGACGTTGTAGTGGGGCATCCACTTCTCGGCTCCGTAGTAACTCATCGTCAGCATTGAGCCGCCGTTGGTCATCAGCTTTTCGGCCCGCTGGGCAAGCGCCGTGAAGGAATAGCAACTGACGACCATGGTCTTGATGAAATTGTCCTCGGTGGTGTCGACATAGCGCCCGTCGAGCTGACCCCTGTCGGAGAAAGCAATGGCGTGCACCAGAAAATCGAGTGAACCCCAAGCTGACTGTACCGCCGAGAATACCGCATCGATGGATGACGGCTCAGTGACGTCGCAGTGGCCGACCACTAGGCCGTCGACCTCCTCGGCCAGCGGTTCAACTCGCTTCTTGAGTGCGTCGCCCTGATATGTGAAGGCAAGGTCGGCGCCGTGATCGCGGCAGGCGCGCGCAATGCCCCAGGCGATCGAGCGATTATTGGCTACGCCCAGGATCAGCCCGCGTTTGCCGCGCATAAGACCTGAAGTTTCCGGCATGCCGCTTCCTGTTTCGACCGGTTAACGTCGGCTGCCTCCTATGGCACAGGGGCATTTGCCCAGCAAGCAAGCACCGGGCAATGCGTTTGTCGTTGTTATTTCAATTCATTTTCGGGAATATGATCGGAACGGTGGGGTTTTTCTGACAACTGACAATGCCGGCTCGTTCGGCAGGCGTGCGGACAGGCCGGCCTCCGGTCCACCACATCCCTAGGGCAAAGGAGGGCCGGATTGGCCACGTTCCGTCAGAGCGTTGAGGCGACGATCCCCGCGCTGCGGCGCTATGCTCGGGCGCTGACGCGGGACTCGGATATCGCAGACGATCTGGTACAGGACACGCTGGTGCGCGCGCTGCGGTCGGAACATCTGTTTCACGGCGGCGACGTGCGCAGCTGGCTGTACACGATCCTGACGAACCTCAATCGCAATCGACTGCGCTCGCTGGCAAGGCGCCCGGCATTGTCGCCGATCGAAGAGAACGATGCACCGGACTTCACTGGACCGGAAGCAGGTGGGCGCGATATCGAACGCGCGCTTGCAACGCTGGTCGAGGACCAGCGCAACGCCTTGTTGCTGGTGGTGCTGGAAGGGCTTAGCTACCGGGAAGTTGCAGAGGTTCAAGGTGTGCCGATTGGCACTGTAATGTCGCGTCTGGCGCGTGCACGCGTACAGATCAAAAACTATCTCGACGGCGGGCGCCCCGCGCTTCGCCGCGTGAAATGAAGAGAGAAGGTGAACCATGATCGATCGCGATTCACCCGTGACCGAGGATGAACTGCACGCCTACATCGACGGCGAGTTACCGGCCGACCGCAAGGTGGTCGTTGCCGCCTGGCTTGCGGATCATCCGGAACAGGCCGCACTGGTAGCATCCTGGCGGGCTCAGGCCGAAAGTATACGTGCGCATTTCGGCGCGGCTGTCGATGAGCCGGTGCCGCAACGACTCGAGCTCGACCAGGTGCTCAAGCAAGACCAGGCGAACGGACGCTCCTGGACGGCAATGGCAGCCGCTGCAGCTGTCATGGCCTTCATTGTCGGCGGTGCGGCTGGCTGGATGGCGCGTGGCGCTTCTGCTGCCGCCCCGAGCAACTTTGATATGTACGCCAGCGAAGCGCTCGACGCTCACAAGCTATATGTGGTCGAGGTGCGTCATCCCGTGGAAGTGCCCGGCGGCGAGCGGGCGCATATGACGCAGTGGTTGTCAAAGCGATTGGGCGAAGATCTGCGTGTTCCCGATCTTCAATCAATCGGACTGAAGCTGGTTGGCGGCAGGCTACTTCCTGGTCCGACCGGCGCGGCCGCTTTCTATATGTATGAAAGCGCGTCCGGCGAGCGTTTTACCATGTATTGTGCCAAGGCCGACGTGCCGGAAACCGCTCTTCGCTATACTGTTGGCGATCAGTTTGCCGCATTCTACTGGGTCGACGACAAAATCGCTTATGTAATCAGCGGGCCCGCCGATCGAGAGCGGCTCGAGAAGGTGACGAAGGCAGCCTACGAACAGGTCGACAAGACCGGCGCGAAGAAGCTGTAGACCAGGTTCGAGGGCGATGAACATTGTGGCCGGGCTGGTCCCGGCCATACTTCTCATTCCAGATCCTTACGCGGATCGTAAGGTTTCTTGTCGCGCCACTTTTTCATGAGTTCTTTGAACTCGTCGTCCACGCTGTCAGGCATCACGATCCGCACCGTCGCGAGCAGATCGCCGGCGCCGCTCTTAGCCTTGAGGCCTTTGCCTCGCAAACGAAAGGTCCGCCCGGAATTTGTCCCGGCAGGGATCGCGAGCTCGACTGCACCGTCGAGCGTGGGAACACGCATCTTGGCGCCAAGGGTGGCGTCGTAGAGCGTGATGGGCAGTTCGAGCCGAAGATCAGTGCCATCCGGTTTGAACAGCGGATGCGGCGCAACATTTATCGTGATCAGTGCGTCGCCTGACCGGCCGGTTGCGCTGGGCCATCCCTGACCTTTCAGCCGGATCTGCTGGCCGCTTGCAATTCCGGCAGGAATCTTAACCTCGACATCTTTGCCTGTCGGCAGATGCACGCGGGTCTTTGTGCCCTTGGCCGCATCCGCAAGCGTCACGGTCAACGAAGCGTGCAGATCCTGCCCTGCACCGCTTGCCGCACCGAAATCATCTTCGACGTGCGTGCCGAAACCGCGCGCGGCGCCCCCACGGCTGCCGAACATCCCACGCAAAAGGTCTTCAAACCCTCCGCCGGAGCCGCCGCTCGACCGACGAAAGCCGTCGGGCCCGAAACTGAAGCTTTCGAAGTGCGCACCACCGCCCGGACCGTGTGCGCGACCCGGTTGCGCACCGAACCCTTCGAAGCCCTGGAACCGTGGCTTGCCTTCGGCATCGATCTCGCCGCGATCGAAAGCCTTGCGCCTGTCGCTGTCGCCGACAACTTCATATGCGGCGTTGAGTTCGGCGAAGCGCGTCGCTGCCTTCGGATCGTGCTTGTTGGCGTCAGGATGCAGTTTTTTAGCGAGACGCCGATAGGCGCTCTTGACATCGGCCTCGCTTGCACTCTTGGAAACCCCCAAGACTTCGTAGGGGTCGCGCATCGTATCCAAACTCCCGTGAAATCCCCTGTCAGCCGGTCGAGCACCGGCACTTTGGCGGACTTAATGTGGGGTTTGGGCGCAGAAGATGCAACGCGGACACCACCACCGTCCGACGACCGGAAACTTGACGATGGAGAGGACTGCGAACCCTAGGATTTCCAGGGCTTGAACGTACGAACTTCCCAATCGCCTTGCCTTTGCTTGCAGGCTTCCCCGTGCAACCAGGATTGCGAATTGCCGGTGACAAAGCTCGCCAGAAAATCGCGGCATGTCCGGCCGTCCTGAGTGTAGGCCGACGCGATCGGGGTCACGGTGCCACGCGCGCCTGTGCTCGGATTTTCCCACGGCATGCTGGTGTCTTTCTCGCCGCGGCTGAGGACTGCGCTGGCAGCAGCTCGTGCATAAGCGAGGTCGGCATCGGGGGGTAGCTGGACCACTTCCTTGGTCCCCGGGGGAGGCGTGATCGTACCCGTCCGGTCGGATTTTTCTCCGAACAGCGAATCGAACTGGCCCGACAGGCTGCAGGCCCCACAACCCAGAGCCAATGTGAGAGCGGCGGCTGTGGTGATGCCACGCCATAGGCGTGGGCACGCGCATCCACTATAAAGGCGACTGTATCGACGGGTACTGGTCCCGGCCACGCGAAGCACCCCAGCAGATGTCCGACACATCACCAATTGAACACCCGAGTTGGTTAACGACTGGTGATTTCACCAAAGCCGACGAGCCATTGCGACTCTTTAGCGCGTGGCTGACGGACGCGACCGCCACGGAGCCCCGTGATCCCACCGCCATGACGCTCGCCACGGTTGATTCCAGAGGTCTTCCAAATGCGCGGATGGTACTTCTGAAGGGTGTCGATGAGCGTGGATTCGTATTCTACACGAACATGGACAGCCAAAAAGGGCAAGAATTGGATGCGCAACCGAAAGCGGCCCTGGTGTTCTACTGGAAGTCGGTGAACAGGCAGGTGCGCGTTCGCGGCCATGTCGAGCCCGTGACGGAAAAGGAAGCCGACTCTTATTTCGCAACCCGTCCCAAACAGGCCCAGATCGGTGCCTGGGCAAGCAAGCAATCGTCACCGCTCGAAAGCCGGCTCGCCTTTGAGAAAGCGGTTGCGGTCTACGCAGCCAAATACGCGATCGGCGAAGTGCCGCGTCCTCCCAACTGGTCGGGATATCGGATTGTGCCGTTATCGATCGAGTTCTGGCACGAGCGGCCGTTTCGCTTGCATGATCGCGTCGAATTCAAGCGCGAGCGCCCGGATGCCCCTTGGAACAAGACGCGGCTCTATCCGTAAGCTAGCATCACCTATGTCGATCACAGACTAGAACCATTCCAGGAATGGCATGCCCAGTTCACAAACGAACCAACCGCGCCGCACGTTGCTCCTCACGGGAGCGAGCCGGGGAATCGGTCACGCGACAGTGAAACGCTTCTCCGCGGCCGGCTGGCGCGTGATCACGTGCTCACGTCATCCCTTCCCCGAGAATTGTCCGTGGGAGGCTGGTCCCGAAGATCACATCCAGGTCGACCTTTCCGATGAGGCCAGCACGCTGGAGGCGATCGCCGAGACCAAGCGCCGGCTCGACGGCCATGAGTTGCACGCGCTGGTCAACAACGCGGCCATCTCGCCGAAGGCCGACGGCGGCAAGCGGCTGAACACCCTCAACACCAGCAAAGAAGATTGGCACCACGTATTCCAGGTGAACTTCTTTGCCCCGATCATGCTTGCACGCGGGCTGGTCGAGGAGCTCAAGGCTACTAAGGGTTCGGTGGTGAACGTAACCTCGATCGCCGGCTCGCGCGTGCATCCATTCGCGGGCGCGGCCTATTCGACCTCGAAAGCTGCGCTCGCCGCGCTCACCCGCGAAATGGCAAGCGATTTTGGGCGTCTTGGCATCCGCGTCAATGCCATTGCACCGGGTGAGATCGATACCGTCATGCTCTCTCCCGGCACTGAAAGAATTGTCGAACAAATCCCGATGCATCGGCTGGGCACGACCGACGAGGTGGCCAAGATTATCTACGTGCTGTGCACCGACACGAGCTCATACGTGAACGGCGCAGAGATCCACATCAATGGTGGCCAGCATGTGTGAGCTATCTTTTCCGGCTCAACTTGCGCGGGGATGAGCGGCGCTAGATGCTCAAGTCTCACTTACCTTAAAGCCACTTGCGCCATTTGAAATACAGATAAGGCAGCGCCGCGGCGAGCAGCATTAAAAGCAGCGCGAATGGGTATCCGCCGATCCAATCGAGCTCAGGCATGTGGCGAAAGTTCATGCCGTAGATCGAGGCGACCAGCGTCGGCGGCATCAATACAACTGCGGCAACCGAGAAAATCTTGATGATGTTATTCTGCTGGATATTCACGACGCCAAGCATGGCGTCGAGCAGGAAGGTGATCTTGTTGGTGAGATAGGTGGCATGATCCGATAGGGAGCCTACGTCGCGGAGCATCGATTGGAGCTGCGCGCGTCTGTCTTTCGGCCATTTCATGTTATCGGCTTCATTGGCGAGAAATAGCAGCAGACGGCCAACCGATACCTGGCTCTCGCGAACTTTTGAGGTGAGATCGCCTTTGCGTCCCAGCGCCTTGAGCACGTCGTTGTAGGATGGTTGCTGTGCCTCCTGCTCCGGTTCGAAGATTGAATGCGAAACTTGATCGACCTCGGCTCCAATGCGCTCGAGAATGTCTGCGGAACGATCGATAACGGCGTCGAGCAGATCCATCAGCACGTCTTCGCCGGTGATCTTGGCATGGCATGACCGTCCAAGCTTGTGTTCGACGATCGCAAATGGCCGCGGGTCGTCATAGCGCACCGTTACAAGACGATGGCCCGCGAGAATAAAGGTCACGGCGGTGGTCTTTGGAGTAACAGTGTCGGACTGACACATGAGCGTAGCCGTCATGTATCGCGCGCCATTCTCGACGTAGAGTCGGCTTGAGACCTCGATCTCCTGCATCTCTTCGCGGGTCGGAACGGCGATTCCAATCAGCTGTTCAACCGTTCTGTCTTCCTGCACGCTCGGCGTGACCATGTCGATCCACACCGCGTTTTCCGGCGGCGTCGCGCCAGGCTGGACGACAATGCGCTCGAGTGTGGATCCTTGTGGAACGTAGACCGAAAGCATCCAATCACCATCTTGCGGACAATCCACTCACGATCATTCCGCGATCGGGTTACCTCCCATGACCCAATCGCGCGGATTTGCGCAAGACATAAATAGCCG
>Ga0307296_10000368_pt1 | contig 20953 bp, 25 predicted proteins | sample ER_DNA_153_FD_194467 | JGI IMG/M metagenome (GOLD analysis project Ga0307296, IMG submission 194467) | Bulk soil microbial communities from the East River watershed near Crested Butte, Colorado, United States - ER_DNA_153 | ecosystem: Environmental > Terrestrial > Soil > Floodplain | place... | reverse complement strand
GGCGAGCGCGGTGGCGCTCAGTCATCGCCTTATTGCGAAGCAGACGCGCGAACAGGCGAAGCGCTTCGCCTACTTCGACCGCGAGGGCTGGGGCGCGGGTTGGGATCTGGGAACGTACAATGGCGAGCGCATGGTCAGCCGTTTTGGTAGCTATGGGAACACGCGCTCCCATCTGTCGTTTCTTCCCAATCGCAGAATCGGCGCGGTGGTGATGTCCACTGGCGGACCGTCGATTCTAACGGATGTCATTGCTGCCTATGCGTACGATCTCGAGGCCGGTCGTGACTACGCGGCGGACAGCGCAGACGCGCGACTAAAGGTCCTCAGGCAGCAGCGCGCTGGCGCGGGCCCCGCCCGCGCGCGGCAGGATTCCATTCGCGCCGCACGACAGGCGCAACCGCTGAAGCATCCGGTCGCCAGCTTTGCTGGAACTTACGAAGCATCCGGCTACGGACGTGTGGTCATAACCGAGCGCGGCGGCAAGCTCGATTATCGCTGGGGAGCGCTGTACGGTCCCGTCGAGATCTTCGATGCATCGAAAGATCAGATGCGTATCGAGATCGTCGGCTCGGGAAATGTTGTTTCGTTCACTTTTCCGCCGAGCGGTCCCGCGAGCTCTATATCGTTACAGGGGGTGAAGTTCACGCGCGTTTCCTGAACGCATCGACGGGGCGCGACGTCACCGAGTTAGTTCCTAATCGTGCACTGCCTGCTACGGATGGAACGGCACGCGGCTCAGCAAATATGCCCAGACATAGAGACCCACGCCGAAAACGGTGTGGGTCATCAGACTCTTCAGTCTCGCCCTGTTTGGATGAGCGGTCTTCGACGCGGCGATGCCGAGCCCGAACGATGGCTGCATTGTAAAGAAGGGGACTAGCGTGGTAGCGATACCGAAAGCCACAGCAGGCAACAGGGTCGGGCGCGCGAGCCAACTGCTCGAAACAAGAAAGACGAACACCAGGGCGAACGCGGTGCCGATCATGTAGTGGGCAATCCAACCCACGGTGCACTCATGCGATTTCGGCGGAGCGGCGGTGATGCTTTGATGCATAATAGTTCCGCCGGGGATGTAGAGAACCCACCGCCCGAGTAAGCAGTAGTTCAGGGAAGGGATGCCGAACGCACGCCTCAACAACAGCGCCCAAAGGTCTATCAGCAGAGTGGCTCCCAATCCGACAAGAATAGCCTCGACGACGTAAGTGGGCTTCAACGATCGTTAGCCTGCGCTGACGCGATGCTCTGGCTGCGAGACAGTCGCGGGAGCAGCACCCAAAGCACGATGAAGACGCCGAGCAGGAAAGCTGCGACCGTGGCCGCGACCCCGCGCGTGCCTATGATAACGCGGGCCACCAGATAGATATCGAGGCAAAGGCCCAGAGCCAATGGAGCCATGCTCGCCATGAGTAGTCTGGATGAGATGCGGATAAAGCGTCGGGACACCGCTAGCGGGTCCGTCTGACGGTGGAGCGCGGCGGGAGCCATCACGAGAGCGATGGCGATCGTCACAAGCACGATCGCTGCGAGATGGAGCATGCGCTCCATTGACGACAGCTGCTCGCTGAACCCGGTACTGAAAACGGCAATGAGCTGGAACCCGAAGAGCGCCTGCATACCCGGCACCACGGTGCGGCACTCTTCAAGCACGTGCGAAGCGGCGTCGTTGAGAGAGAGCTCTTCCCGCTCTTCAGAGGGCTTTGCGTGAGAAACCGTGGTCACCGATAGCTAGGCGTCATGTGGCGATGCGCTCGCTATGTTCCGGCACGTTTCCGGCTCGGCTGCGTAGCGCCAGATAGAGCAGGATGGATGCGACCGCGCCCAATGTGTCCATCAGCATGTCCTTCTGAGCGTCCCAGATGTCGCCCTGGCTGCCCAGAAAGTCCGCCCCCGCCTCGGCGTTGCCCCCATACGCGGCGTACACCCACTCGATTAGCTCGTACGACATTGCGACGAAGCTGATCGCGAAGATGGCGAAGAGACATGCCATCGCCACGCTCATCTGCTTTCTGACAATCAAGTACTCGGCGATGCCGAACGCGTAGAAGCCCACGCTGAAGTGGCCGATCCGGTCATACATGTTCCGCTCGAACCCGAAGGCGCGGCTGAACCAGTCGAACGGTACCCGCTCGAATGTGTAGTGCCCTCCGATCGTGTGCCAATACGGAAGAATCGACATCAGAATGTAGGCAAGGGCAGAGAACCTCACGCCGCGCATGTACAGAACGACGAGGGCGAGCACGACCAGAACAATGGGGATGTTCTCCGCCCACCACACCGCACGGTCGTACGGAGCGATCGCGCCCCAAATGAAAAGAACCACGTAGGCGGCGAGCAGGATGTGCGGAATGCGATCGCTGAATTGTTTCATTCGCTGGCGGGAGGCGCGGCGCGCTTCTCTTCAAGAATGTAATAGCCCATTTCATCGAGCGCGGTTTGCATGTACATGAATGCCTCGGCTTCCGCTGATAGCGGACGCCCGGCAAATGACGTGAGCCACTCGGTAATTCTCTCGAACGGTGCGTACAGGCTATCGTGCAATTCGCGCTTCTCCGCGCTGCTCGACTTGTCTATGAGATCGTTTCGAATGATGTCATCCCCGATTCCCCATTTCTCCGCCAGCGGGACCAGGTGCCGGAGGTCAGTGGCCACTTGCACCGGATCCAGATGCAGAATGGGTCGGCTCTCGGAGTACAGTCCGAAGTGCTTCTGAATGGCCGAGGCCGAAGCAATGTCGTGCCGCGATCGCGCGCGTCGAACGTAGTCGTACACGCCGATGAGAACCGCCAGCACAGCGATCAATGCGAGCGTCGAGGTCACGTTATCCAACTCCCCTGCAGGTACGCCATCGCATCTTTACTTATCAAGCAGCGGGAAGAGCAACTCATTGCCGTCGGGATCATCGATCTGGATACAGTCATAGCCCCACCACGATTCCTTGCTCGAAATTGAGTGCTCCACGATCTCACGGCGAAGTTCATCGATGCCATCCTGCGTCAGCTCCACGAATAGACGCGCTTTATCCTTGCGACCTGCATCCTCGCACAGAATGATCTCACAATCTGAACGATTGACTTGGCAGACTTTGCCTTTGCCGTCGCCTTCGTGCCAGGACTTCTTGAAGCCGAGCTGGTTCTCGTAGAAGCGCAGCGCGCGCTCTACGTCGCCGACGAAAAATACGGGTCGCATGTACCACCTGTGCGTGATCTGCTCTGCGTGGGTTTGCGTCGTCATCTTGGTTCTCCTGGTCTGCCTACTTCAAACCGAGCTTCTTTCCCGCTGCCAGCAGTGCGAGCGATTCGCGAATACGCCTTTCCCGGGTCTCCGGCCGCTTGGCCGTGTGAATCCAAACGACGAAGTTACGGCGGTGGGTTGGTGCCAGCTCCCGAAAGAACTTCCACGCTTTGGCATTGGCCTTTATCGCTGTCGCGATGTAAGTCGGCAGGTCGGGGATTACAGGTCGCGGAGCGTAGGTATTCTCCGTGGGTGCGGCCGTGATGCCTGCTGAAGTGAGCGAGCCGGCTGCCTTCAGTTCCATCCAGCGTTTTCGATTGGAATCCGACCACTTGCTGGTGGGCTTTCGCGGCGTCACCTTGAGCGCGTATCGGTCGTCATCCAGTCGCTTGACGAGACTGTCGATCCACCCGAAGCACAACGCCTCGCGGACGGCGTCCTCGTACGGCATCGACTTCAGCTTCGTGTGTTGCTTGTACAACACGAGCCAGATTCCGGAGCTTGATTTGTGGTGCCCCGCCAGCCACGCCCGCCACTGTCGGCGGCTCCGAACTTCGAGCGTCATGAGTTCTGCCGTCACTCCTGACTGGTCTCCGCTCCGTCGTGTCGTCGCATTGATGCTTCGAGAGCCAAATAGAACGCGGCGACGCAACAGCCGCTACCACTCATCCCTTGTGAGGTGCAGTGCCACTTCCAGTCGGAGCCCCTTGGCAGGAATTTGTCGCGCAAGGCCGACGTAGGCGGTATTATCTAGCTGTGAAACATCGCGCTAATGGCAGGGTTCGCGCACGTCCCGGCATGAGCCGGGGCAGTATCATCCTCCTCCTCCTGATCTTCCTGACGATCGCGATCGCGCGCTGCACGAGCCGCGATGGGCAGGATCGCGAGGACCAGGCGGTCACGACGCAGCCCGGATCCGAGGAGAAGTACCAAAGTGCAGGCGACGAAGGACTCGGCGCCGCCGTGGCGATCGTCATGGATAATTCCGGGTCGATGAAGGAGCCGGCGCCCGGTGACAGTCGCCCGAAGTACCAAGTCGCACGCGAGGCGGTCGCCGAGATGCTCGCCGCCACCGATTCATTCGCGGTCGGCCACCCGGATTTCCCGATCAAGGTCGGACTCTATCAATTTGCGAGCGGCGTTGCTCGCTTGGTGGACATTCAGGCGTACGACCGCGAGGCACTCCGCGGGGCACTGATGCGTATGCCACTTCCTGACGGAGGGACGGCGATTGGCGAAGCCCTGGACGCTGCGCGCCGCGACCTCTATCGCGCCGGTGTGATCAGGAAGTACATCCTGGTCATCACCGACGGCGAGAATACCTCGGGCCGCTCCCCGGAAGAGGTCGCGCGTGAGATCGCGCGCCGCAGCGAAGGGGCGGTGCGCATGCACTTCGTGGCGTTCGACGTCGACGCCGCCAAGTTCGCATTCGTGCGCGATGTCCGCGGGGAAGTGCTTGGCGCCGGAAATGCTGTCGCGCTGCGGGCGAGCCTCGATTCGATCTACCGCGGAAAAATCCTCGCGGAAGCAATGGACGCAGGCGAGCGACTGGCGCCCTCTACCGACTCCTCACGTAGCCTCCGCACCTCCTCCGACTCCAGCCGGGCGAAAAAACGATGATTCTCGGAAAATTCTTCGGCGCGATCCGCGCTCAGCTGAACAAGATCGCCAACATCTTCTTCGAATCCGATCCGATCGCGGTCATGCAGCTCGAGGTCGACCAGGCCACGGCGCGACTAAAGGAAGGACGCAAGGGACTCGAGCTGTACCGCGGGCTCGTCGAGACCGTCGCGCGCCAGGTCCTGAGCGGCAAGTCCAACGCGACGCAGCTCGAGGCGCAGATCAAGGCGCATCTCAAGGCCGGCAATCGCGAGATGGCCGGTCAACTGGCCGTCCAGCTGCAGAAGACAAACACCGAGCTGGAAGCCAATCAGAAGCAGCTCGAGATGCACGAGACGAGCTACCAGAACAACCTGCTGAAGATCCAGAAGGCGAACAAGGACATCGTAAAGGTTCGCGACAAGATCCGGCAGTACGACGCCGAGCTGAAGATGAGCGCGGCGGAGGCCGAGATCGCGCAACTCTCCGAGTCGTTCGACATGAACGTGACGACCGACTTCGGCCAGATCGAATCGGTGATCCAGAGGCAGATCGACACCAATCGCGGCAAGACTCGGGTGGCGGTGGACATGTCGTCCAAAGGCATCGCCGAGATCAAAGCCGAGGAAGCCGTCGACAAGGCAATGGCCGAGGATCTCCTCAGCAAGTTCGAGCAGCAGCTTGGCCTGAAGTCTCCGGAAACCTCACCGATCACCGAGTCCGCAAAGTCGCTCGGCCCGGTTACTGAACGGCAATAGTGCCGTCCCCCTCAACTTCCCAGGTATCCTGACATGAACGATACGCCCGGAACCTCCGGCCGACCGAAACCAGCGTTCTACGCCGTCGTGCTTCTTGTCGTCGCGGGGCTCCTGTACGTGGGCTTCTCGCGATTCACGGGGCGTCCGGTGCTCGGCAGCCGCGACAGCTCGAATGTCTCTGCGGACGAGCTGGCGAAGATGAAGGGCGGCATCGAGGCGCCTGACAACGCCAGCCTCACGACCGTGAAGGAGTATTCCTACGTTGCAGGCAGCAGGCTGCCCGACGTCAAGGGCTCGTCATCGTATTCGCCGATGGCGAACAACACGGTGCGAATGGCGCTCAACGTCTGGGCGGGATGGGCCCCGGTGATTCTTGCCAACGATGGGTTCAAGGCGGGGAAGGTCTGGACGGCGCCTGGCGGCAAGACCTTCAAACTCGAGCTCGTGCTCATCGACGACCCGATCGCGATGAGAGACGCCTACGCGTCCGGCAAAGTGCATATCGGCTGGGCGACGCTCGACATGATCCCGCTGTTCGTCGAGCAGCTGAAAAAGGATTCGCGCACGATGCCGCGCGTCTTCCAGCAGGTCGACTGGTCGAATGGCGGCGACGGCATTGTCTGCCGAAACACCGTGAAGTCGGTGAGTGACATGCGCGGTAAGACGGTGGTGCTGGCGCAGAACTCTCCGTCGCACTTCTTCCTCCTCAACACGCTCATCAGCGGCGGTGTGCAGCCCGGCGAGGTGGAGTACAAGTTCACGCAGGACGCCTTCCAGGCCGCGGCCGCGTTCAACGCCGACAAGTCGGTGGCGTGTGTGGTGAGCTGGGCGCCCGACATCTACACGCTGTCCGAAGCGAGGGGAAACCGGATGCTCGTGAACACCCAGACGGCAAACAAGCTCATCGCCGACGTCTGGTTCGCACGCGCCGATTTCGCCAAGGACAATCCCGCCATCATGGAGGGCCTCACGCGCGGAATCTTCGGGGCGATGGAGTCGCTCAAGACGGAGGAATCGAAAGCGAAGGCCGCGCGGCTCATGGCGGCCGGTTACTCCATCCCCGAAAAGGACGCGCTCTCGATGCAGGGCGACGCGCACTCCACCAACTACGCCGAGAACCGGGAGTTTTTCCTCAACCAGAACAACCCGACCAACTTCGAGCGGACCTGGAACACCGCCTATTTCCTCTACCGGAAGATCGGCAGCGTCTCCGGCAATCCCGTTCCGTTCGACCAGGTGATGGACTTTTCCATTATCAGGAAGCTGAGCAACGAACCGCTGTTCGCGAACCAGAAGAACGAGTACCAGGTGCAGTTCGTGCCGACCTCGGCATCGGCGCTCCAGGCGGAGAGCAATGAGATTCTCACCAAGACCGTCGTCATTCAGTTTTTCCCCAACTCCGACGACCTCGATATGAAGGTCGACAAGGACGTCGGTGGGAAGGTGCTGAAGCAGCTGTACGATCCGAACGCGCCGTTCGTCGTCGAGGAGTCGGGCAAGCTCGCCGGACAGTTCGGTGCGGCGCGGATCGTGATCGAGGGCCACACCGATGCCTCGATGCGTGGATCAGGGGGTGTGACTGCCGCCGATGTCGAGGAGCTGTCGCTGCGCCGCGCGAACGCTGTGAAGCAGGCACTGTTGCGCAAGTTCCCGACGTTGCAGCCCAACCAGTTCACGACGGTTGGAAAGGGCTGGGACCGCCCCGCTGATCCCAACGATCCGAACAACTTCGCGAAGAACCGGCGCGTCGAGATCAAGGTGTATCCGGTCGAGTCCAAATGACGTGACGCCAGCTCCAATTCGGCGCGGGCTGTTCGCGCTCCGCGCCGATCCGCCGGCCACGCTCCGCCGGCTGCTCGGCGTGGTTGGCGTGGTGATCGTCATCCTGATGTGGGGCGCGCTGACCTACGGCGACGTCCCAGAGCAGCGCCTGGTGTCTCCGGTGCTGCTTCCGAGTCCCCGCGAAGTCGTCGCCAGCGTTCCGGTGCTCTTCCGGGAACGCGCGCTCGTCGAGAGCATCTTCGCCACGCTCAAGCGCGTTCTGAGCGGCTTTGGCCTCGCGATCCTCATCGGCGTGCCGCTGGGAATTCTCGCGGGCTCGTACCGGCTGTTCGATGCGCTCACCGCCCCGCTGTCGCTGTTCGCGCGCAACATCCCGGTTGCCGTGCTGATTCCACTGACGATTCTCTGGTTCGGCATCGACGAGACGCAGAAGACGATGTTCATCTTCATCGCGACCGTTCCGTTCGTCTTCTTCGAGGCCATGCGCGCGGTGATCACTATCCAACCGCGGTACGTTGAGACCGCGCAGACGCTGGGCGCGTCGTCGCGACAGGTAATTGCGAAAGTGCTCATCCCGCTCGCGCTTCCCGACATCTTCTCCAGCCTGCGCAGCCTGTTCGGCCTGGCCTTCGGCTACATCATGCTGGCGGAGCTCGTGAACGCGAAGTTCGGTCTCGGCTTTCTGCTCATGACCAGCCAACGGCGCGGGCTCACCGAGCACATCTTCGCAATCCTGATTCTCATTGGCCTGCTCGCCTTCAGTATCGATCGCCTGCTGCTCTGGTTTCAACGCGGGTTCTTCCCCTACCGCGAGGCCGAGGAGTGACCGCACCGGTGCCCGCCGATCCGCCGCCGCCGATCGTGCTGTTCGACAAGGTGAGCAAGACGTTCGAAGACGGCTTCACCGCGATTCGCGACGTCACGTTCAAAGTCGACGACAAACCCAACGAGATGGAGATCATCACGATCCTGGGGCCATCGGGGTGCGGCAAGTCCACGATCCTGCGACTCATCGCGGGGCTTCGCCCACAGTTTCCGCCGACAACAGGGACGGTTCAGGTATTGGGACAGCCCGTGGTGGAGCCGGGCGCCGACCGGGGCATGGTGTTTCAGGACTACACCTCGTTTGACAACCGGACGGTCGAGGACAACATCGCCTTCGGGCTCGAGTGCGAGGGGATACCGGCGAAGGAGCGCCGGGAGAGAGCGCGCGAATGGATCGGGAAGGTGGGGCTCGAGGTCAAGCGCGATGCATCGAAGTATCCGCACCAGCTCTCGGGGGGAATGCGCCAGCGCGTCGCGATCGCACGGTCGCTCATTCTCAAGCCGAAAATCATGCTCATGGACGAGCCCTTCGGAGCGCTTGACCCGCGTACCAGGCTCAACATGCAGGACATGCTCGTCGGGCTTGCCCGCGAGGCGCAGGCCACGGTCTTTTTCGTCACCCACTCGATTGAGGAGGCGGTGTACGTAGGCGACCGGACGTTCATCATCTCGTCGGCGCCGGGCACGATTCTCCACGACATGCCGGTGCCCGGGCCGGATTTTCCGGCGCGTGTGATGCAGCAGAAGCCGGAGTTCATGAAGATCGTGTTTCACATCCGCGACATCATGGAATCCCTCGAGAGCTCCACGCGGGCGGGCGACGAGTAGATGACGCCAATGTTCTCCGGCTCTCGACGCTCCGGCATCGGCGCCTACGTGAAGGCGGCGTTCACGTATCACTGGAATCTGCTCCTGTTCGCTGGTGGCGCCGCGCTGGCTGCGCTGTCGGGGCAGGCCGATGCCCTCCTCCCGATCGTTGGCGCACTGGAGCTGGCCTACTTGTCGGGCATGGTCGCCATTCCCCGTTTTCGAACAGCGGTGGATGCACAGATCGCTTCGCGTGAGCGGCAGCAAGCGACCGGAGCGCGTGTTGGGCCCGCCGCACAGGAGTCGCTGCAGCGCATGGTCAACTCGCTGCCTGCGATGTCGGTCCAGCGATTCGCGTCGCTTCGCAAGCGCTGCTTCGAGATGCGCGACATCGCCAGCGGCGTACGAGGCCAGACGGCCAGGTCGAGTGATTCCGCGGATTCCATCCGCACGCCGGCGCTCGATCGGCTGCTCTTCCTCTTTCTCAAGCTGCTGATGTCGCAGGCAGGCCTCGATCGATTTCTGCGCAGCACCAGTGAGGTGATGCTGAGTGCCAAGGTGGATGATGTCCGCAAACGCCTCGCCCCGGCGCAGGAGAGCAAGGATGAACGGATGATTCGCTCGCTGCAGGACAGCCTCGCGGACGCGGAGCTTCGGCTCGACAATTACAGAAAGAGTCGGAAGGATGCCGACTTCGTGGCTATCGAGCTCGATCGGATCGAGACGAAAATCCAGGCGCTCACCGAGATGGGCGTGAGCAGTCAGGATCCCGACACACTCAGCCACCAGGTGACCGCGGCCGCCGAAAGCATGCAGCAGACGGAGAGCACGGTGAACCAGCTCCAGCATCTCACCGGACTCGCCGATCAGCTCGAGGAACCCCCCGCGATTCTGGACGCCGAGCTGGAGAACGTGCTCCGTGTCCGCTGAGCTGCCGGGTTGGTATCCGTCGTGGGCACGCACCATGGCCGATCTGTATTTCTCTCGCGCGTCCTCGGTGTTCGTGCTACACGGCAACACCTACGACCTCGTTCCACTCGGCGACGTCGACGCGGATGACCGCGCGCCGTTCGGAGGGATTCCGGAGTTTCTGTCCGAACAGCTCTTCGGGAAGTGGGACCTGGTGCTGCATTATGATCTCGGCCGCGGCCTCCGCGCCTTCGCTGGACGAAGCGAGAAACGGCTCAAGGACATGGTGGCGCTCGCGACCAGGCGGATCGGCGATCTCTCGACCGTCAAGAATGATCCCGCGATCGTGTTCGGAGTGCTCGACTTGTTCGTGCGGGAGAACATCATGGCGCCGGCTGACAAGCAGCTCAGCGTGGCGGTCATCGTCAGCCACGCATCGTACCTTTTTCCAGCTGGTGAGCCTGGCCGATTGAGTTTTTCGGCCTCGGGGATGGCCGTCACACTGTTGAACTGGGCGACCAGCCCGCACGTGAAGAGCATGGAGACCGCGTTCGTGCTCATCGACGAGCGGCGAAGCGACATGACCGACCGAATTACCGGCAACCCGTACGTCTCGACGATCGAGGTACCGATGCCGGACGAGAGCGCGCGCCTCGCATTCATTCGCGATGCGACGACGGGAGGATCGGCCGACAAGTGGAAGACGGTCTCGGATTACCCGCCGGAGCAGCTCGCCGCCCTCGGCGCGGGGATGTCACTCAACGACCTCGGTGTGGTGATCACGAGAGCGCTCGGCGGGGGGCAACGGCTGGACGCGAAGCTGTTCAAGGACACCAAGAAGCGGTTACTGGAGCGCCAGTGTCAGGGGCTGCTCGAGTTCATCGAGCCGAAGTGGAAGCTCGACACCGTGATCGGGCACGATGCCGCAAAGCAGAGGTTGCGCGACGACGCGATGCTCATTGCGCGTGGCGCGCTGGACTCCATGCCAATGGGATACCTCTTGTGCGGACCGGTGGGAACCGGGAAGTCGTTCATGGCAATGTGTGCCGCCGGCGAGATCGGCATTCCGTGCGTGATGCTTAAGAACTTCCGCTCCAAGTATGTCGGCGAGACCGAGGGGAACCTCGAGCGCGTGCTGGCAATGCTGCGGGCGATGGGTCCGGTGTTGGTGGTCATCGACGAAGCCGATGCCGCGCTGGGAGATCGCGACAGCGACGGCGACGCGGGCACCTCCAGCCGCGTCTTCGGCATGATCGCCACCCAGATGGGCGACACCCAATATCGCGGGAAGATTCTGTGGATGCTGCTGACCGCGCGCCCCGATCTCCTGCCCATCGACATCAAGCGGCAGGGGAGGGCGGAGGTGCACATCCCGCTCTTCTACCCGTATAAGGACGAGGAGCTGCAGCAGATGTTCGTGATGCTCGCGAAGAAGCTCGGGACGTCGATCGAGGCGGAGGACGTGCCCCCGATTCCGCAGAAGGGACTCTTGTCGGGCGCCGACATCGAGGGCATCGTAGGCCGCGCGATGCGCAAGTCGCTCATTGCGGGGAAGAATCAGATCACTAAGGAAGCGCTTGCGGAGGTGGTCGCGCAGTTCATGCCGTCCACGCAGGGGCTGGAGAAGGAGCTGCAGGAGACGGCTGCAATCATCGAGTGCACCGACCGTGAGTTCCTGCCGCCGCCGATTGTGAAAGCGATGGAGAAGGCGGGCGGGCGCGGCGCGTTGCAGGAGCGTCTTACCGCGCTGAAGCAGCTCGTCGCTGCCCTGTAAGGTCAGTCACGCGCGCCCTCAGACCGGAACGTGCACGCGTTCCTTGATGTGCTTGAGATTCGCCACGATTGTGAACGTCATCACCACCAGCAGCGACCACGAGCTCCACTTGCCGATGTGCACCTTGGACCACGCCCCAAGCTGATCCGGATATCGCCAGATCCCGAAGAATGTGCTGATGTTCTCGGCGAGCCAGATGAAGAAACCGATGAGGAGAAACCCTGCAAGAAGCGGCATCGTGCGGTCGCGATCGAGTGGACGGAACACCACCGTGGTGCGGGCGTACAGACCCAACGCCAGCGCCGCGAGGTACCAGCGCAGGTCCGGGATGTAGTGGTGCGTGAAAAAGTTCGCGTAGATCGCCAGCGCGACCAGTCCCGCCATCCAGTACGGCGGGTGATGCCGGATCCGAATGTCGAAGAGCCGCCACGACTGAATGATGTAGCTCCCCACAGCCGCGTACATGAAGCCGGAGAACAGGGGAACCCCGAACACCTTTGTGTACGCGAAGTCGGGATAGCTCCACGAGCCGATGGCTTCGGACGTTTTGAACACCTCGAGCCCGAAGCCGATGACGTGAAAGAGAGTGATCGCCTTCAGCTCGTCCCACGTTTCGAGCTTCGCCCCCACCATCCATGCCTGGATTGCGAGCGCGATGAGGAGCAGAAGGTCGTAGCGCGGAATACCCAGGATGCCTGCGCGCGGCACAGTGAACACCGCGAGGAAGAACAACCCCGCGAACAGACACGCGCGGGCTTCCTTGATGCCGAACCAGAGGAACTCGACCACCCCTCGTCGCACCCCAGAGAGGCCCGGTCGCGGCTTTGAATCGAGCAGGTATGCGTCGAGCGAGAACGGTCGCGCGCTCAACTGATTGCTGACCGAACTCACGGAGAGGGAGTCCTCAGGTCACTGCCTTCTTCACGAGCGTCGCGATCCTTGCCTCGTCGGCGGCGGTCAACTCCTTCAGCGCGAAGGCGGTCGGCCACATGTTGCCTTCGTCAAGGGCCGCCTTGTCGCTGAAGCCGAGCGTTGCGTACCTCGTTTTGAACTTCCGCGCGTCCTGGAAGAAGCAGACGACGTTGCCGTCCTTGGCATACGCGGGCATCCCGTACCAGAGCTTCGACGAGAGCTCTGGTGCACTGGCTTTGATGATGGCATGGAGCCGCTCGCCCATAGTCCGATCCGGTTCCGGCATCGCGGCGATTTTCGCGAGCACGGCACTTTCCTCACCCGCCTTTCCTGCGCCCGGGCCGGCGCGCGCCGCGGCCTTCAGCTCCTGGGCGTGCTCCCGCATCGCTTCTCGTTCCTCGTCCGTGAATCCCTTGGACGCCTTGCCAATCGCGGTGGTGCTCTTGGCGGAGTTCTGCGTGCCTTTCTTTGCTGGTTTCTTTGCAGCCATAGTGTCCGCCGACCTCGGCAAGAGCGTTTAAGAATGTCTGTGGTCAGTTGTGCTTCACGATACGATTCTAATTTGAATGACAGCGACCCGCCAACCTCCGCGCTCACGTTTAACGACAACATTACTTAACGCGCCGCAAAAAGTGCTGCAGCTTTGGTCGACTACTAAGAGTGCGACATTTCCATCAGCAGTGTAGCCGATTGAGGAGAAGGAGATACTCCCGTTGGAGCCTGGATATCTGCGATAAAACTCGCTCCAATACGGCTCGGGACCATTGTGCAGAAAGGACTGAAGAGTCTGGCGGCTCACCAGGACGATAGGAACCGAACGATCTGGTGACGACAAATACCGGAGTGAATACGACTCGCTGTTTCGTTTCTCCAAATCAGAGATTGCTGCGCTATCGACTCCCGGCAACTTGTCCCACTCGAGGTCCTGCGGCTGGACGGTAAACGTGCTGTCAATTACGACTGACTGAGTGGGCCGCTTGGCTCCTTGCGGAACGGACATGCTATCAAGCACAGCTCGGTAGACGGCCGGATCTGCAGAGTGCATGTCAGGCTTCGAGGCAAAGCGGGCCTGGGTACATGCGCAGAGAGCGAGGGATAACAAAGAAATTCGCATTTGGATGCGGAGATTTCTACGGAGGCTGTCTAAGGCCTTAGTTGAGCTACAAGCACACCTAACAATGTGCGCGCAGCGCTCAATCCAGAAGTGGTTACCAGTTGCCACGTTCGTGCGATGGCCTATTGTATGCAATTTTTTGGGCAGGTCATCCATCCCCCCGGTCCGACCTCCTGGGCAGGAGATTCCATGAAGAGCCTCAGACTCGTCTGTACGACCTTTGTTGCGGGTGTCGCCGGCTGTTCACTGCCCGTGATCGGCAGCAGTCCTTCGGCTGCAACGCCCACGCTGCATGCTGTGGCGACCGATATCGCTTCCGTCGCACCGCCGGTCGTTCAGGTGCGCGAGTTCTGGCGTTCGTCCGTCGTCTCTGTCGTCGCGTGGGACAATGACGATGCCGACTTCGGGCTGCGTACCTCGGTGACCCGAACCGGAACATTGGTCGGCGGCCTCCGGTTCGGCGACCACCGCCTCTACATGACTCCACTCTACGCGCGCAACATGGGCGGCTTCAAGTACGCGGCAGTCACGCGAGGGCACCTACTGTTGGGAACTGGCTGGCAAGGGGATCCTTACTCGTGCTACTACGGAAAGGAGTGCTCGCCCATGGTGACAGTGGGAGTGCGCGTACCGGATTCGCTCCTGCGGGCTAATCGGGATAGCCTCGTCGTGACGTTTTATCCCAGGGTGCAGGAACCGTGGACGATCACTTTGCGGCGGGACTTGATTACGGCGTATTTGAATAAGGTCGATTCGGTCGTGGCAGAATTAAGGAAAACTGCCACGATGTGACGGTGCCTACAGTTCGCCAGCTCGCCATTTGCTTGTTCGCGATGCGCCTGTACGCGAGCGGCACTGCTCAAGCGCAGGGCACAATCCTTCACGCGACTGTCGCCGATGCCAGGACCGGCGTCTATATCCTCGACGCTGAAGTAACCGTCGATCCCCTCGGCCTGAAGGGCATCACCGACTACTTTGGTGACGCGCGCTTTCCTGGCCTGCGCAAGGGACGTTACACGGCCCACGCCCGCCGCATGGGCTTCGAGCCTCTGGCTACGGACGTCCAGCTCTCCGGCCGCGACAGCTTGGAGGTCACGCTGCTGATGGCGCCATTACGTATGAACTCGCTCCCGTCACGGTCGACGCAACCTTCCCATCGCTATTTCTAAGGGAGTTTGAAGAGAGGCGGCGCCAGGGTAAGGGCCAGTATATCACGGATTCAGAACTCCGTGCCGCGCTCGGAAGCCCGCTTGAAAACATCCTGACGTCGAGACTTCAAGGGGTGAGGGCGAAGCTTGACCCGAGTGGTGCCTTCATTCCATATAGCGCTCGAGGGCCGAACAACTTCAAGGGTTTGTGTTATATCAGTGTGTACTGGAATGGGGTGCGCATCACGAATGCTCGTAACGCCGCCGTCGATATACCCACCGCGTTCATCGGTGGCATAGAGTTCTACAATCCAGGAACTATACCCGCGCAGTACCAGGAGCTAGGCAGCGGTTGCGGCGTGCTGCTCTTGTGGCCGAGGCCATGATTTGCTCCGACCATCGAAATCGGATTTTATCGCGAACTCAATGCGGCCCGTGTGGCCTCAGCGCACCGGTGAGCTCGGGCCATATCACGACCGCCAGTGCGGCCACCATTAGTATCACTCCGGTGATCCGTGCGGTGCGCTCGCCTCCCGGCAGCACTTTCTCCGCGAATACGAGCAGCGCGATGGCGAGCACCCACGGCAGACTCATCGCCCCGGCAACCACGAGGAGAACCATGAGCGCCCAGCAGCAGCCGACGCAGTACGCCGCGTGCGTCGCAGCGAGCCGCAGTGATGCCGCGTAGCCCGGGCGCCAGCGACGCATCAGGAAATCGACCGGTGCCTCGCACTGCCGCAGACACGCGTGCTTCGCCGGGCTGAGCTGGTAAATGCCAGCGGCGAACAGAGTGCCAGCGATGGCGTACGGCATTGCAGCTGCAAATGTCGTGGAACGCGCAGCTATCTCGCCGACTCCGACCCATGCCAGGTAGACGGGCACGCCGGTCAAAAACCAGAGGGCGACATAGGTCATCGCAAATGCCTCCCCCGAAATAACGCGTTCGCTCGACTTGCCGGGACGCGAGCTGGCCGCTCCGTAGAGCAGGATCATCGGCACCGCCGATGGAAGCATCATCGCTGTCATCATCACGCCCCATTCCAGCGTGAACGCCAGGATCGCCGCGCCAGACAGCGGCTCCATCTGAGGCATCCGCATCACCCTCGCGGATCGGATCACGCCGAGCCACGCGAATGCTGTCGCAGCGAGCAGGAGGGCCGAGAGCACAATGCCTCGCCCGCCGATCAGATTCTGGACTTTCATCATGAAACGGTGTTGTCGAGCGGCGCCTGAATCAACCCGGTGACCACGGCCGCCCGCCTCTTGACAACTCTAGCCGCGCCAATCCACTGTTTGCGGCACACGAGGTATGACATGGCGGATAGCTGGCACTTGAACGGAAAAGTTCTCGTTGCGTGCAACTGCAATTGGGGCTGTCCCTGTAACTTCAATGCGCCCCCCACGAGCGGCAAATGCGAAGGCGGATGGAGCTGGCACGTCGAGGAGGGAGCGTTTGGCGACGTCCGTCTCGACGGGTTGAACTTCTCCGTGTTCGTCAATTGGCCCGGGGCGATCCACGAAGGGAACGGCGAGGGAGTTGTTTTGATCGACGAGCGCGCGGATGCCGCGCAGCGCACGGCGATTGAAACTCTTGTCGGCGGTAAAGTCGGCGGGCCATGGGGCATTCTGGGCTGGACCTGGCCCAAGGTGCACGGTCCTTACACTGTCGCGTACGCATTGACGTTGGATGGCGTCAATACAAGCATCAGATGCGGCGAGTACTTCGAAGTCAACGGTGGCCCCATTCGAAATCCCGTAACGGGGGCCGAATCTCATCCCGGCGTCGTTCTTCCGCAAGGAATCATCTTCAAGCGCGGCGATCTTGGCACGAGCACTCTTTTCCGGGTCTCCAACGGCATAAAGTACGATCATTCAGGGAAGTACCTGGCGGTCGGCCCTTTCGAATACGCATGGCCGTGAGTGAACCGGTCTCTGGTCGAGCTCGGTGAACACCGTCGCCATCGATCAAGAATCCGCCGAATGGCTGCGTGACCTCCAAGGGAGCGCTGCGGCGCGCGAACACGCCACCGCGCGCCTTCACGAGTTGCTCATTCGGGTAGCGCGGGGAGAAGCGTCGCGCCGGCGCGGGACACTACCAGGTCGCGCGATCGAGGAGGTCGACGATCTCTGCGTACAGGCCGCGAGCGATGCGCTGATGGCGGTGCTCGCGAAGCTGGACACGTATCGCGGCGCTGCCCGGTTCACGACATGGGCGTGCAAGTTCGCGATCTTCGAAACATCGACTCGCTTGCGGCGCCACGCGTGGCGCCAGCGGAAAGTCGAGCTCGACAACACGATCTGGGATCGATTGCCAGATGCCGCGCCGCCAGTCCTTCAGCGCCTGGAGAACGATCAACTGATCGTTGCCCTTCACCGCGCCGTTGAAGACCATCTCACCGAGCGACAACGGTTCATCTTTCAGAGCGTGACAATGGATGATGTACCGATAGACGTCCTCGCGGAGCGCCTCGGAACTTCTCGGGGCGCCATCTACAAGACGCTTCACGACGCGCGCGCAAAGCTCCGGCGGGCGTTGATCGAAGCAGGTCACGGGGAGCGTGTTTCATGACCGAGTCCCAACTTCAGAAATTGCTCGGCAGTAATGACCCGGATCCGGGATGTGAGGACTCGGGAGAATTCATGGACGAGTATTGCGAGCTGGTGTGCAGTGGCGAGCCCTTGTCGGATCGCTTCGCCCCATTTCTAGCGCACATGGCCAACTGCGTCGCGTGCCGTGAGGACACGGAAAGTCTTCTGGCACTGCTTCTCGAACAGGAGAAAACGAACACGGGGTAAGATTTCGGACGACCGCGCCGCTAACTGAGGAACCGTCAGGAGCCTCAGATGTCAAACGATACCCCGATCGTCACTTACGGAAGCATCGCGGTCGACGGACTGAACGTCGCCTATCGCGAGGCCGGCAATCCCACGAATCCCAAGCTCGTGCTGTTGCACGGGTTCCCGGCATCCTCCCACCAGTACCGCGACCTCATTCGGCTGCTCGCCGACCGCTTTCACCTGATCGCCCCGGACTATCCGGGATTCGGGCTGAGCGACACTCCCGATCCAGCCACGTTTTCGTACACGTTCGACCGCATCGCCCAGGTCATCAAGCAGTTCCTCGCGCTCAAGGGCTTCAACCAGTATGGCCTGTTCGTGCAGGACTACGGTGGACCGGTGGGTTTCCGCCTCATCGAGAGTGAGCCTGATGCGCTCGAGTGGCTCATCATCCAGAACTCGAACGCCTACGAGGTGGGCTTTACAGCAGCGTGGGATGGCCTACGCAACCTGTGGAAGAACCGCTCGCCCGAGACGGAGGAGCCGCTCCTCGGACTCCTCGCGCGCGACACGATCAAGGCGATCTATCTGCACGGCGCAAAGCGGCCCGACCTCGTAAGCCCGGACAGCTGGGAATCGGATAGCGCGTTCATGCAGCGCCCCAACGCCGCGCGCTTGCATCTCGATCTGTTCTACGATTACCGCACGAACATTCCGCTCTATCCCAGGTGGCAGGCGTTACTGCGGGAGCGGCAGCCCGAAACGATCATCTTCTGGGGGCAGGACGACATGTTCTTCACGCGTGAAGGCGGGGACGCCTACCTCGCCGATCTCCCCGCCGCCGAGATGCACAGGCTCGATGCGGGTCACTTCGCTGTCGAGGATCACCTGGACTACGTCGCGACGCAGATTCGGCGTTTCTATTCGCAGCGCGTGGGGGTTCTGGCACCGGCCTAGTCATCAATCACGAGACAAAGGAGTTGCCATGATTCGTCGCAGCCTCGGCGCTTGTCAGCTGCAACGTTCGTTAGGTCGCCCGTGAGTGTCGTCACCGTTTATCTGGATGGCGCACGCCTCCTGGCCGAATCGGGCACTCGCAATGTCACTCGTCCGCTATCATCCAAGAACTCGATCCGCGCGGCACCTAGCGAATCCACGGCCAACCGCAGACGAGACCGGCCGTACTGATCCTTGAGATCGAGCACTGCAGCTTTCCGCGTGTCGCGCCCTACGAACAGCCGTGGCGCACCAAATGGCGCTCCTCCTTGCCAAAGGGCCCATTGTTTCCAAGCTGCCTCCTTGGCCGGACCCTCTGGCATCTGCTTGATGGTATCGCGACGTGCGTTGATCTCGAGGTACGTCTGGGGTGGACGATCGACGATGGTGAGCCCCTGCGAATGCTTGCCTTCCTCTTCCTGATACGCGAGCACGATCACCTGATCCTGCCCGTACCGGTCGAAGGAGAGATGCTCGCCAGCAGAAACCACTCCGTTGACTTTTCGTCCACGGAAGATCAATCCGCCGTTCTCATCTCCCTCATCGTTGTAAAAGATCATGCCGGCGCGTCCACCAGGGTTACCGAGTGTCTTACCTGAAAGAACTACAGCGGGCGAACGTGCGTCGTTTGCGATGACAAGTCGCACACGTCCGTCCTTTTCCACGAGGTTGATCCGCTCAACGTCGATCTCTTCGAAGCGTGGCTTCTGACTCGCGCGTTGAAACGCGGTGACGGCGAGGAAGCCCAGAACTGTCGTGCTCACTACGGTGTAGCCTTTTAGAATCCGGATCTGTCGCCGAATCGCGTTGCCGGTTGTCATCTTTGCTCCTGAACGCGTCAAAAGAATTCGGAAGACAAGAGGGCCTGACTGTCAGAGCGGACGGCTCGCTTTGAAACAGGCCTAGCTTGTTCAACCGATTGAATAATTGGTCTACCTAACGCCTTGGTTCAGCTGCAAGCACACTACCACCATTGCGGCGAAGCCGCTTCAGAAAAGTGCTTGGCAGCTGCAAGGTTCGTTCGTTAGGTAGCACGGGCGACTACTCGAACCCACGGGCCTGTAGCGAGCCGCGTGGGGCCCGCAACCTTTCGGGCGACTAGTCACTACTCGAGCCTCACGGCCCGATGACGAAGGTGCTATGTGTAGACCAATAGTCGGAATACCCACCGCGAGCGGTGTAGTTGCCCGGTGGAAGTTTATGCGCAATGAGGTCATTGCCGATCGTGAAATCGAAGACCTGTTTCTTGGTTTCACCGGGCGCGAAGATCCATTCCGATGGGTCAAATCGGACCTCCCAATCGCTGATTCCTCCTGCCGGTCCACGTACATCGACTTCGAAGGTGCGCGTACTATCGTATTCGGGAAAAATCGAGGAATAATAGGACGGAACCGTAGCCCAGTGCGCCGAACGGTTACGAACACTGACGGTCATTGAAAAAAAACCGCCATCTCGCGCAGAGTTTGGATTTCTGGGCTCAATGGCCACGCTGATGTCGATCGAGTCTCCCGGCACGTGTATCGGCGATTCTGATGGCCGTGGGTAAGGCCCAGCATCCCGAATGCAGGCTCCCTGGCAATGGACTGTCCCCGCACATTTGCCAAGAAACTGATTGCGGGGGTGCCCCCCTTTTCGCAACAGCGAGTGAAGCATCTCGTGCCTAACACTGCCGCCATCGAGCATTGCAGCCGTCGTCAACACGATTCTGTTGGTGAAGGAGTTCCAATAGCCGCCCGCCGGTTCTCCGGTACGCGAATCGCGCAGGGGTTCACTTGTCTGGAACCAGGTCACGGCCCCGAGGGAGCCCGTCAATCCTGAACACGCCTGCGTCATATTCCACCAGGTCGCATAGACGGCCGGCGGTGAAAATTGTTGGGCGTCAGACGGGAACATCGGGTCGACAATCCCCACAATCCTATCGCAGGCGGCGAGGCCGAGGATGGCCGCGACAACTGGGATACTCAGCAACCTCCAGACTGCGTAGGTGCTGAAAACCTTTCCGCGCATAACAGATAATAACGAAAGTAAACGGTACCGAGGCACTCGGATCGCAAGTGCCAGCTGGTTGCTACCTAACGCCTTAGTTCAGCTGCAAGCACACTATCACCATTGCGGCGAAGCCGCATCCGAAAAGTGCTTGTCAGCTGCAACGTTCGTCAGACGGCGTCGCGGTCAAGCAGCTTGAAATACACAAGCTCAGGATCACCGGCATCAAGATTGTGAATCACGCCGCTCGACTCAAACCCCGCTTTCTCAAGGAGAGCCTGCATCGGCTTGTTCGACTGATTCGTTGAAGCAAAAAGTTTCGGGGTGGTGCAGT
>Ga0307296_10000366_pt1 | contig 20987 bp, 18 predicted proteins | sample ER_DNA_153_FD_194467 | JGI IMG/M metagenome (GOLD analysis project Ga0307296, IMG submission 194467) | Bulk soil microbial communities from the East River watershed near Crested Butte, Colorado, United States - ER_DNA_153 | ecosystem: Environmental > Terrestrial > Soil > Floodplain | place... | reverse complement strand
CGGGCTCGACTGGGACGGAGAGGTCACCTTTCAGCTCGACCGGATGGACCGCTGCCGCGAGGAAGCGGCCCGGCTCGTCGCCGAGGGGAAGGCCTACGAGGACGAGGGTGCGATCCGCGTCCACATGCCCGACGAGGGCGTCACCGCGTGGGACGACCTGATCCGCGGCCGGATCGAGTACCCGAGCGAGAAGCTCGAGGACCTCGTGCTCGTCCGGGCGGACGGCAGGCCGACGTACAACTTCGCCTCACCGGTCGAGGACTGGCTCGACGGGGTCACGCACGTCCTGCGCGGCGACGACCACATCTCGAACACGCCGAAGCAGATCCGGATCCTCGAGGCGCTCGGCGCGCCGCTGCCGACCTACGGGCATCTCGCGAACATCCTCGGCCCGGACGGCAAGAAGCTCTCGAAGCGCCACGGCGCGACCTCGGTCGAGGAGTTCCGCGTGCAGGGGTACATCCCGGAGGCGCTCGTGAACTTCCTCGCCCTGCTCGGGTGGAGCTACGACGACAAGACGACCGTCATGAGCCGCGAAGAGCTCATCGAGCGGTTCACCCTCGAACGCGTCGGTGCGAGTCCGGCCGTCTTCGACTACGCGAAGCTCGACTGGATGAACGGCGTCTACCTGCGCGCGCTCCCGCCTGGCGAGTACGCCGATGTCCTCGTCGCCTACCTACGCGAGCAGGGCTTCGAGTGGGACGAACAGCTCGTGCGGAAGGTCGCTCCGCTCGTGCAGGAGAAGATCGCGAGGCTGGGCGAGTTCCCGGAGTTCGCGGGGTTCTTCTTCGCGCGAGTCGAGCCCGAGACCGCGGTTGACGGCGAAATGGTGCCCGCCGCTGCCGAGGCGCTCGCGCAGGTCGACCCGTTCGAGGCCGGCGAGATCGAGGCGACGCTGCGCGGGCTGGCCGAGCGGCTCGGGCTCAAGCCGCGCGACGCGTTTCAGCCCATCCGTCTGGCCGTGACCGGGAAGAAGGTGTCGCCGGGCCTGTTCGAGAGCCTGGAGCTTCTCGGGCGCGAGGAATCCCTCGCCCGGCTCGCCGGCAGCGGCCGTGGCGGGGCGAGCGGATCCAGCGCGCGCTGAAAGACGAGCCAGGCGCGCCTTCGGTAGATCGGTGTCGGCTGGGGGAAGCGGCCGTCCGCGGTCCTTATCATTTCTGAGTGATAAAACGCGCGAAGCGGGCAAAGAGATACGCAGTGCCCGCAACGCCAGTAGGCCCCACGGTCCTGATCGTCGACGACGATGCGTCGCTACGACTGCTCTGCCGGGTCAATCTCGAGCTCGAGGGCTACCACGTGCTCGAGGCACCGAGCGTCGCTGCTGCCGAGGACGCGGTCGCGGCCGACCCGGTCGATCTCTTCCTGCTCGACGTCCACATCGGCGCCGACGATGGGCTCGCGCTGATGCGGTCGCTCCGCGAGCGCGAGCATAAGGCCCCGGTAGTGCTCTTCACCGGCAGCGCGAAGCTCGACTCGGTGACGGTCGCGGAGGCCGACGGCGTCGTGCCGAAGCCGTTCCAGCTCGAGCAGCTGCTCGATGTCGTTCGCGCGCTGGCGCCCCACAGGTAGATTCCCGCCCCGATGAGCGTCACTCCCGCCGTCCTCAGCCCGGCCGACTACGAGTCGCGCCTGCAGCGCTACCTGTTCGAGCGCGCCGAGGAGGGCCGCGCCGTCAGAGTCGGCGAGAAGGAAGTCTCCGAGCGCGCCGAGATCGTCGCCCGCTATGCCGAGCTCTTCACGCGCGGCCAGCTCGCCGGCCTGCGCGAGGCCGAGTCGGAGGCCGGCGAGAGCGAGGAGCGCGAGCGCCTCTACCGGCTGCGCAAGACCTGCGAGGCAGGGCTGATCTCCGCCGAGCTCGCCGAGCGGGAAGACGCGCTCGAGAACGCGGTCCTCGCTGCCCGGGTCGAGTTCAAGGGCGAGCAGCTCCCGCTGCGAACTGCCCAGGCCCAGCTCGCGGTCCTGACCGGCTACGACGACCGTGACGAGCTCGGCCGCCTCGCCAACGAGGTCTCGGCGACCTTCAACGACGAGCGGCTCGACGTGCTGCGTGCCGGCGAGAAGCTCGAGGCCGACGTCAGCGAGATCGACGACCCGGTCGAGCGCAACGAGGAGGAGAAGGGCATCTCGCTCCGCGAGCTCGAGGCCGCTCTGGCCGCGGCGAGCAAGGCGGTCGCCGACGTCTACGACCGCCTGAAGGACCGCTGGGTCGACCGTCTCCTCGGCCCGGAACGCGAGCCGGTGCCGAGCTCGTCCCATATCGCCTACCTGCGCCGCCTCTCGCCGCTCGAGGCGATCTACACCAAGGAGCAGGCCGTGCCGGTCTGCATGGACACGCTCGCGCGCCTGGGCTTCGACCTCGAGAACGAGCCGAACATCAAGCTCGACCTCGACGACCGGCCGCAGAAGTCACCGCGAGCCTGCGTGATCCCGGCCGACCCGCCGAAGATCGTCCACCTGATCACGCGCGCGCAGGGCGGGCTGCACGACTACCAGGCCTTCCTGCACGAGGCCGGTCACGCGCTGCACTACGCGGGCTGCGACCCCTCGCTGCCGTACACGTTCCGCAACATCTCGCGCGACCACGCGCTGACGGAGATCTACTCGTACATCGTCGAGGCGATCTCGCGGCGGCCTGGCTGGCATGCGCGCTACTTCGATCTCTCCGACGAAGAGGCCGAGCAGAACGCGGAGGCGACGGTCTTCATGGAGGCGCTTCTCTTCCGCCGCTACGCGGCCAAGCTGCAGTTCGAGCTCGAGTTCTGGGGCCGCTTCGCCGAGGACGGCGGCACCGACGAGGGGTACGCCGAGCGTCTCACAGCGGCGACCGGGATGGAGTACCGGCGCGAGGGCTTCCTGGCCGACATGGACGCGGGCTTCTACTCCGCCGACTACCTGCGCGCCTGGATCCGCGCGGCGCAGCTCCGCACCTACCTCGAGCGCGAGGTCGGCGACGAGTGGTGGGCGAGCAAGGAGACCGGCGACCGCCTGCGCGAGCTCTTCCGCGAGGGTACGAAGCCGTCGAGCGAGGAGATCGCCGGCCGAATCGGCTTCGAGCCCCTCGACACGGGCCCGCTGCGTTCGGAGCTCGGCGCCTGAGACACATGTGGCGCGGCCTCGCAGTCGCCGCCGCCCTCGCACTGACAGCAGCCGCCTGCTCGGCGTCAGAGCCATCGCCCACGCACCGGCTGATCGGCTTCAACTTCGTAGTGGACGATCTCAACGTCCGGACCGAGCTCGTCACGCTCGACCCGAAGACTCTCCGGGCTCACGGTCGGATCCTGCGGATCGACGATGGCTTGGTGGACGAGACCGATGCATCCGCGACGTCGGCCGTCGGCCAGCTGTCGCCGGACCGAAAAACGCTCGCCGTCGGGACCTCGAGCGGCCGTGTCCTGCTGCTGGATCCGGCCCGGCTGCGTCGCGCCGGCTCGATCTCTGTTCGGCGCGGCAGCGACGTCGTCGTCGCCGCGGACTCATGGCCTCGGGCTGATCGGCTCCTCGTGGTCTACGGGCTCTTCTCGACCTTCAACACGTGGGGAGACTCGCTGGCCGTCATCGACCCCACGTCGCGGAAGGTGCTCAACCGGACGCGACTGAACGGTTTCGTCGAGCATGCCGAGAAGCAGAAGAACGGGTCGCTCCTACTTCTGGTGAGGCGAAGGGGGAGCCCGCCCCGCATCGTCGCCGTGTCTCCTGGCGGGCGCATCCGGTCGTTTCCCCTGCCGGCACCGGTGGGATTGCCCGGCCAGCACGTCGGCAGCCGCTTCTTCGCAGCGCGCGCCTGGCCGGCAGTAGCGACCGACGGCGAGGGACACGCCTTCGTCGTCCGGGAAGGCTCACCGTTGTTGGAGGTCGACGTGGCCAGTGGGCGCGTCCGCGCTCACGCGGTCGCGCTGACGCGTAGCTCGCTCGGCCTCCCGCAACCTCCGCCGTGGCCAGCTGGATCGCGTGGGCCGGACCTCGTTTACGGCCGCTCGGTGCGGTGGCTCGGTCGCGGGCTGATTGGAATCGGCGGCGGGGTGAACAGGCCGGTGCGCATTGGCGGTCAGATCGGGCAACGCTATCGGCCGTACGGCTACGAGGTCGTCGACACGCGCACCTGGCGGATCGTGCGGAAGATGGGGCTCACGGGTTGCGATGCCGCCTTCGGCGTCTACCTCTGCTCCGAGTCCGTCGGCGGCTTCCCTCCGGACAGCAAGGGCTCGCGCGGCAGCAGCCTCGTCACCTTCGACCGGAGCTGGAAGTTGCTCTACAGGAAGCGTTCGCGGAGCCTCTGGCGAGATGTGATTGCGGGTCGCTTCCTCGCCGGCGAAGCGGACGGTTCCAGGATGTCGGTGCTCGACCCGCGAACCGGCGGCGTCGTGCGGCGCCTCGGGTCGATGCGGGTGTGGCCGCCTGACCTGCTCGACTGGCGCGCCGGCTAGTACGAGCTCTAGGCGCGGAGGCGTCGTCGATAGAGCCGGCGCAGCGCCACACCGGAGACGATCGCAAGGGCGAGCAGCACCGAGAGCACTGACGCGACCCAGAGGCCGATGTTCCCCTCGAGGTTGTTCGTCAGCGCGATGAACAACCCGAGCGGCACGGCCGCCGCAGCGATCCACCAGCGCGGGACCGCGAAGCCGAGCACGAAGCCCGAGAGGGGGATCACAGCCCACACGTCCACTGCATCGGCAGGACGGACGTGAGGCTGCAGAGGAGGCGCATACGGGATTCGAACCCGTGCCGCCGCCGTGAGAGGGCGGTGTCCTAGGCCACTAGACGAATGCGCCGCGGCGGAGGCGAAGTGTAGCGAGCGTTCGAGCTAGGACGCAGACACGTCGCGGAAGCAGGCGTCGGCGAAGCAGTAGAGCGCGTAGGCGATCAACCCGGCCGCCGTCAGCCCGAGCAGGTACGGCCCGTACGCGGCGGCGGCGAGCTTCTGCAGCGCGCCGTCGAGGCCGATTGCCTCTTTCGGGTCGTACTGCAGGGCCGCGCGGATCACAAACACGCCGATCAGGGTGAAGACGACCGCGCGCGCGAGGTGGCCGACGACGCCGGCCCGGCCGCCCCAGCGCCGGGCGCCTGCGCCCATCTGGCCGGTGCGCCACTTGTCCTCGAACTTGCGGGCCAGCCCCCGGTAGGCGTTCCAGAGGCCGACGCCGATCACGACCGCGCCGGCGATGCCGACCAGCCAGGTGCCCGCCGGCCACGAGAGCACGAGGCCCGTCGTCTTGTGCGCCTTCTCGTTCTGGGAGGCCCCGCCTTCGTCAGCGAGCAGGATCGCGAGTGCCGAGTACGTGAGCCCCGCGTAAATCGCGGCCCGCCCGAGGAAGCCGGCGCGCTTGAGCCAGTCCTTGCCGTCGTCGGTGGGTAGCGCGAACGCTTGGATCACGCGCCACAGGGCGTAGGCGGCAAAGCCGGCCGCGAGCAAGGCGAGCACGACCCGGCCGAAGCTCTCCTGCGCGAGCGCGTGCAGGGCGCCGTCGCGGCTGGTCGCGCTGCCGCCGTGGCCGACTGCGAGCATCACGGCCAGCACGCCGACGATCCCGTAGGAGATGCCTTTCGCCACGAGGCCGCCGCGCGCGAGCCACTCGTACCACCCGCTGCCGCTACGGCCACGCTTGCGCGCCTCCTCTGCCGGCCGCTTGAGCGTCTGCTGGTCGATTGCCGTCATTCCAAGCACAACGTGGAAGCGGCCTCAGTCGATGCGCGCGCTGTGCGTCGGAGATGCGAAAACCCGCCGTTTGCAGCGGGTTCTCGGAGGCTGCGGGGCTAGGATTCGAACCTAGACTACTCGGTCCAGAGCCGAGCGTCCTACCATTAGACGACCCCGCAACGTGCCGTTGCGGCGGTCGGAAGTGTAGCCCCGCTCAGGCTCCGGTGGCGCTGAACGCAGAGGCCCCATGGCGGCGTAGCTTCCAACCTGGATCCTGCAGCGTCTCGGCCCGGCGCATCGTCCGCCAGCTGCCGTCGGCGCGCGGGAGCTGAAGCCCGCCGAAGCGGTAGGCATAGCGGTTGCACTGCTTCGTCTCCGCATAGCTCTCGGCGGTCGCCATCGGCTCCCAGGCCTGATGGCTGCGTGGGAGGTAGAACGGGCCCGAGATCCCTGCCGGCGAGACGACGATCCAGGCGTCACGCGCGAACTGCAGCTCCATCACGGCGACGCGGACCTTGATCCCCGGCACGATTCCGTCCGCGAGCTCGACGTACTCGGGCGCACGGCCAGGCTGCGCCAGCTCGTAGTAGAGCCTGCCCTCGTTCGACTCGCCGAAGGTGGCGACACCGACCTGCAGCCACTCGTCTTGCCCGTGCGGACCGAGCCCCGGGCCGCCGACGCCGACCCAGCCGGCGACGTGGCTCGAGCCGCCGACCGCGGCAGGGGTGTCGAGCAGGCTGATCGTGGCAGCGATCCCGTTCGCCTTGGCGGGGCTGTAGAGCCCGGCGTACGAGTAGCCCTTCGGGCAGGCGAGCGCAGCGGGCACGAGGACCGCAGCGGCGAGGGCCGAGACCCCCGCGAGCAGGGCGATGCGTGCGCGGGCCACCGACCCCGAGGATCGGGCGCGCCTGACGGCACTCCGATCCCTCGTTTCAGTGACTCGACGCTTAAGTCACGAAGTCGTCGTGGTTTCTAGGCCGCGTCGGCAGCCCAGTCGCCGTAGAGCGACGTGTAGAGGCCGCCCACGCGCATCAGCTCGTCGTGCGTGCCCTGCTCGACGACCTGGCCGTGCTCGAGCACGACGATCAGGTCGGCGTCGCGGATCGTCGAGAGCCGGTGCGCGATCACGAAGGCGGTCCGGCCGGCGAGCAGCGTCCGGAGCGCCTGCTCGATCTTGCGCTCGGTGCCGATGTCGACGGACGAGGTCGCCTCATCGAGGATCAGGATGCGCGGGTCGGCCAGCAGGGCGCGGGCGAGGGCGACGAGCTGGCGCTGGCCGAGTGAGAGGCGGCTGCCTCGCTCCTGCAGGTCTGTCTCGTAACCGTCCTCGAGCTTGAGGATGAAGCCGTTCGCCCCGATCGTCTCGGCGGCGCGCACGACATCCTCGCGTGAGGCGTCGGGCCGGCCGAAGGCGATGTTGTCGCGCACTGTGCCCGCGAACAGGAACCCCTCCTGCGGCACGATCCCGAGCTGGCGGCGAAGCGAGGCCTGCGTCACCTCGCGGAGGTCGTGCCCGTCGATCGTGATCCGACCCTCGCGCGGGTCGTAGAAGCGCGCGAGCAGCTTCGCGATCGTCGACTTGCCGGCGCCGGTGTGGCCGACGAGGGCGACCGTCGTCCCTGCCGGGACCGCGAGGTCGAGCCCGTGCAGCACCTCAGGGCCGTCGCCGTAGCCGAAGCGCACGGCCTCGAAGGCGACGTTGCCGTCCACCTGGGGTAGCTCGAGCGTCCCGGGCAGGTCGGTCACCTCGGGCTCCTGGTCGAGCACGTCCACGATCTTGTCCAGCGCGGCGGTGGCCGAGAGGAAGGTGCCGTACAGCTGCGAGAGCTGCTGCACCGGGTCGAAGAAGTTCTGCACGTAGAGCATGAAGGCGAACAGCGTTCCCAGCGTGACCGCGCCCTGGAAGTAGAGGTGCCCGCCGTAGCCGAGCACGACGGCGAGCGCGACGGTCGAGAGCAGGTCGACGAACGGGAAGTAGAGGCCGTTGAGGACGACCGTCTCCATGTTCGCCTCGCGGTAGCGCTCGGTGACCTCGCGGAAGTTGCGCATGTTCGCCTGCTCGCGCGTGAACGCCTGGACGATCCGCATCCCCGCGATGTCCTCGGCGAGCGTGGCGGTGACGAGGCCGAGCCGCTCCCGCACCGACGCGTAGGCGCGGGCGGAGCGCTTGCGGAAGATCACCGTCGCGACGCTCATGAACGGGATCACGACCAGCGTCGCGAGCGCCAGTCGCCAGTCGAGGATGAAGAGCAGGATCGCGGTGCCGACCAGGGTGAGCGTGTTCTGGACGAGGCTCGTGACCCCGTCGGTGACGAGCTGGTCGATCGCCTCGACGTCGTTCGTCAGCCGGCTGATGATCACTCCCGCGCGGTTGCGCTCGTAGAAGCCGAGCGAAAGGTCCTGGAGATGGTCGAAGAGGTGGTTGCGCAGGTCGGCCAGGATGCGCTCGCCGACCCAGCCGGTGAGGTAGGTCTGGACGTAGCTCATGCCCCAGCTCAGGAGGCCGAAGAGCAGGAAGGCGCCGACGATCCACCAGAGCTTGCCCAGGTCGTGCTGGCGGATCCCGTCGTCGACCGCGTACTTGGAGAGCAACGGCGGGGCGAGCGCGAAGGCCGTCGCCAACAGGAGCGAGCCGATCGAGAACAGCGTCCGGGTGCGGTAGGGGGCGGTGAAGCGGACGAGCATCCCGAGCCGCCGGCGCGTGCGGCTCCAGGACCAGTCGTCGACCTGCGCGGTGCGGTCGCGCATCAGGTGCCCGCCGGGCTGCCAGACCCTCACGAGGCCGCCTCCAGCGCATCGCCCGCGCGCGCCTCGACCGCGTCGGCGAACTGGCGCTCGAGCAGGCCGTGGTCGTAGATGTCGCGGTAGACCGGGCTCGTCTCGAGCAGCTCGTCGTGTGTCCCGCGCGCGGCGATGCGGCCCTCGTCGAGGACGACGATCTCGTCGGCGAGCGCGATTGTCGAGAGACGGTGGGCGATGATCAGCGTCGTCCGGTCGCGCATCGCCTCGCGCAGGCCGACGCGAATCCGAGCCTCGGTCGTCGCGTCCACCGAGGCGGTCGCGTCGTCGAGGATCAGGATCCGCGGGTCGACCGCGAGCGCGCGTGCGATCGCCAGGCGCTGGCGCTGGCCGCCGGAGAGCGTGATCCCGCGCTCGCCGATGATCGTGTCGTAGCCGTCCGGCAGTTCCTCGACGAACTCGGCTGCCTGGGCCAGCCCCGCGATCCGCTCGACCTCCGCGTCGTCGAGGTCCGGCGCGCCGAAGGTGATGTTCTCGCGGACGCTCGCCGAGAACAGGAACGGGTCCTGCGAGATCACGCCGGTCGCCCGGCGCAATGAGGTGAGCTTCACGTCGCGCACGTCGACGCCGTCGACCAGTACGCGCCCGCCGGTCGTGTCGTAGAAGCGGGGAACGAGCGAGGTCAGGGTGGTCTTGCCAGAGCCGGTCTGCCCGATCAGCGCAATCGTCCGGCCGGCGGGAACGTCGAGCGTCACGCCGTCGAGCACCGGCCGCCCGGCGAGGTACTCGAAGCGCACGTCCTCGAAGCGCAGGTCGCCGTCGCCCGGCGGCAGCTCGACGGCATCGGGACGCTCGGCGATCTCCTCGGGCTCGTCCATCACCTGGAAGATCCGCTCGCCCGAGGCGGTCGCCCGCTGCGCCTGGCCGATCCACATGCCGAGCGAGCGGAGCGGCATCACCAGCATGCCGAGGTAGAGGTTGAAGGCGACGAAGCCGCCGACGGTGAGCTCGCCGCTCGTCACCATGCGCGCGCCCACGAGCAGCACGGCGCCCTGCGCGAGCAGCGGCAGCCAGGAGATGAAGGGCACGTAGAGCGCGCGCTGCCGGTTCGCCTTCACGGTCTGCTCGAAGACGGCCTCGGAGCGCGCGCGGAACTTGGCCGACTCCTGCGGCTCCTGCGCGAACGACTTGACGACGTGGACGCCGACGATGTTCTCCTCGGCCACCGTGGCGACATCCGCGAGCTTCTGCTGTACCTCGCGCAGGGTCGGATGCGCCACATGGCTGTAGCGGTACGCGACGACCACGAGCACAGGTGTGATTGCCAGCGAGATCAGCGCGAGCTTCCAGTTGAAGACGAGCAGCACCACGGTCACCGAGATCACGGTGATCGCGTTCTGGAAGAAGAAGATCAGGCCGTAGCCGAGGAAGAAGCGCACGCCCTGTAGGTCGACCGTCGCTCGCGACATCAGCTGACCGGTCTGGTGGCGGTCGTAGAAGCCGAACGAGAGGCGCACGAGGTGCGAGTAGAGGCCGTGGCGCATGTCCATCTCGACCGCCAGCGCCTGGCGGCCGGAGAGCAGGCGGCGGCCGGCCATCAGGGCGGCGCGCGCGAAACCGACGGCGAGGACGGCGCCGACGAGGATCCAGAGCGTCTCGTGGTCGTGCGTGTTGAGCGCCTTGTCGATCACAGCCCCGGTCAGCCAGATCAGCGCGATCGCCGCGCCCTGGGAGAGCACGGCGAGCAGGATCGAGACGGTCAGCGAGAGCTTGTAGGGGCGCAGGAACCCGAGTAGCCGGGCAAAGGTGTGGCGATAACGGGGGACCTCCTGCACCCTCGAAATCTAGCGTTCCGCCTGGTTGCGATGGATTCCCGCGAGCTCGCGGCGAATGAGACGCAGGGCGACCTGTGTCCGTTTCCAGTTCGCCGGGTCGTTCGTCCATGCGCTCGCCCCGGACGAGTGCGGCAGCGGAACCGCGACGGCGCCGTGGCACGGGAACGACTTCCCGATGCAACTCAGGTCCTTGATGCTCAGCAGCTGCCCGATGGCGAGCTTGCCGACCGGGACGATCAGTGCCGGCTGGATCAGCCGCAGTTCCCATTCGCGCCAGAAGGCGCAGAGCTCCCGTTCTGGAGGATCCGGCGTCCGGTCGCCGCGCTTCGGATCCTTGCCCGGGTAACAGCGGGTGACCGAGGCGCAGTAGAAGGTCGCGTAGAACTCGTCCTCGTCGAGGTCGAGCCAGCGCCGGAGCCTCTGGCCGGCGTCGCCGCGCCAGGGGCGGCGCTCGCGGCCCTCGACCACTCCGGGCGCTTGCCCGAACATGTAGGCGCGTTGGCCGGCGTAGGGCTGGACGATCGGAAGCGACTCGATCGGGAAGCCGGCCTCGGCGCAGGCGCGGCACACCCAGTTGTCGCGCTGCAGCGAGGCGAGCGAGCGATAGCGCGTCCGTCGCCGCGTCAAGAGCGGACGGCGACGAACCAGCGGCCGGCGAAGACGGTCTCGCCGCCGCCCAGCTCATGGGCGAGCGCCTCGGGCTCGAAGTAGCGCTTGTAGACCTCCCAGCGCGAGCCGTCGTTGAGGATCCGTTCCTGCCGCTCCTCCGCGTCGACGTCCTCGCGCAGGGCCGAGTCGACGACGACGAGCTCGGGTGCCAGCCGGCGCGCCTCGGCGAGGAAGCGCTCCCGGTCATCGCCTTCGAGGTGGCCATAGAAGTGCGCAGTGAAGACGCGCTCAAAGGCGCCGTCCTCGAACGGGAGCGAGAGCGCGTCGCCTTGAGCGAAGGTCGCGTTCGGCGCCTGCCGGCGGGCCTCCTCCAGCATCGCCTCGCTCTGGTCGAGACCGACGATCTCGCCCGCCAGGTGACGCGTAAGGAAGCCGGTGCCGCAGGCAATGTCGAGCGTGCGCGCGGGCCGAAGCGAGGCGAGCGCGTGGCCGAGTGCCTCGACTTCCTGCTCCCAGCCGGGCCGCTCCCGCTCGGCAAAGCGGCCGGCGCCGCGGTACCACTCGTCGTACTCGGGCGCGCGCCGGTCGTAGTAGGCCTTCACGCTTCCTAGACTACGCGCGTGCCGCGGCCCCTCGAGTCCGTCCCGAACTTCTCCGAGGGTCGCGACCGGACGACGATCGACGCCCTCGCGGGGGCGCTGCGCTCGGGCGGCGCGCGACTGCTCGACGTGCACGCCGACGAGGATCACAACCGCTCGGTCTTCACGCTGGTCGGCTCGGGCGACGAGCTCGTCGAGTCGCTGCTGGCGGGCATCTCGCGCGCCGCCGAGCTGATCGATCTGCGTGAGCACGAAGGGGCGCATCCGCGGATCGGGGCCGCTGACGTCGTCCCGCTCGTGCCGCTGGCTGACGAAGACGTGGAGCGGGCGCGAGAGGCGGCCGGGCGGCTCGCGGTTCGCGCGGGGGAGGAGCTCAGGCTGCCGGTCTTCTTGTACGGGGAACTCGGCGCCGGGCGAGGGCCCGCCTTCTTCCGTCAGGGAGGGCCGGTGGAGCTGCAACGTCGCGTCGACGCGGGCGAGCTCGCGCCCGAGCACGGGCCAGCACGGCTGTCGGAATCGGCCGGCGGCGTGCTCGTCGGCGTCCGCCGGCCGCTGATTGCGTTCAACGTCAACCTACGCGGGGGGCTGGAAGCGGCCCGTGAGATCGCCGCGCTCGTGCGTGAGACCGGCGGCGGCTTCCCGGGAGTGCGGGCGCTCGGCCTGGAGCTGCCGCGCGCCGGACTCGTCCAGGTGAGCATGAACGTCGAGGACTGGGAGGCGGCCGAGCTGCACTCGATCGTGGCCGAGGTGGAACGGCTGGCGGCCGAGCGCGAGGCGGAGGTGGCCGGCTCCGAGCTCGTTGGTTTGATGCCTGCGGGCGCGGCGGCGGCTGCCGCTGGTGCGGCGCTACGGATCGATGGGTTCGACGCCTCGCGGGTGCTCGAGCTGCGGCTGCTCGAAGACTGACACGCATTCGTCACAGTCCGTGACAGACACGTGCGTCGTGCCCCGATACGCTCGCCTCGGGGAGGAGGCCGGGCGAACCGTACTCCAGGGAAGCGGTCGCCGAAAGGCGCCTGGCGGGTGCGGGATAGACTCGCCGCATGATCGAGAGCAGGGCGCTGACGGGCGACGATCTCGCGCTCGCCGACGTCTGGGAGGTCGCCGTCCACGCCCGGCCGGTCGCACTCGCGGGCTCCGCGCGCGGGCGCATGGGCGCCGCCCGCGAGCTCGTCGAGCAGGCCGCGCACGGCCGCCAGGAGCACACCTACGGCGTCAACACTGGCTTCGGCCGCTTCGTCTCGCGCTCGATTCCCGAGGAGCTGACAGAAGAGCTCCAGCTCCGTCTCCTGCGCAGCCACGCTTGCGGGGTCGGCGAGCCGTACCCCGACGAGATCGTGCGAGCCGCGATGCTCCTGCGGGCCAACGCGCTCGCCAAGGGCTACTCGGGCGCGCGCCCGGTCACGGTCGAGCTGCTCGTCGAGTGCCTCAACCGCGGCGTGCTCCCACACGTGCCGAGCCGTGGCTCCGTCGGCGCGAGCGGCGACCTCGCTCCGCTTGCCCACCTCGCGCTGCCGCTGATCGGCGAGGGCGAGGCCACCTTCGAAGGGCGGCGGCTCCCGGGAGGCGAAGCGCTCGAGCAGGCAGGTCTCGAGCCGGTCCGGCTGCAGGCGAAGGAAGGGCTCTCGCTCGTCAACGGCACCCAGTTCATGGCCGCGTTCGGCGCCCTCGGCATGATCCGCGCCGACCGGCTGGCGAAGATCGCGGACATCGCCTGCGCGATCTCGCTCGAGGCGCTGCAGGGATCGCGCACGAGCTTCCTGCCGCAGATTCACGCGCTGCGGCCGCTGAAAGGCCAGGCCGACTCGGCGGCGAACGTGCTCCGGCTGCTCGAGGACTCGGCGATAAACGAGGCCCACCGCTGGTGCGACCAGGTGCAGGACGCCTACTCGCTCCGCTGCGCGCCGCAGGTGCACGGCGCCTCACGTGACCTCTTCGACTACGTGCGCGAGACGGTCGCAGTCGAGCTGAACGCCGCCACCGACAACCCGCTCGTCCTCGTCGAGGACGGGATGCTCGTCTCGAACGGCAACTTCCACGGGCAGCCCCTGGCGTTGGCGCTGGACGCACTCGCGATGGCCGTCGCCGAGCTCGCGAACATCGCCGAGCGGCGCGTCGAGCGGCTCGTCAACCCGAATCTCTCGGGCGGCCTGCCCGCGTTCCTGACCGGCGACGGCGGCCTCAACTCCGGCTTCATGATCCCGCAGTACGTCGCCGCTTCCCTGGTGAGCGAGAACAAGGTGCTCGCGCACCCGGCGTCGGTCGACTCGATCCCGACGAGCGCCGGCCAGGAGGATCACGTCTCGATGGGCAATGCGTCCGGCCTGAAGGCTTGGCAGGTGCTGGCCAACGCCGAGCGCGTGCTGGCAATCGAGTTGCTCGCGGGCGCGCAGGCGGTCGAGTTCCTCGCACCGCTGCAGCCGGGCCTGGGAGTGCGCGCCGCGCGCGAGCACGTGCGCTCGCTCTCGCCCCGGCTTCGCGACGACCGGACGCTTTCGGGCGACATCGAGGCAGTCGCCGAGTCGATCTGCGACGGCTCGTTTGTCGAGGCGGTTGAGACGGAGGTCGGCGAGCTCTCGTGAGCTCCGGCAACGGCGTGAACCCGAAGCGGCGCAAGTCCACGCGTCCTTACCGAGACAGCGCGCTCGCCTACGCGGCACTTGGCTCGCTCGTCGTGATCTTCGCGTACGTGACCGGCAGCAGCCTGCTCAGGTCGCTCATCGGCGGCGTCGCTGCATTCGTGCTCGCGACGGCCTACACGTGGTGGCGCGTGCGGACTCGCCAGCGGCAGGCGGAGGAGCAGCGTTGAGCGCCACGCGGTCGCTCGACGCAACGGTCGAGGCGCTCTGCGGTGACCTCTCGGCGATTCGCGCGCCTCGCGGCAGCGAGCTGAACGCACGCTCGTGGTCGACGGAGGCGCCGCTGCGGATGTTGCTGAACAACCTCGACGCGGAGGTCGCGGAGCGGCCCGAGGAACTCGTCGTCTACGGCGGCTCGGGCAAGGCCGCTCGGAATCCAGAGGCGTTGCGCGCGCTGGTCAGATCACTGCTCACGCTCGGGGACGACGAGACGCTGCTCGTCCAGAGCGGCAAGCCGGTCGGCGTCTTCCGGACGAGCCCCGCGGCTCCACGGGTCCTGATCGCGAACTCGCTGCTCGTCCCGCGCTGGGCAACGTGGGACGAGTTCCGCAGGCTCGAGGCGCTCGGGCTGACGATGTTCGGCCAGATGACCGCCGGCAGCTGGATCTACATCGGCAGCCAGGGGATCTTGCAGGGCACCTACCAGACGTTCGTGGCGGCCGGCGAGAAGCACTTCGGCTCAGCCGACCTCGCTGGGCGGACGATCCTGACCTCCGGGCTCGGCGGAATGGGCGGCGCGCAGCCGTTAGCGGCGACGCTTGCCGGGGCGGCGATCCTGTGCATCGAGGTCGATCCCGAGCGAATCCGGCGACGGCTCGAGACGCGGTATCTGGCCGAGGCGTCCGAGTCGCTGGAGGACGCGCTGGAGCGCGTGCGGGCCGCTGCGAGCGAGGGCCGCGCCCTCTCGGTAGGCCTGCTCGGCAATGCCGCCGAGATCGTCCCTGAGCTGGCCCGACGCGGCGAGGCGTTCGATCTCGTCACCGACCAGACGGCCGCGCACGACCCGCTCACCGGCTACGTGCCGATCGGCCTCGACGTCGGGGCCGCCGCTGCGTTGCGCGAGAGTGACCCCGACGAGTACCTGCGCCGCGCGCGCGAGTCGATCGCGCGCCATGTCGAGGGGATGCTCGAGTACGTCCGAGCGGGCAGCCATGTCTTCGACTACGGCAACAATCTTCGAGGGGAGGCACTGGAGGCCGGGGTGGAGGACGCGTTCGGATACCCGGGCTTCGTCCCGGCGTATATCCGGCCGCTGTTCTGCCGCGGGGTCGGGCCGTTCCGCTGGGCAGCGCTCTCGGGCGATCCGGGCGACATCGCCGCGATCGACCGGATGCTGCTTGAGCTGTTCCCCGAGGACGGCGCGCTCCAGCGCTGGCTGACGCTCGCACCCGAGCGGGTGGCATTCCAGGGCCTGCCCGCCCGGATCTGCTGGCTCGGCTTCGGCGACCGCGCTCGCGCCGGGCTCGCGATCAACGAGCTCGTCCGGAGCGGCGAGGTCAAGGCACCCGTCGTGATCGGCCGCGACCACCTCGACTCCGGCTCGGTTGCCTCGCCCTACCGCGAGACCGAGTCGATGCGGGACGGCTCCGACGCGATTGCCGACTGGCCGATCCTGAACGCGCTGCTGAACGTCGCCGCCGGCGCGACCTGGGTCAGCGTCCATCACGGCGGGGGAGTCGGGATCGGCAACTCGATCCACGCGGGCATGGTCGTCGTCGCCGACGGCAGCGACGAGATGGCCGAGCGCCTCGAGCGGGTGCTGACGACCGATCCCGGCACGGGCGTCCTGCGGCACGCCGACGCGGGCTACGACGAGGCCGTTGCGACCGCCGAGGAGCACGGGCTCCGTTTGCCGCTACCGCCCTCGCCGCGTCCATGAGCGACGGGTCGGCCGGCGGCCCCCGGCTGCTCGTCCGCGATCTCGCGCAACTCGTGACCGCTCCGGTTGCGGCGGGCGCGCCCCTGCGCGGCTCGGCGCTGCGCGAGCTCGAGGTCGTCGAGAACGCCTTCGTGCTCTGCGAAAGCGGCGCCCTCGCGGCCGTCGGGTCGATGCGCGAGCTCGCGTCGCACGCTCTCGACGGTGACGTCGAGGAGCTCGACGGCTCCGGCCTGTGCGCGATCCCGGGCCTGGTCGACTGCCACACACACCCCGCGTTTCTCGGCGACCGTGTTGAGGAGTTCTCCCTGCGCGCCGGCGGGGCGAGCTACGAGGAGCTGCATGCGGCCGGCGGAGGAATTCTGTCCACTGTCCGCGCGACACGCGCGGGCGGCGCGGAAGAGCTCGCCGCCGCCGTGCGCCGGCACGCGGATTGGATGCTTCGGGCCGGCACGACCACGTTCGAAGGCAAGTCCGGCTACGGGCTCGACCACGACACCGAGCTCGCCTCCCTCGAGGCCGTCGCGGCGGCCGGCGGTGTCCCGACCTGGTTGGGCGCCCACTCGGTGCCGCCCGAGTTCGACGACGCGGACGCCTATCTCGACTTCGCGCTCGCCGAGGTCCTGCCCGGCGCGGCCAAGCTCGCCGAGGCGGCGGACGTCTTCGTCGAGGAGGGCGCCTTCAGCGTCGAGCAGGCGCGCCGCTACCTGACGGCTTGCCGCGAGGCCAGCCTGGCTCTTCGCCTGCACGGCGACCAGTTCAACGAGCTCGGAGCCGTCGAGCTCGCGATCGAGCTGGGCGCGCGCTCGATCGACCACCTCGAAGCAACCGGCGAGAGTGGAGCGCGCGCGCTTGCCGCGAGCGACGTCACCGCGGTCCTGCTGCCGGCCAGCGCGCTCTTCCTCGATCGGTCGATGCCGCCCGCGAGAGTGCTCGCGGACGCCGGGGCCGCGATCGTGCTCGCCACCGACTTCAACCCCGGCAGCGCCTTCTGCGAGAGCCTGCCGCTCGCCTGCTCGCTGGCCTGCACGCAGCTCCACCTCTCCCCGGCCGAGGCGCTCGCCGCCTGCACGGTGAATGCGGCCCACGTGCTCGGGCTCGCCGAGCGTCGCGGGCGAATCGCCGTCGGCCAGGACGCCGATCTCGTGCTGCTCGACGCCACCGACTGGCGGCACCTCGCCTACCACCTCGGCGGCGACCTGATCGCGACCGTGATCCGCCGCGGGGCGGTCGCCTGGGCCGCCTGACCTGGCTAGGCTTGGCCCGATGCCAACCCGCAAGCAGCGGCGCCGGCGGCAGAAAGACCTCCGGCACGAATACGAGTACGTCTACGTCGACGGCGAGGGCCAGGAGGTCGAGGTCGATCCTGCCGAGCTCGAGGCTGCGAGCCCGCGCCGCAACGGCAAGCGGGACAAGGCGGCGCCGGCCAAGAGCCGCAGCGGGAAGGCGATCCGCGAGGTTCAGCCGCCGTCGTGGAGCCGCGTGCTCAAGCGCGTCGCTTTCATCGCCCCGCTGCTCTTCCTCGCCTTCTCGGCGCTGAACCACGATCAGTCGGTCGTCAACCGCCTCGTGATCACGGCCGTCTACACGGGCTTCTTCGCGCCCTTCATGTACCTGATGGACCGGGCGCTGTACCGCTCCTACCTGCGCCGCTCCGGCCAAGAAACACCGCGCGCGAGCCGCAAGCGCTAGCCCGAATAAACTCACGCTCCCGTGAGCGAGAACCCGACACTTGCCGTCGACCGCTACGAGCTCGGCCCGGTCGGCACGAACTGCTATCTCGTCCGCGCCTCGCGCGACGCGACCGAGGCCGTCGTCGTCGATCCCGGCGGCAACGCCGCCGAGCTCAAGGCCGAGCTCGACCGTCTCGGCGCCAGCCTGGCCGCGATCCTGATCACCCACGGCCACTGGGACCACCTCGGGGGCGTCGCCGACCTCGCTGAGAGCACGGGCGCGCCGGTCTACATGGCCGAGGACGAGCGCGCGCTGCTCGAGAACCTGCCGGACCTCGTCCCGGAGGGCGTGGGCGCGCGCTCATACACCGCCGATGTCTTTCTCCACGGCGACGAGAAGCTCGAGCTCGCAGGGATCGAGCTCGAGACGCTCCGCGTCCCTGGCCACTCGCCGGCGCACCTCGCCTACCACGCCGACGGCTGCCTCTTCTCCGGTGACGTCCTGTTCGCGGGCTCGGTCGGGCGCACCGACCTCCCGGGTGCCGACTGGGAGACCCTGGTCGAGTCGATCCGGACGCTGAGCGACCGCTTCCCGCCGGAGACAATCGTCTATTCCGGGCACGGCCCTCCGACCACCCTCGGTGCGGAGCTCGAGCGCAATCCGTTCCTCACCCAGCTGCGCGCCTCGTGACGACGTTCGAGGCGCCGCGCGGCACACACGACATCCTCCCGTCCGAGCAGCCGCTCTGGCGGCTGGTGACGACCGAGGCCGAGCGCCTCTGCTCGCTCTACGGCTACCGGCCGATCAACACGCCCGCCATCGAGGACACCGCCGTTTTCGAGCGCACGTCCGGCCAGGGCTCCGACGTCGTGCACAAGGAGATGTACACCTTCGAGGACCGGGGCGGCCGCTCGCTGACACTGCGCCCGGAGGCGACCGCGCCGATCGCTCGCGCCTACCTCGAGCACGGACTGCATCGCGAGGCGCAGCCGGTCAAGCTCTACACGATCGCGACCATGTACCGCTACGCGGCTCCGCAGCGCGGCCGCTACCGCGAGCACTGGCAGCTCTCGGTCGAGGCGATCGGCTCGGAGGACCCGGCGATCGACGCCGAGGTGATCCAGCTCTACGACGAGTTGCTCGCCCGGCTGGGCGTGACGAACTACGAGCTGCTGCTGAACTCGATCGGCGACCAGAACTGCCGGCCCGCGTACCTGGAGAAGCTGACCGCGTGGCTCGACGAGCACGAGGACGTCCTCGACGACGAGGCGCGGCAGAAGCGCGCGACTAGCCCGCTGCGCGTCTTCGACGTCAAGAACGAGCAGGTGCTGGCGGCGCTCGAGGACGCGCCGAAGATCGGTGACTCGCTCTGCGACGACTGCCGCGCGCACTTCGAGGCCGTCCAGGCCCAGCTCGAGAACTACGCCGTCAAGTTCACGCTCGCTCCGACCCTCGTGCGCGGCCTCGACTACTACACGCGCACCGCATTCGAGTTCGTGGACGAGGCGATCGGCGCCAAGAGCTCGATCTGCGGCGGCGGCCGCTACGACGGCCTGATCGAGCAGCTCGGCGGCAAGCCGACGCCGGGGATCGGCTTCGGCGCCGGGCTCGAGCGGCTGCTGCTCTCACTGGATGAGGCTGGCGTTGCGACCGAGCCCGAGGAGCTCGACGTGTTCGTCGCGGTCGTCGAGGCCGACCTCAAGCCTCGCGCACTGCCGCTCGTGCAGGAGCTGCGGCGTCGCGGCCTGAGCACCGAGATCGACTACGCGGGCCGTTCGCTCAAGGGCCAGCTCACCCACGCGCGACGGCTCGGCGCGAAGGCGATCGTCGAGTGGGGGCCAGAGCGCTCGACCCTGAGGCGCTCAGGGCGGCAGGACGAGGAGGTTCCGACGGCCGAGCTGGCGGAGAGGCTGAAAACGTGAAGTGGCGCGACCTGCTGGCGGGTGAGCTCCGCAAGGAGCACGTCGGGCAGCGCTTCGCCCTGGCGGGCTGGGCGGCGACGCGGCGCGACCACGGCGGGCTCGTCTTCATCGACCTCCGCGACGAGAGCGGCCTCGCGCAGCTCGTGATCAACCCGGAGCGGGCGCCGGAGGCGGCGAAGGTCGCGCACGAGATCCGCAACGAGTTCGTGCTCCGCGCCGTGGGCGAGGTCGCCGCGCGCGCGTCCGAGGCCGTCAACCCGAACCTGCCGACGGGCGAGGTCGAGCTGCAGGTGGACGAGCTCGAGATCGTCTCGCGCTCCGAGCCCCTGCCGTTCCAGCTCGACGACGAGAACGTGGACGAGTCCACGCGGCTGCGCTACCGCTATCTCGACCTGCGGCGGGAGAAGATGCAGGACAACCTGCGCCTCTCGGCAACGGTCGTGGCGGCGATCCGGCGCTTCATGGACGAGCAGGGCTTCGTCGACGTGTGGACCCCGAACCTGACGCGGGCCACGCCCGAGGGAGCCCGCGACTTCCTCGCGCCGGTGCGCCTGCAGCCGGGCAACTTCTTCGCGCTGCCGCAGTCGCCGCAGCTCTTCAAGCAGACGCTGATCGTGGCTGGCTTCGGCCGCTACTACCAAATGGCCGTCTGCTTCCGGGACGAGGATCTCCGTGCCGACCGGCAGTTCGAGTTCCGCCAGCTCGACCTCGAACTGGCGTTCCCGACCCGCGAGGAGGTCTGGGACGTGCTCGAGGGCGCGGTGGTCGCCTCCTTCGAAGCGCTCGGCCGCACGCCGCCCGAGCGGCCCTTCCGCCGCCTGACCTGGCACGAGGCGATGGCGCGCTTCGGCTCTGACAAGCCCGACCTGCGCTTCGGCCTCGAGCTGCACGACCTGACCGCCGAGACGCGCGACTCCGAGTTCAAGGTGTTCGCGCAGGCGCCGAGCGTCCAGTACCTGGCCGTGCCGCAGCAGCTCTCGCGCGCCGAGCTCGCCTCGCTGGAGGAGCTTGCGAAGGAGTGGGGCGGCAAGGGGCTCGCGTACCTGGTCTTCGACGAGGAGGGCGAGGTGCGCTCGCCAATCGCGAAGTTCCTTTCCGCCGAGGTGATCGAGGCGGTCCGGCCCGACGAGCCTGCCGCGACCGTGCTCTTCGGCGCCGACGAGCCGCTGAAAGTCGCGCGCGTGCTCTCGGCCGTCCGCAACCACCTCGGGCGCGAGCTCGGCCTGATCGACGAGAGTCGCGACGAGTTCCTGTGGGTGACCGACTTCCCGCTCTTCGAGTGGGACGAGGACGGCGGGCGATGGACGTTCAGCCACCACCCGTTCACGGGCATCCGGCTCGGCGACGAGGACCTGATCGAGAGCGATCCTGGGGCCGCGCTGAGCCAGGCGTACGACATGGTCTGGAACGGCTGGGAGCTCGGCTCGGGCTCCATCCGGATCCACGACTCCGAGCTCCA
>Ga0307296_10000365_pt1 | contig 21036 bp, 23 predicted proteins | sample ER_DNA_153_FD_194467 | JGI IMG/M metagenome (GOLD analysis project Ga0307296, IMG submission 194467) | Bulk soil microbial communities from the East River watershed near Crested Butte, Colorado, United States - ER_DNA_153 | ecosystem: Environmental > Terrestrial > Soil > Floodplain | place... | reverse complement strand
GGCAGCGGTCCTCTGCGCAGCCGTCTTCGTGATCTCGCTGCTCTGGGTCCGGGAGGCGCCGCTCCGAACAGGGTTGGAAGACGTCGCCGTGGGCGACGAAGCTTCGGCGCAGCCGGGAACCCGCGCGGCTGCGCGTTAAAGTAGGAGCATGAGCTCGGCCGACTTCATGCCGCTTGAGGGTTGGGATCACGTCGAGCTCTGGGTCGGGAACGCCAAGCAGGCGGCGTACTTCTACGAGCACGCGTTCGGGTTCACACGGACGGCCTATGCGGGGCCGGAGACGGGCGTCCGCGACCGCGCCTCGTACGTCGTCGAGCAGGGGGACATCCGCCTCGTCTTGACGAGCGGCCTACGCGCCGACAGCGAGGTGACGCAGTTCGCCTGCCGTCACGGCGACGGCGCCCGCGACATCTCGCTCCAGGTGCCGAGCGCCGACGACGCCTATCGCACCGCCGTCCAGCGCGGAGCCCGCGGGATCGCCGAGCCGCACTGGGTCGAGGACGAGTTCGGCCGCGTCGAGCTCTCCTCGATCGCGATCTACGGCGACGTTGTCCACACCTTCGTCAATCGCAAGGACTACGCCGGCCCGTATCTGCCCGGGTATCGCTCGGCGGTGGAGAACGGGCATGCTGATCCCGGGGTCGGCCTCAAGGCGCTCGACCACGTGGTCGGCAACGTCGAGCTCGGTCGCATGAACGCCTGGGTGGAGTTCTACGAACGCGTCTTCGGCATGACCAACATCGTCCACTTCGGCGACGACCAGATTCAGACGGAGTACTCGGCGCTGATGTCGAAGGTGATGGCGGACGGGAGCGGGAAGATCAAGTTCCCGATCAACGAGCCGGCCGAGGGGAAGCGCAAGAGCCAGATCGAGGAGTACCTCGAGTTCAACCACGCGCCCGGCGTCCAGCACATCGCGATGCAGAGCGAGGACATCGTCGGCACGGTCACGCAGCTGAAGGAGCGCGGCGTCCTCTTCCTCGACACGCCCGACGCGTACTACGAGGAGGTCGAGGGGCGGGTCGGCGAGATCTCCGAGGACTACACCGACCTGAAGCGCATGAAGATCCTGGCCGACCGCGACGAGGACGGCTACCTGCTGCAGATCTTCACGAAGACGGCGCAGGACCGGCCGACCGTCTTCTTCGAGGTGATCGAGCGCCACGGCGCGACGACGTTCGGCGAGGGCAACTTCAAGGCCCTCTTCGAATCGATCGAGCGCGAGCAGGCGCTGCGCGGAAACCTCTGAGCTTCTCGCTCGACCACGTCCAGGTCGTCGTGCCGCCCGGGGGCATCGACGAGGCCGCGCGCTTCTACTGCGAGGTCGTGGGCCTGGAGCGGATCGAGCGGCCGGAGACGTTGGGCGGAGTCGGCGCCTGGTTTCTCGCCGGCGCGCAGGAGCTGCACGTTTCCGAGCACGAGGGGTTCGTTCCGGCGGTGAAGGCTCATCCCGCGTTCGAGCTTCCTGTCGCCGAGCTCGACGCCCTCGCTGCGCGGCTGGACGGGGCCGGCGCCGAGGTCCAGTGGGACGGCCGGCTGCCGGGCGCCCGCCGGTTCTACTCGTTCGACCCGGCCGGCAACCGGCTCGAGTTTCTGACCCGGGCGTAGACGGCCTCGCTCTCGTGGCATTTCTCACGTCTGGAGCGCGCGTGGGCTGTGCGCCGCGCCCGGGCGTAAAAAGCGCGTAAGGAATCGACGCAACTGCCAGGACTCGAGGTGCAGACGAAGCAGGATGCGGGCAGCTCAGTAACGCACGGACATTGAATCCATGCGAAAGGGGATTAACACATGAAACGCCTGTTGGCACTTCCGGCTCTCGTCGTCGGCGCTCTCTCGCTGGCGGCGTTCGCGTTCGCGAACCCCGGCCACGGCAACAAGCAGCCGCACCCGAACAAGGCCACAGTCCTGATCCATACGACTGACGGCAGCTGCTCGGGCGGCACCTGGGCCGACGACACGATCATGCGCACTATCAAGGTGCACAAGAACAAGGATGGCTCTTACCGCATCCGCGAGCAGGACAAGGGATTCTTCTCCACCAACGCGGGCGGCACGCTCGCGAGCCCGGGGAACTGTCCCGCGAATACGTCCGCGCACGGCCATACGGTTCGCGCGGGTGTCGTCGGGACGTTGAAGGGCTACATCACGGGCAAGGTCACTGGTGGCACGTTCAACCCGACCGCGACTTGCACGGTCACGCCTTGCACGCAGTCGGTGTTCATCGCCGCGTTCTTCGGGGCGACAGCACAGTTCTCGTGCCTGACGAACAGCGAGAAGTGCAAGTTCAAGTACGACTATCACGCGAAGCGGGACCAGAACCTGCTCTTCCGCCACTGGCAGGATCGTGGGCACGGTGCAGGCACGTTCTTGAACGAGAAGTTCAAGGGCGACATTGCTGACGCGTAGGTAGCGGCTCGGCCCACACACCAAAGAAGAGCCCGCCAAACGGCGGGCTCTTCTTTTTGTGAATGCTTTAGAGCGTGACCCCTCAGCGACGAACCGCACTCGTCTCCGTTCTCGCCGCCTGCGCGCTGATCGCGATCAAGCTCGCGGCCGGGATTCCCTCCCACAGCCTCGGCCTGCTCTCCGAGGCTGCGCACTCGGGCACCGACCTCGTCGCGGCGCTTCTCACCTTCTTCGCGGTCGGCGTCGCCGGCCGTCCCGCCGACCCGAGCCACGCGTACGGCCACGGAAAAGCCGAGCATCTCGCCGCTCTCGGTGAGGCGGCGCTGCTCGTCGGCGCCGCCCTCGTCATCAGTTGGCGCGCGATCTCGCATCTCGCCGGGTTGACCACGGCCACCGTGCACGCCGAGTGGTACGCGCTACTGGCGCTTGCGATTGTGATCTGCGTCGATTTCAGCCGGACGATCGTCTCGGTGCGCGTGGGACGGCGTTACGGCTCGGCCGCGCTGCAGGCGAATGCGGTCCACTTCGCCGGTGACCTGGCCGGCTCCGTCGCGGTGCTCGGAGGTCTTCTGCTCGTACGGGCCGGCTGGCACGAGGCGGACTCGGCGGCGGCGCTCTTCGTTGCCGTGCTTGTGCTGGCGGCTGCTACGCGGCTGATCCGCCGGAACATCGACGTCCTGATGGACCGAGTCCCCTCCGAGGCGCAGGAAATCGCCTCGCGGGCGATCGCTGCGCTCGAGCCCCCGGTGCAGTTGCGGCGGCTGCGGATGCGCCAGGCCGGGCGCAAGCAGTTCGCCGACGTCGTCATCGGCGTCCCGCCGGGCGCAGTCGTTGGCCAGGGCCACGCCGCGGCGGACGCCGTCGAGGCCGCGTTGCACGAGGCGCTGCCGGAGAGCGACGTCGTCGTCCACGTCGAGCCGCAGGAGGACGAGGCGGCCCTCCGCGAGCGCGCGCTCGCTGCCGCACAGCAGGTGCCACAGGTCCGTGAGATCCACAACCTGTCGGTCCTGCGAACCGACCGAGGCGCCGAGGTCACGCTGCACCTGAAGCTGCCAGGGGAGATGCCGCTCGAGGAAGCGCACGCGGTCGCGAGCGACGTTGAGCGGTCGATCTCGGAGTCGCTGCCGGAGGTCGTCTCCGTCCAGACGCACCTCGAGCCACTCGCCGAGCCTGCGAGAGGCACGACCGTCGAGCGCGACGCAGGCTTCGTCGAGGAAATTGTCCGTACGGCGACCGGGGCGGCCCCCCGCGAGTTGCGGTTCCTGGAGACCGACGATGGTCTCGTCGCCCTGGTGACCCTCGGCCTGGATCCCGGTACAACGCTCGCGGACGCCCACCGCCGCGCCAGTGAGATCGAGGAGCGGATCCGCCGAGAGCGGCCCGAGATCGCCGACGTGATCGTGCACACCGAACCCTAAGGCGCCGACTCGGCGGCGCCGACTAAGAGGCCGTGCGGGCTTTGCCCGTGCGGCCGTCTAACGCACCTCCTTGGAAACCGGAGAGATTTCCCTCGATAGCCTCGCGCTGTGAAGCTCTGCCTGTTCAGACCGCTCGATCGCGACGTGCGAGGGTGGGTCGGCGCGATTGAGGGCGACCGCGTCGTCCATCTCGCGGCGCAGAGCCTCGCCTCATTCTTCACCGGCGGTGGCTCTGCCCGGGAGCACGACGAATACGCGCTCGAGGACGTCCGGCTCCTCGCGCCGGTGCCGCGTCCGCCCTCGGTGCGCGACGCCTATGCCTTCGAGGAACATATTCGCAACGCGGCGCGCGTCACGGGGCGCCCCGGCGTGCCCGACGAGTGGTACGAGCTTCCGGTGTTCTACTTCTCGAACCCGGCCGCGATCTACGGGCCGGACGACGAGATCCCGTTTCCGGCCGACTCGAACGAGCTCGACTACGAGCTCGAGGTGGCCGCGGTGATCGGGGCGGAGGATGTCATCGGCGGGTTCACGATCATGAACGACTGGTCCGCGCGCGACCTCCAGCGCAAGGAGATGAAGGTCGGCCTCGGTCCGGCGAAGGGAAAAGACTTTGCGACCTCCCTCGGCCCGGTCGTCGTCACGCCGGACGAGCTCGGCGATCTGCGCCTGGAGATGGTCGCGCGCGTCAACGGCGAGGAGCGCTCGCGCGGGAACATGGGCGACATCTACCACTCGTGGCAGGCGATCATCGAGCGCGCCGCGGCGAACACGCAGCTCGTCCCCGGCGACGTGATCGGCTCCGGCACGGTCGGCACCGGCTGCATCCTCGAGCACGGCGACGGCCGCTGGCTGCAGCCGGGCGACGTGGTCGAGCTCGAGGTCGAAGGGATCGGCGTGCTGCGAAACGTCGTCGGGCCGAAGCGGACCTAGGAGGCCCTCCTAATACCTGCGCACGCTCAGTCCTGGCCGTACATCCCTTGCTGGGCTCCGCCAGAGCGCTGGGCTGTATCTCGAACAGCTTGCTGCGGGTCTTGTCCCTGAAGGGCTTCTTGTCGGGCTCGCTCGAGCAGGTGACGCCGATGAGCCTTCCGCTGGCGACTTTCGCGCATTCGCTTCCTGAGATTCACATGGCCCTCCTCTTTGCTGCCGCACGATCTATTTCGAAGGTCGAGATGGTTCGGTGATTCGCAGGTGATCGGTGCGCGTCCCGAGCGTCCGCGCTAATCTCGAAGTATGGTCGAGCGGCTCCGCACCTCCTTCAGCGACCGCCGTTTGGTTGTCTTCGGCGCACTTGTTGGGCTCTCGGGCCTGGTTGCCGGCCTCGTCGCTTTCCGTGTCGCATACTCGCATTCGTTCGAGGACGTGCCGTTTCTCTGGAACCTCTTCCTCGCCTGGATCCCGTTCGGGTTTGCACTGCTCATCTACGACCGCCACCGGCGCGGCGCGCGGCGAGCCCAGTTGTTGGCACTCGGCCTCCTCTGGCTGCTGTTCTTCCCGAACGCGCCCTACATCGTCACGGACTTCAGGTACCTGGCGGACATCACCGGCAAAGCCTTCTGGTACGAAGGTCTGCTGATCGGGACGGCGGCGTCGACCGGTCTCGTGCTTGGGTTCATGTCGCTCTACCTCATTCAGGCGATCGTCCGACGCGCCGCCGGCGCGCGTTACGCGTGGCTCTTCGTGTTCGTCGCCCTGGGGCTGAGCTCCGTCGGCGTCTACCTCGGCCGCGTTCTGCGCTGGAACTCGTGGGACGTCTTCGTCCGACCCGGCTCGCTGCTCGGAGAGCTTGCGCGTGTGCTCATCGACCCGCTCGGCCATCCGCGTCCGATCGCGATCACGATTCTGTTCACCTCGTTCCTGCTCGCGAGCTACGCGATCTTCTACTCGCTCGCGCGAACGAGCTCACTGCTCGGCGAGTAGGCGAGACCGACCGAGTGAAGGTCGCCGTCATCGGAGCGGGGGTGATGGGCCTTGCTGCTGGCCGCGCTCTGACGCGGCGTGGGCACGAAGTCGTCGTCTACGAGCAGTACCGCGTCGGCCACGACCGCGGCTCGAGTCACGGCCGCTCGCGCATCTTCCGGTTGGCATACGCCGAAGAGGAGTACGTGCGCCTGGCCCAGGAGTCGCTTGGGCTCTGGCGCGGGCTCGAGACCGAGACCGGCGAGACACTGCTCGAGCTGAACGGCCTGCTCGAGATCGTCAGGACGCTCGAGGAAAGCACGGCGCACACGCTCGAGGCCTGCGGGGTCGAATGGCACCGGCTCGAGGCCGACGAGGCCGAGCGTCGCTATCCGATCCGCGTTCCGGACGGCTCCTTCGCCGTGCTGCAGCCGGAAGCCGGGATCGTTCGCGCGGACAAGGCGCTCGCGGCGTTGGCCCGCGACCTCGACATCCGCTGTGAGGCTCGCGTCCAGCCGGACGAGCTCGACGCCGAGGTCGTCGTTGTCACCGCGGGCTCATGGGTGAACCAGTTGCTCGAGGAGCCGCTTACGGTCAAGGTCACGCGCGAGACGGTCTGCTACTTCCGCCCCGAGAACGGCAGGCCGATCCCCTCACTGGTCTCGTTCAAGCCCGACAGTCACACGCACGACATGTACTCGCTCGCCGACCCGCTCTACGGCCTGAAGGTCGGCGCGCACCACGCGGGGCCCGAGGTCGATCCGAACGAGCCGGGCGAGCCCGAACCGCAGCTGATCGAGCAGATCGTGAGCTGGACCCGCGAGACCTACCGCCTCGCCGAGCCCGACCCCGTCGCCGCCGAGTCGTGCCTTTACACGACGACGCCGGACGAGACGTTCATCCTCGAGCGCCGCGGCCGTCTCGTGATCGGCTCGCCATGCTCAGGCCACGGCTTCAAGTTTGCCCCCGCGATCGGCGAGCGCCTTGCCGATCTCGCCACGGGCTAGAGTTTCGGGATGCCCTTCTACCAGCGCCTCGGAACCGTTCCGCGAAAGCGTCATATTCAGTTCCGCGACAACGGCACGCTGCTGACCGAAGAGGTGATGGGGCTCGAGGGCTTCGTCGGGAACGAGTCGATCCTCTACCACCTCCAGTCGCCGTGCCGGGTGATGAAGCTCGGTGACTTCGAGGAGATCGAGCGCGAGGAATGGGTGCCCGACGCCCACGCGCACCGGCTCTTCAACACCTACGACGTCGACCCCGGCGGCGACGAGATCACCGGCCGGCGTCTGCTGATGTGGAACGACGACGTCGAGATCTCGCTCGCCCGCCCGGACGAGCAGATGGATTACTTCTTCCGCAACGGCGAGGGTGACGAGGTGATCTTCGTCCATGAGGGCTCCGGGACGCTCGAGACCAACTTCGGCGAGGTTCCCTACAAGGACGGCGACTACGTCGTGATCCCGCGCGGCACGACCTACCGCTTCCGCGCCGAGGGGCCACAGCGATACCTCGTCCTCGAGACCCCCGGCCTGATCGAGATCCCCCGCCGCTACCGCAACCAGTACGGCCAGCTGCTCGAGGGAGCGCCTTACTACCACCGCGACATCCACCCGCCGACCGAGCTGCACACGCACCGCGAGAAGGGCGAGTTTCCGGTCAAGGTGCGCGTCCGCGGTGGCTACCAGAGCTACCTCCTCGACTACCACCCCTTCGACGTCGTCGGCTGGGACGGCTACCTCTATCCGTGGACGTTCTCGATCCACGACTTCGAGCCGATCACGGGCCGAATCCACCAGCCGCCACCCTCGCACCAGACCTTCCAGGGGCGGAACTTCGTCATCTGCTCGTTCTGCCCGCGCAAGCTCGACTTCGACGAGCTGGCGGTGCCGATCCCGTACCACCACTCGAACCTGCAGTCCGAGGAGATGATCTATTACGTCAGCGGCAACTTCGGCTCCCGGAAGGGCGTCAACGTCGGGTCGATCACGCTGCATCCCTCAGGCCTCCCCCACGGCCCACAGCCTGGCCTGGCAGAGAAGTCGATCGGCGTTCGCGAGACCCACGAGCTGGCGGTGATGTGCGACACCTTCCACCCGCTGAAGCTGACGAAGCTTGCGAAAGACCTCGACGACGGTAAGTACTGGCGCTCCTGGTACGAAGGTTCCCAGGACGGCCGCGTGGCGGAGACCGCCGACGACGCGACCGGCGCCGGCCTAACCTCGCACTTCTAGCCGGCTCAGTCGGCCGGCCGGATGTTCTGATTGACCCGGAAGAGGTTTCCGGGGTCGTACTTCTTCTTGATCTCCGCCAGTCGCTCGTAGTTGTCGCGGTAGCTGGCCTGGACCCGCTCCTGGCCCTCGTCCATCATGAAGTTGATGTAGGCGCCGCCGGCCGAGTACGGGTGCGTGGCCTCCCAGTAGTCGACCACCCAGGACTTCATCCCGTCGACGGCTGCCGGGTCCGGATCGACCGCGAAGATCACCTCGGCCCAACGCGAGTCGCGGTAGGCGAACGCGGTGTCGCCGGAGCCGACCTTGTGCACGGCCCCGTCGATCGGGTACAGGTGCATTGAGGCCTGCGGAGTCGGCAGCTGCGAACCGTGCTCAACGTGGGCGGCGATCGCCTCGTCGCTCAACTCGTCGACGAAGTCGGCGCGCCAGTACTGCTGGTGGCCGGGCGGGTAGAGGGCGTCGAAGGCGCTCTGCACCATCGGGTACGGCGCCGCGTGAACGAGGTCGAGCACCGGCTCGAACGCCCGCGCCGGCGCCAGCAGCTCGTCCGCCACCTCCTGCGTCCCGGTGCAGAACCAGACGATCCCGCACATCTTCTGCATGTGCAGCTCCTCCGGGAACGGCGCCCCGGTCGGAACGGTCAGGAAGGCGAAGAAGCCGTTGAAATGTTCGGGGGCCCCGCCGATCCAGCCGTCGTAGGCGCGCATCACTTCAGCGGCCCGATCGAGCGGCCAGAGCATCGGGCCCCAGATCACCGTGTCGACCGGTTGGAGCCGGAACGTCAGAGACGTGACAACGCCGAAGTTTCCGCCGCCGCCGCGGATCGCCCAGAAGAGGTTGCTGTTTTCGCTCTCGTTCGCGGTCGCGAAGGAGCCGTCGGCGAGGACGACGTCGACCGAGGCGATGTTGTCGACCGAGAGGCCGTACTGCCGGGTCAGGTAGCCGATGCCGCCGCCAAGCGCGAGGCCCATGCCCGTCGTGGAGAGGACACCGCCCACGGTCGCAAGCCCGAACGCGTGCGTCGCGTGATCGACGTCGCCCCAGGTGCAGCCCCCCTGCACCGTCGCCAACTGCTCGGCCGGATCGACGCGGATGCCTTTCATCGGCGAGAGATCGAGCACGATCCCGTCATCGACCACGGAGAAGCCGGCGGGGTTGTGCATCCCGCAGCGAATGGCCAATGGAGCGCCGGTCTCGCGCGCGAAATTGACGACTGCGATCACGTCGGCAACGTCGGCGGCGCGCACGATCAGCGCCGGCCGCTTGTCGATCATCGCGTTGTAGACGTGGCGCGCGTCTTCGTATCCCGGGTCGTCCGGAGCGATTTGCTGGCCTCGCACTTGTCCTTCGAGAACGGTGGCGTCGAGCTCTTTGGCGGTCACCGTTGCCATGGCGTCTCCTTCGTGGGTTGCCGTCGAATCTAGTACGGCTTTCCGAGGCTGACAAGATGCGGCGGGTGTTCAGCCGCTCTGCGCGTATCTACGACGCGATCTACGCGTCGATCCGGGACTACCCACGCGAGGCCGCGGAGCTCGACCGGCTGATCCAGGAACGCCGGCCCGGCGCACGGACGCTGCTCGACGTCGCCTGCGGGACCGGCGCGCACCTCGAGCACCTCACGGGATACGAGGTCGAAGGGCTCGACCTCGACCCGGAGATGCTGGCCATCGCCCGCGAGCGCCTGCCGGACGTCCCTTTCCATGAAGGCGACATGGCGGACTTCGATCTCGGCAAGCGCTTCGACGCCGTCGTCTGCATGTTCAGCAGCATCGGCTACGTACGCACCGAGGAGCGCCTGCGCTCGGCGATTGCCTCGATGGCTCGCCACCTTGAGCCTGGCGGCGTCCTGGTCGTCGAGCCGTGGCTGTCGCCAGAGGTCTGGCTCGACCGCCATGTCGCTGCGGTCTTCGTCGACGAGCCTGAGCTGAAGATCGCGCGCATGAATGTCGCGCAGCGTAAAGGCAACCTCTCGAGGTTTGAGTTCGAGTATCTCGTCGGCACCCCGGACGGGATCGAGCGCTTCAGCGAGCCGCATGAGCTCGGCCTCTTCACGGTCGACCAGTACCTCGAGGCGTTCCGGGCCGCCGGGCTCGAGGCCGCGCATGACCCGGAGGGGCCAATGGGCCGCGGCCTCTACATTGCGATTGCATGACGCTGATCCTCGACTGGGACGGGACCGTGACCGTCGACGACACGCTGATCCTCGCGCTGCGCGAGTTCGGCGACTGGCAGGTCTACCTCGACGCGGCCGCCGCGCTGCGGCGCGGCGAGATCACGCTCCACGAGGAGATCCGCCGCGACGCCGAGTCGATCACGACGCCGATCGACGAGGTCGTCGGCTGGCTGCGGGAGAACCTTGAGCTGCGCCCGGGCTTCCACGAGCTCGCCGAGGCGTACCGGCCGCTGATCGTCTCCAGCAACTTCCGCCAGCTGATCGAGCCGATCCTCGAGCGCGAGGGCGTTGAGCTCGAGGTGCGGGCCAACGATGTCGAGTGGAATCCGAACGGCTGGCGCGCAACCTTTCGCAACGGCGATTCGTGTGGAACCTGCGGCGAGCCCTGCAAGCGGGCCGACCTACCGACGAATGGCGAGGTCGTCTACGTCGGCGACGGCTACTCCGACCGCTGCGCGGCGCAGGCGGCCGACCGCGTCTTTGCCCGCGACTCGCTCGCCCACTACCTGGACGAGCAGGGCGTCTTCTACGAATCGTTCGCGGATCTGCACGACGTCGCTCGCGCTCTCGCTTGACTCTTCTTCCGCTGCCGGATCCGTACGACTTCGAGCTCTCGACTGAACGGTTCCGAGCCTTCGGGCCGGATATCGCGAACCTCTGGTACGAGGGCGGCGTCCACCGCGTCGTCGGCGGTCGGGAGATCAGGATCGAGGCCGCGCCAAAGCAAGCGGCCGACCGGTTGAACCGGTCCACCTCTGATCCGGCGTCGACAAGCGCCGCCTCGGGCGTCGACGTGGAGCCGCTGGACGAGGAGACCGAGCCGGTCGCGCGCGCGATCGTTGGCGCCGACTTCGAGCTCGACCCGTTCTACGCCTGGGCCGAAGGCGACGAGGTCCTCCGTGAGCTGGTGTCGAGGCTCGCGGGGCTCCGGCCGCCGCTCGCGCCCGACCCGTACGAGGCGCTGGTCAGCGCCATCAGCGCGCAGCAGGTCTCGCTGTTCGCGGCCTTCGCGATTCGCAACCGCATGGTCGAGCGCTTCGGCGTCCGCGGCGTCCACGCTTACGAGTTCCCGACGCGCGAGCGGATGGCGCAGGCCAGCGAGGAGCAGCTGACCGAGCTCGGCTTCTCTCGGCGCAAGGCCGAGTACGTGCTCGGTGTCGCTCGTTCCGACGTGGACTTCGACGCGCTGCATACCCTTTCCGACGACGAAGTGAAGACGACTCTGACCTCAATTCGGGGGCTGGGCGAGTGGACCGCAGACTGGTTTCTCGCGCGTCATCTCGCGCGCCCGCGAGCGTGGCCCGCCGGCGACCTCGGCCTCGTCAAAGCGGTCTCCGCGTTCTACTTCGGCGGCCGCAAGCTCTCGATCGCCGAGGTGCGCGAAGCCGGTGCGGGGTTCGACCCGTTCCAGAATCTGGGCGCTCACTACCTCATGACCGGTTTCCGGACGGCCACGCCTGCATGACGATCCGCGAGGCAACCACCCAGGACCGCGAACGCCTGCGCGACCTCTACCGGGAGTTCGTCCAAGAGATCCCGCCGCCGCCGGGCGTCCCGGTCGACATCGAGCACGAGCTCGGTGAGCTCGAGGATTACCTCGGCGACCAGAACGTCGCGCTCGTGGCCGAGGACGATGCGGGGCAGGTCGTCGGTTTCGCGCTGGCGAAGATCGACCACCCGGGCATCGGCCACCTGAGCGATCTCTACGTCGTGCCCGACGCGCGCCGCCAGGGGGCAGCGCGCGAGCTGATCCGCGAGGCGGCGATCCGGCTACGCGACGAGGAGGACGCGGCGGTGCTGACTCTCGGCGTGCAGGTGACGAACGGGGACGCACGCGCCGCCTACGAGCGGCTCGGATTCCAGCCCGAGTCGCTGCGGCTGTTCGCGCCGATCGAGCACCTGCTGGAACGCTCGGAGCACGGACCGCGAGGCCCGAGCTTTGGCTCGGTCCACGTGCAGACCGACGATGAAAACGCCGTCGAGCAGGCGGTGCGGAAGTACGTGCCGCGGTTCGGTCGCTCGGGCGGAAGCGTCGTCGCCGCGCCTCGGAACGGCTGGACCGCCGTGTACGACGAGCTCTGCGACCGTGAACCGGGTGCCCTACGCAGGCTCGGCAGCGAGCTCTCGAACGCGACCGGAGCGGTGGCCGTGACGATCGCGCTCGAGGAAGGCGCGGTCGTCCGCTACAACATCTTCGAGCGAGGCTCGGTGGTCGACGAGTACCAGTCCGTGCCGGAGTACTTCAAGCCGCTGCCGCCGGGTGACGCCATCGCGCTCGGCGCGAATCCGACGGTGGTCGCCCGGCTGACCGGGGCCGACCCGCATGAGTTCCGGCGGATTGCCCGGACTGCCGCGACGCCGGAGGAGCTCGGCTCGCCGCACGAGCTGCTCGAGCAGGTCGCCGGCCTCATGGGTCTGAGCGGCGCCGGCCACGGCTACGAGGGCGCAGCTTCGGAGCCCGGCGCTCACCAGGTAACGCACCGTTAGTCGGCGCGGCCATGAGTTCGTACGTGTCTGGTGGTTCGCAAACCAAGCAGGCCTAGGACGCAGGGAGGCTGCATACCAGTAGGTATGCGGCCGACTGAGGACAACGGGATGCGCCGCGTTTGCGGGCCACCAGGCACACAACCGTGCTCGTGGCCGCGTCGACTAGGCTCAGCGCGTGATCCTGTACGACGCAGCGCGCTGCCCGTACTGCGCCCGGGCTCGAATCGTTCTCGCCGAGAAGGGCCTCGGCTACGAGACCGTCGAGATCGATCTTTCCGACCGTCCTGCGTGGCTCTATGGCAAGAACCCGAGCGGGACGGTGCCGGTGCTCGAGGAGGAGGGCGGCTTCGTCCTTCCCGAGTCGCTGGTGATCATGGAGTACCTCGAGGAGCGCTTCCCGGAGCCGCCGCTCTGGCCGGCCGATCCTGCGGAGCGTGCGCTCGGCCGGCTCTGGCTCGACCGCTTCGACGTCCGGCTCGGCGCCGACTACTACGCGCTCCGCCGCGGGGAGCAGTCGCAGCTCGACGAGCGGCTGCGCGATCTCGACGCGGCGCTGGAGGCGCAGCCGTTCCTCAGCGGCCGCGAGTACGGCCTCGCCGACATCGGCTACGTGCCCTGGATCCTGCGCGCCCGCTCGAACCTGGGTGTCGACCTCGAGCCCTACCCGGCGCTCTCTGCCTGGCTCGAGCGGCTGAGCGAGCGTCCCGCGATCGCGGCCGAGCTCGAGCTGACGGCCGCGCTCGGTCGATGAAAGTCCTGCTCCTGCACGCATTTCCGCTTGACGAGCGGATGTGGGAGCCGCAGCTCGAATCGTTGCGGGATTACGAGGTCTCGACCCCGCGCCTTTACGGACGCGGCGAGTCGCTCGACGACTGGGCAGCGACCTTGCTGGACGAGGAAGACGGCGAGCTGATCCTCGTCGGCGCCTCGCTCGGCGGCTACGCGGCGCTTGCGATGACGAGCCGCGCGCCGGAGCGGGTTCGCGCCCTGGCGGTCGTCGGAGCTCGCGCCGAGGGTGACTCTCCCGAGCGGCGGGCCGGCCGAGCCGACACCATCGCCCTGATCGAGAACGAAGGCGTCGAGGCGCTCTGGGAGAACCAGCGCCCCAAGCTGCTGCTCGAAGACGCGTCGGAGCAGGCCGTCGGCCGCGTCCGCGAGCTCGTGCTCGCCCGCGGGAAGGACGAGCTGACCGAAGCGGTGCGGGCGCTTCGAGACCGGGCTGACAACTCGGAAACCTTCGCCTCCTTCGAGGGGCCGAGCCTCGTCGCCGTCGGCGAGGGCGACGCCTTCTTCCCTCCGGAGGAAGCGGAGGCACTCGCGGCGCGGGCGCGCCACGGTCGTTATCGCGTCTTCGCCGGGGCAAAGCATCTGCCGAGTCTCGAGCAGCCGGACGAGTTCAACGCTGCGCTCGCGAACTTTCTGGCCGATGTCTGAGCTGCCGCTGGTCGTCGACGCAGCCTGGCTCCAGGAGAGGCTGGGCGAGGGCGACCTCGTCGTCGGCGACGTTCGCGGGCCGAACGCGCACGCGCGCGGTCACATCGCCGGCTCCAGACCGCTCGTGCTCGGCTCGCCGCCGCCGATGAGCGATCCCGAGGTGATCGAGGCGCTCGCGAAGGAGATCGGCCTGCGGCTGCGCCGCCACGGCATCACGGGCGAGGAGCGGCTCGTCCTCTACGATCGCGGCGACGGCGTCGGCGCGATGCCGTCGGCCCAGCTCGCCGAGCTGGCCGGGCACCCGAGGGTATCGGTGCTGCTCGGCGGCCTCGCCGCCTGGCCGGGGGAGCTGGAGGCCGGACAGGTCGAGCTCGAGCCCGTCAAGGTGCAGCTCCAGCCGAGGCTGGATGCACTTCCGACGCGCGCCGAGGTGGAGCGCCGCCTCGGGGAAGAAGGGTTGGCACTGCTCGACATCCGCACGGAGGAGGAGTTCCAGGGGCAGGGCGGGTACCCGTGCGATCCCCGCCAGGGGCACATCCCCGGCGCCCGGCGGATCGACGAGACGGCGCTCTTCGACGGCCCGGGCTTGCCCAAGGATGCGGCAGAAATCCGCGCCGCCGCCGGCGCGCCCGAAGGCGCGGAGGTGATCGCGTACTGCCACTCGGGCTCGCGCTCGGCCCGGGCAACTCTGGCGCTACGCGCGGCGGGCTACAGAGCGCGGAACTACCCGGGCTCGTGGCACGAGTGGTCGCGTCACCCCGAGCTGCCGGTAGCCAAGTGATCTAGCTCAGTTGGCTAGGCCGCGACGGCCACGCGTTCCGCGACTTCGACGAACGAGCCGCAGAGCGAGCGGCCGAGCTCGTTCCAGCCTTCGATCCGCGCTCGGGTCATCTCCGCGAGCCCTTCGGGCGGCTGCCCGCGCTCCTCGCCCTCGTCTTCGTGCTCGAGCCAGCTCTCCACCTGCGGCAACGTCACTTCGGCGTGGAACTGGATTCCCCAGGCGCTGTCGCCGAGGCGGAACGCTTGCGTGCAGGCGGCGCTCTTCGCAAGCTCGATGGCGCCACCGGGGAGGTCATAGGTGTAGTAGTGCCACTGAAACGCTTCGAAGCGCTGCGGCAGCCGCGAGAACACCGGGTCGTCAGCGGCGTCGTCGTTCAGCTCGACGTCGAACCAGCCGATTTCCGGAGTCTCAACACGGTACACCGGCGCCAGCGCGGCCTTCGCAACCAGCTGGGCGCCGAGGCAGACTCCGAGCACCGGCATGTGCAGCATCAGCAGACGCTTCAGGAAGAGGTTCTCCTCGCGCAGCCATGGATGCCGGTCGTCCTGGTCTGCGTGCATCGCGCCGCCGAAGACGAGCACGGCGCCGTAGGAGTCGAGCGGCTGCGGGAGGGGCGTTTCCCAGGCGAGGCTCCACTCGTCGAGGCGGTGCCCGCGTTCCTGGACGACGTCGCCAAAGACGCCCGCACGAACTCGGTCGCCGTGGATGACCGCCAGTACGTCCACTGCGGTCACTCTACGTTGAAATCGGTCGGGGCCTCCGAAGAGGCCCCGATCCAGAGTGCTGGGAGGGCCTGGCGGAACGTCGCTCGTCGTGGGGCGCGATGGTCGTTCCCTGGGGAGGACGCAGGGAGCGTCGATATCAATAGATGTGGGCGCGACTGAGGACGCTGCCAGGGGGCGAGCAGCGCGGCCCGACGGCACAGACTACGTTTCGCCAGGCCTCCTAGCGTCGCTTCGGCGGGGGTGCGACCCTGACCACGCCGCTGATCGCGTTACTGGTGATCGCCGAGGTACAAGTCACCAGCGGGACTGCGCAGGCAATCGACGTCGGCGGTCGCTCGACGAAGAGATAGGTCACCTTCTTCGGCAGCCGCCGGTTGAAGACGTATTTCCCCTTGCGGGTCTTGGTCGAAGCGACGGCCTTGAAGGTGACGCCGCTCTTGCCCTTGACGCCGGCGAAGAGCTTCAGCCCGGCGCCGGTCGGTGCGGTGCCGGCGACGTTGACCGTTCCGGCGAGCCGGAAGTAGCCGGGCCGTGCCTTCCGGATGCGCTTGATCGAGATGCTGTACGGCATCGGTACGACGCCCTGAGCCTCGCGGGTACCGGCTGCATTGGGCGTGCCCGTCCCCGGCGTGTATGGGGTGAACAGGGTGCGCCAGAGCTGGTTGCCCGCGCTGGTCGGGTTCGTGAAAACGCCCTTAACCGAGAACGCCGCGTCCAGGAACTTCGTCCCGTTCGGCGAGCGCCTCGGGTCGCCTGAAGGGAGCGTCGGATCCCGGAAGCAGACGGTCATCTTCACGGAGCTGAAGGCGGCCTCGGCGCCCGTCGAGTGGTCGACGTAAACGGGGATCGGGTTCGCGGGCTGGCCCGGCAGCGCTGCGTTCAGCGTCCAGACGGCCTCATGTGTAACCCCCGGGGTGCAGAGGTTCGACGCTGGGGGGTAGTTCGCCGGGCTGTCGGCCTTGACCGGGCCGGTCAGCGGCAGGGTGTTCGGGCCGAGGTCGAGAACCTGGACGTCGGCGACGACATTCCCAATTTGCGTCCCCGGCGTCTGGGTCAGCGTCGCCTTGTAGCCGAGTGGGGCGTAGATGACGATCCGCGCCGTCGGGTCGTCGACCTTCTCCTGCGCGACGACGATCGTGACGACGCCGGCACCGCTCGGCTTGTACGTCGCCTGGAAGATGCCCATCGACGGTGTGTACGACGCGGCCGCGATTGCTGTGACGGCGAGTGCCACTGCCGCAGCGCACCCGAAAACTGTCAAACGCATGGATCTCTTCATGGCCCCTTCCTTCGTTATGTCGCCAGCGTGCTCCTGCTCAGACGCAAATTCGGCCGGACAGTTGTATCGCGAAACACGACTCTGCGTAGGCAGCCTCGTACAATCGCGCGATGGACGCGCGGGCGATCGGCGTCTTCGACTCGGGTACGGGTGGACTCACGGTTCTCCACGAGTGCCTGGTGACGATGCCGCACGAGGACTTCGTCTACCTCGGCGACCACGCGCGCCTGCCCTACGGGCCGCGGTCGCTGGACGAGGTACGCGGTTTTGCGCTGGAGATCGGCCGCTACCTGGAGCGGCAGGACGTCAAGCTCGTCCTCGTCGCCTGCAACACCGCCACCTCGGCCGGGCTGCCGCAGCTGCAGGAGGCGCTCTCGATTCCGGTCGTCGGTGTGATCCAGCCCGAGGCGCACGCGGCTGTGCAGGCGACCCGCAATCGCAAGATCGGCTTGCTCGCGACCAAGGCGACGGTCGAGGCGGGGCGCTACGCCGGGTTCGTTGCCGCTCTCGACGCCGGCGCCGAGTTCACGGCGCTGCCCTGCCCGAGGCTCGTGCCGCTGATCGAGGGCGACGATCCTTTCGGCGCCGAGACGACCGCGGCGGTCCGCGAGTACGCAGAGCCCTTGAAGGACGCGGGGGTGGACACGGTCATCCTCGGCTGCACGCATTACCCGCTGATCCGCCCCGTCTTCCAGCGTGTGTTCGGGCGCGGCGTCACGCTCGTCTTCTCGGCCGAGGAGACGGCGCGAGAGGTCGCCGGGACGCTCGCTCGCAAGGGGATCGAGAATGAGGAGGCGCGCGAGGGCTCGTACCGGTTCCTCACGACCGGCGACCCGGAAGCGTTCCGCGCGCTGGGCCAGCGGTTCCTACAGCTGCCGATCGCCGAGGTCGAGCACGTCGAGCTGGCGAAGCTGAGGCGGGCGGCGTGACCGCGGCGTCGCTTGCGATGCCGCCTGGAGGCCGTAGCGGCTTTGCCGCTGCGGCCGTCCAAAACCCGTCCTTGGAATCAGATGTCGTTACGAAGAGGGTCGACAAATGAATCGAGCTGATGGCCGGCGGCCGGACGAGCTCCGTCCGCTGCTGCTGGAGGCGAACTGGCTCGAGCAGCCGCACGGTTCGGTGCTCTACTCGCAGGGCAAGACGAAGGTCCTCTGCACGGCCTCGATCGAGGAGGGCGTACCCCGCTGGCTGATGGGCAAGGGGCGCGGCTGGATGACCGCCGAGTACTCGCTGCTGCCGGCGTCGACCGGCGAGCGCACGCAGCGGGAAGCGTCGCGCGGCAAGCAGGGAGGGCGCACTGTCGAGATCCAGCGTCTGATCGGCCGGGCGCTGCGGGCGGTGACGGATTTCGGGGCGCTCGGCGAGCGGACACTCTGGCTCGACTGCGACGTGCTCCAGGCGGACGGCGGCACACGTTGTGCGGCGATCTGCGGCGCCTACGTTTCGGCGAGGCTCGCGCTCGACCGGTTCGGGCTCTCGAAGGCGCTGCCTGACCCGGTCGCGGCGGTTTCCGTCGGCGTCGTCGACGGCGAGGCGCTGCTCGACCTCGACTACTCGGAAGACTCGAGTGCCGAGGTCGACATGAACGTCGTCATGACCGGGGAGGGAAGCCTCGTCGAGGTGCAGGCGACTGCCGAGAGAGAGCCGTTCTCGCGCGAGCGCCTGGATGAGCTGCTCGAGCTGGCGGCGGTGGGAATCGAGCGGATCGCGGCGGCCCAGGAGGAGGCCGCCGGTGCTGCCGCTCGCCTCTAGTATCCCGTCGCTTTCGTGGCCCGAGGTGCTGGGCCGGCTCGCGCTTGCGGCGGCGCTCGGAGCGGTCCTCGGGTTCGAGCGCGAGCTCCGCGAGCGCGAGGCCGGTCTGCGGACGCATTTGCTCGTCTCGTTGGGGTCGGCGCTGTTCACGATCGTCTCGGCCTACGGGTTCCGCGAGTTCCTGACCTCCGGCCAGAGCGTCGTCCGCGCCGACCCGACCCGGATCGCCGCTCAGATCGTGACCGGGATCGGCTTCCTCGGTGCGGGAGCGATCATCCGCCAGGGCCTGGCGATCCGCGGCCTGACGACGGCCGCCACGCTCTGGGTCGTCGCCGCGATCGGGCTGGCGGCTGGAGCCGGCTACTACTCCGCAGCGGTGATCACGACCGTCGTTGCGCTCGTAGCGCTTGGGCCGCTACGGACGCTCGGCCACCGCTTCATCCTCCGATTCCGCAGCGAGAGCGGCCTCCTGCTCGTGCAGCTGCCCGCCGGCCAGAGCCCTGCGGAGGTAATCGACGCCGTCGATCCCGACGCTCGAATCGAGACAATCGAGATCCGCCAGGAGGGCGACCGGCGGACTCTGGAATTGACCGTCGACCTTCCCCGGCCGGAGCAGGCGCGCAGACTCGTCTCGAAGCTCGCTGAGGTGGAGCACGTGCTCGAGGTGCGTTGGGCCGACTGAACTTCGTTCTCGCTTCGCGGAACGAGAACAAGCTGCGCGAGCTCGCTCGTGTGCTTGCCGACTGGCGTCTCGAGCTGCTCGACGCGAGCGGCTATCCGCCCGAGGACGGCGCCACCTACTACGAGAACGCTGTCGCCAAGGCCCGCCACGGCGCCAAGTTCGCAGGCGAGGCCTGGGTGCTCGGCGAGGATTCCGGGCTCGAGGTCGAGGGCCTCGCCGGCGGGCCGGGGATCCGCTCCGCGCGCTTTGGCGGCGACGATCCCGTCGGGCGCCTACTCGGCGAGCTCCGCGACGTCGAGGGCGAGGGCCGCCGCGCCCGCTACGTCTGCGAGCTGGTCGCACTGGCGCCGTCCACCGAGGAGTTGCGCGGCACCGGCGTCCTCGAGGGCCGGATCGCCTTCGAGCCGCGCGGCGACGAGGGCTTCGGCTACGACCCGATCTTCGTCCCCGCGGGCGAAGAGCGAACCGTCGCGGACCTCGGCAACGAGTGGAAGGCCGAGAACTCCCACCGCGCCCGCGCCGCGCGAGACCTGCTGCGGGCCTTCAACGAGCGCTAACGGCGGTTCGAGACGTATCTCCGGGTCTGGCACCAGGACACGCCCCGGGTGGACGTCAGGCGATCCCCGGCGCCTCCTGAAGCGCCGCCTCGCGGCGGGCCGACCGGTACGAGTTGATCTCGGCGCCGAAGACGATCGCGTTCGCCATTACGTAAAGCCAGACGAGCAGCAGCGCCGGCCCGCCGAAGGCGCGCAGCGCGATCGAGACGCTCGAGAGCCGCACGTAGATGGGCAGCACCTGGAATGAGGCCTCGAGCAGCACCGCCGCAACCGCGGCGCCGGGCAACACGTCGGCGAGATGGAGATCCGCGTTCGTCAGCAGGTAGTAGACGGCGACGAGGAAGCCGAAGACCGCGCTCAGCGAAACCACGAGCGAGAGCGCGTAGGCAACGGCTCCGTTGCTGGCGATCCCCGGAGCGTAGTGCTTGAGCAGGTCGAAGCCGACCGACCCCGCGAGCAGCCCGACGAAGAGCGTCACGAGCAGGGCGATCAACATCAGCACCGCGAGGCCTTTGCCGCGCAGGAACGGCCGGTTCGGCCGCCCGTAGACGATGTTGAAGGCCGATTCGAGCACGCTGAAGAAGGAAAGCGAGGTCCAGAGCAAAGCGATGCCGCCGATGATTCCCAGCGTTGCTGCGTTCCGCTGCACGGATTGGACCGCCTTCACGATCGCCGAGACCGAGGTGCCGGGAAAGACCTTCTTCAACTCCGTCACGAGGTAGCTCGACTCGTCGGCGCGTCCGGTTAGCCCGAGCAGCGAGAGCGCGAGAAAGGTCAGCGGCACGAACGAGAGCAGCGCGAAGTAGGCGATCATGGCCGCGAGGTGGGGTCCGCGGTCCCGGAAGAACTTCGCCAGCGGGCGATACACCACCAGTGGAGCCAGCAGGCGATACACGACCGACGGAGTATCGCGGCCGAGGACGACGAGAAGTCATGATGTCGAGGCGTGACCCTTCGCCGGGTTTAGCGGCCGCGCCGCGCCGGTCGGCGCGGCCTTTTGGTCGGCATCGCAAGCGACGCCTCGGCCATGCGCGATGTGAAGTGCGGTCTCGACGCGCCACCCTCAGCCGGGTTAAGCGGCCGCGCCGCGCCGGTCGGCGCGGCCTTTTGGTCGGCATCGCAAGCGACGCCTCGGCCATGCGCGATGTGAAGTGTGGTCTCGACGCGCCACCCTCAGCCGGGTTAAGCGGCCGCGCCGCGCCGGTC
>Ga0307296_10000363_pt1 | contig 21056 bp, 16 predicted proteins | sample ER_DNA_153_FD_194467 | JGI IMG/M metagenome (GOLD analysis project Ga0307296, IMG submission 194467) | Bulk soil microbial communities from the East River watershed near Crested Butte, Colorado, United States - ER_DNA_153 | ecosystem: Environmental > Terrestrial > Soil > Floodplain | place... | reverse complement strand
GGAAGCGGTAGACCTCGCGCCCGTGATCGGCGTTCGCGGCGTGGATCGTCGTGAGCGCGTTCCAGTCCACGCCGGCCTCGCGCAGGGCGTCGAGCCCGCCGACGACCTTGTCGAAGCTGCCCTTGCCTCCCTTGTCGACCCGGTAGGCGTCGTGCAGATCTCGCGGCCCGTCGATCGAGACGCCGACCAGGAAATCGTGCTCCTTGAAGAACGCCGCCCATTCCTCGTCGAGCAGCGTCGCGTTCGTCTGGATCGTGTACGCGGCCCGCTGGCCTGGCCGCAGATGCTCATTCGCGAGGTCGACCGACCGGCGGAAGAAGTCGAGCCCCATGAGCGTCGGCTCGCCGCCCTGCCAGGCGATCGTCACCTCGGGGACACGCGCGTGCGCCTCGATCAGCTGCCGCAGATAGGCCTCGAGCAAGTCGTCTGCCATCCGGAAACGGCTGCCCGGATAGAGCATCTCCTTGGAGAGGAAGAAGCAGTAGCTGCAGTCGAGGTTGCAGACGGCTCCGGTGGGCTTGGCGAGCAGGTGAAACGCAAGGGGCGCGCCCGGCCGCATGCCCTCCGCCGTCTGGTGCGCTGTCTGCGAGGCCTGCATCGTCTTCTCTCCGCGAGACCCTACTGCCGGCACCGCGTCGCGTTCGCATCGCGGCGCCGGCAGGGTTCAGAGGGTCAGGTAGCGCCGCGCGTCATCACCGTGGTGTCTTCGGGCGGCCGCGCGATCATGTACACGAGCACGCCGAGCAGTGGCGTGAAGATGACGAACAGCGTCCAGCCTGCCTTCGCCCAGCCGGAGTGATCGCGACGGGCGAAGTTGTCCGCGAGGACCATGATCAGCAACCAGATCCAGATGACCCAGGCGAAGAAGATGAGCATCGTCCAGAAGATGTCCAGGAACGGGTAATCGGTTCTTGCGAGAAGTGCGAGCACGGCGCGTCTCCCTGGTCGGGGTCGTTGACGCTTGAAACCGTCTCCCGTCGTGGCCGTCGCTTCATCGTCCGATCGGGATGACGCGCCCGCAGCCATGGTGTGGGAGGCTCCCCGTGCTGAGCGGCGCTTGTTAGTCAGGCCGAAGCGAAGGAACGCAAGGAGACGATGAGCAAGAAGCGCGGAGTGCTGGTCTGGAGCCTGTTCGGGCTGGCGACGATCCTGATGTTGGTCTCGTCGCTCACGGTCTGGGCGAAGCGCCAGTTGCTCAACGACCAGGCCTGGGCGGACTCCTCGTCACAGCTACTGGCAAACGACGAGGTTCGCGGCGCGATCGCGCAGAAGCTGAGCGACGGGCTGTTCGCGCGGGTCGACGTGGAGGCCCAACTGCGCGAGCGGCTGCCGCCGCGCTCGCAGGGAGCAGCCCCCGTGCTGGCGGCGGCGCTGCAGAACAACCTCGGACCCGCGGCCGCCGACCGGCTCTTGCAGCGGCCGAGGGTGCAGGCGCTCTGGGAGAACGCCAACAAGCGCGCCCACGCGGCTGTCATCAGGGTGCTGGAGGGCAAGGACCTGGGCCCGAACGGAAACATCTCGACCGCGAACGGCGAGGTCACGCTCGACCTGAGACCGGCGATCACAAGGCTGGCGACGCGGCTCGGGGTGGAGGACAAGCTGAAGGCAAACACCGATCCGAGCGCCGGCCAGCTCGTGATCATGAAGTCGGACCAGCTCAGCGCCGCCCAGACGGCGGTGAAGATCCTCAAAGCGCTGAGCTCGCTGCTCCTGCTCGCCGTCGTCGCCCTCTACGCGCTCGCGATCTACCTCGCGCACGGGCGGCGCAGGCTGCTGCTCGGCGCGACCGGGGCGAGCCTCGTCTTCGTCGGCCTGGTGATCGCCTCGCTCAGGCACTTCCTCGGCGGGGTGATCGTCGACGCGCTCGTCAAGACCGAGGCGTACAAGCATCCGGTGAGCGTGATCTGGTCGATCGAGACGAGCGTGCTGCGAGACATCGCGGTCATCCTCGTCGTCTACGGCGCGCTCGTCCTCCTTGCGACGGCCTTGGCAGGCCCGAATCGACCCGCGGTCGCGATCAGACGCTGGCTGGCACCCTCCTTCCGGCACCACCCGGTCGTCGTCTGGTTGGCCGCTCTCGCCCTCTTTTTGATCCTGCTCGCCTGGGGACCGACGGCCGGCGACCGGCGTCTGCTCGGCGTTCTGCTTCTTGCCGCCACGGCCGCCATCGCCATCGAGGCGCTGCGCCGGCAGACGCTGCGGGAGTTCCCGGAGGATCCGCCGGCCGCAGTCGGGAAGTCGTCAGGGGCGACCTAGAACTCACCGCTAGCGTTCCGCGCGTTCCGGGTGACGGCTACTGGCGGGCCATTGCGATCTTAAGCCGCTCGTCCGGGGTGATCAGGTGGTCGGCGTCCTCCGCGTCCTCGCCGAGGTCGATCTCCACCCAGCGCACCCGCCCGTTGAACTCGAGCTCGTCCACCGTCAGATCGTCGGTGACCGGGGTGCCGCTGTCGGAGCCGATGTCGAGGGTTTCGTCCGCCGAGAAGAGCATGGGCACGGTCGCCTCGACCTGACCCTCTCCGACGGTGTTCCCGTCGACGTAGAGGGATGCGGTGCCGCCCTTGCCGAGGCCGCCACGCTCGTAGGCGAACTCGAGCCGCACCTGGTGCTCTCCCTCGGCGAGCGGCTCGTCGCCGTAGACCTTGAAGCGCTGCAGCCCGAAGAGGTTGTAGCAGTACGCCGGCCTGCCGTCCTTCGCGTAGAGGCTCCAGCCGCCGAAGGCGCCGCCCTGCGCGGCGATTACGCCCTTGGCTCCCTCGGCGGGAACGTCGATCTCCGCCGTGACCGCGTACGACTTGTTCTTCATCGCGACGATGGAGTTCTCGGAGAGTCGCTTCATGCCGCCGAATAGCAGCTGGCGATTGCCTCGAACGAGCTGCGGGCGACCGGCGAGGTCCGGGTTGAAGCGCTCTGCGCGGCGGTCGTCGAGCGGCAGCACGTTGTACTTCGTGGCCTCGATCAGGAACAGGCGCTGGAGCTCGTGCAGCATCTCGGGCTGCTCGCCCGAAATGTCGTGCGCCTGCGTCCAGTCGTCCGGTGCGTAGAGCTCCCAGACGTCGTCGTCCAGCTCGGGCATCGCCACGGACATGTCCCAGGGGACGCTGTGCCTAGTCACTGCGGTCCAGCCCTTGTGGTAGATGCCCCGGTTACAGAACATCTCGAAGTACTGCGTGTCTCGCACCTCGGGCGCGGATGGGTCGCCGAACGATGGGGCCATCGAGACACCGTGGAGCGGCATCTGCTGGATGCCGTGGACGAAGCTCGGCTCGGGCAGCCCCGCCACGTCCAGGACGGTGGCGGCGATGTCGATCACGTGGTGAAACTGCGAGCGGATCTCGCCCTTCGCCTTGAACTTGCTCGGCCAATGGACGATCGTGCCGTTGCGCGTCCCGCCCCAATGCGAGGCGACCTGCTTCGTCCACTGATAGGGCGTGTCCATCGCATGCGCCCAGCCGACCGCATAGTGGTTGTACGCCTTGGGCGTCCCGAAGTCGTCGATCCGTGCGGTCATGAAGTCGACCGTCTCGAGGCCGGCGGCGCCGTTGAGAACGACTATCTCGTTGAAGCAGCCGTTTGGCGTGCCCTCGGCGGAGGCCCCGTTGTCACCGACGATCACGTAGACCAGCGTGTCGTCCAGGAGCTCGAGCTCCTGGAGCGCGTCGATCACGCGCCCCACATGGTGGTCGGTGTGCTCCATGAAGCCCGCGTAGACCTCCATCTGGCGGGCGAAGATCGGCTTCATCTCGTCCGGCGTGTCCTCCCAGGCGCGGATCTCGGCCGGCCTCGCCGTCAACTCCGCGTCCTGAGGGATCACGCCGAGCTCCTTCTGCCGCGCGAGCGTCTCCTCGCGGAGCTTGTCCCAGCCCTGGTCGAACTTGCCCTTGTACTTGGCCGACCACTCGGCCGGAACGTGGTGCGGCGCGTGCGTAGCGCCCGGCGCGTAGTAGACGAAGAACGGCTTGTCCGGCATCAGCGACTTCTGCTGGCGGATCCAGTCGATCGCGTGGTCGGTCATGTCCTCGGTGAAGTGGTAGCCCTCCTCGGGCGTGCGATCCGGCTCAACCGGCGTGGTGCCGTCGTAGAGCGCCGGCGCGTACTGGTTCGTCTCGCCGCCGATGAAGCCGTAGAAGTGCTCGAAGCCGCCGCCGCCGCTCGGCCACGCATCGAACGGCCCCATCGGGCTCGTCTCCCACACCGGCACCTCGTGACACTTCCCGAACTGCGCCGTCGAGTAGCCGTTCAGCTTCAGCGTCTCGGCCAGCGGCGCCGCCGTCTTGGGCCGAATGGAGTTGTAGCCAGGAGCGGAGGTCGCGATCTCGGTGATCCCGCCCATGCCTACGGCGTGGTGGTTGCGGCCGGTGAGCAGGGCCTGCCTCGTGGGGGAGCAGAGCGCCGTCGTGTGGAAGCGGTTGTACTTGAGCCCGTTGGCCGCGAGGCGCTCGAAGTTCGGCGTCTGGCACGGGCCGCCGAAGGCGCTCGAGGAGCCGAAACCGGCGTCGTCGATCAGGACGACCAGCACGTTGGGCGCGCCTTCGGGCGGCCGGAGCGGCTCGATCGGCGGAAAACTCGTGTCCGGACTCTTCGCGTCGAAGGTGGTCAGGCCGACGTGCTGAAGGTCGGGAATCGGCAAGACGGTCCGCTGAGGCTTTGGCGAATCGGGCATCCAAGTCCTTTCCCGAGGCAGAGGAACGGCAGGTGATCGCATCTTCGAGTCCCGAGCTGTACCGGTCATCGCCCGATCTGGATGAACCGGGTCGTCACCAGAGAGCGTCAGACTGGGACAGATGAGCGAGGGCTGGACCCCCGAGCTCGCGGTTCGCGACGTGGCGGGACGCTGTCGACTCGGCCTCGGCGGCCAGATCCACGGCGAAGGCGTGACGATGCAAGATGCGGCCGACGACCTGATACGCCGGGTACTCGTCGTTGCCCTGGCGCTCCGGACGGACGGCTTCCGCGTCAGCCCGAGGCTCCGGGGTTCGACCTGCGCTGGTTCGAGTTCCTCTACGAGCTTGGCTCGATCGCGGCAGGCGGCGGCGACATCCGCGATCGAGTCTTCGACCGAGTCGCCTAGCCGGGACCCGGGCGAGCGAACTTCATCCGGACCGGATGATGATCTCGCCTACCGGAGGACGTCAAATCGCGACGACGTCGGCGTGCAGGTCGCGGACAAGGAGGGATGGACACGGCAGACACAGGAGCGACCGCGGAGACCTCGTCCGCCCCCGCCCGACAGGGGCTCGTTCTCGGCGCGCTGATCGCCGTCGCGGCGGTCGCCAATCTGGGACTGGCCGTGGCCAACGTCGCCTTGCCCTCGATCGGGAAGCACTTCGACGCGTCGCAGACCGAGCTCAACCTGGTCGCGGTCGGCTACTCGCTGGGCCTGGCCGCCTCGGTTCTGTACTTCGGCGCCGTCGGCGACCGCTACGGACGGAAGCTCCTGCTGATCCTCGGGATGATCCTGACCGTTCCGGCTGACTGCCTCGCCGCGTGGGCGCCGTCGATCGACGTACTGTTCGCCGCCCGGGTGATCGGTGGCCTCGCCGCCGGCATGGCGTACCCGACGACGCTGGCCCTGATAACGGCGCTGTGGTCGGGCCCCGCGCGCACCAAGTCGATCGCGCTGTGGGCGGCAATCGGTGGCGGGATCTCGGCGCTCGGACCACTTTGCTCGGGGATCCTGCTCGAGCACTACTGGTGGGGATCGGTCTTCTTGCTGACGCTGCCCCTCGCCGTGATCGCGCTTGTGCTCGCACTGGTGCTGGTGCCGAGCCACGTGAACGAGAGCACCGAGTCGGTCGACCATCCCGGCGGGGTGCTCTCGATCGTGCTCGTGGGCGCGCTCATCCTCGGGATCAACTTCGCTGCGGTGCCGAACAAGACGACCCTCGTCGTCAGCCTCTTCATCGTCGCCGGCATGGGCCTGGTGGCCTTCTACATCCGCCAGCGCCGGGCAGCGAACCCGCTTTACGACCTCGACATCGCCGCCCGCCCGACTTTCTGGGTCGCGGGTTGCGCCGGCCTGATCGTGTTCGGCTCCCTGATGGGGTCGATGTACATCGGACAGCAGTTCCTTCAGAATGTGCTCGGCTACTCGACCGTCGACGCCGGGCTGGCGATCCTGCCTGCGGTCTTCTGCATGATCCTCGTGGCGCCTCGCTCCGCCAAGCTGATCGAGGCGAAAGGCGCCCGCTTCACGCTCCTCTTCGGCTACGTCTTCGTCCTGCTGGGCTTCCTGACGATGCTCCTGCTCTGGAAGGAGAACATCGCCTACTGGAAGGTGGGGCTCGGCTACGCCTTCGTCGGAATCGGCGTCGGGCTCGCGGGCACCCCGGCGTCGCACTCGCTCACCGGGTCGGTCCCGGTTCGGCGTGTGGGAATGGCCTCCGGTACCGCGGATCTGCAGCGCGACCTCGGCGGCGCGATCATGCAGTCGATCTTCGGCGCCCTCCTGACGGCCGGCTACGCGGCTGCCGCGGGAGCCGCAGTCGCCGCCTCCGGCAACAACGTCAACAACCAGGTGCAGACCGAGCTGACGAAATCGTTCTCCAGCGCGGCCGACACGGCTTCGCGGTATCCGACGTCGGTCCAGGACCAGATCATCGCGGCGGCGAAGACCGCCTTCCTGCAGGGCGACCAGTGGGCGTACCTGGCCGGCATCGTGGCCGTAGTGCTTGGAGCCGCGCTGGTGTTCCTCATGTTCCCGAAGCGCGACGAGGAGCGGCGGCTGCTCGCCGTGTACCAAGCCAAGGACGCCGTGCCCGTGCCCGAAAAGCAGCCCGCCGGAGAGCTCGACCCGGTCTCCTAATTGCGCGACCGCACACCCCGTTGCCGGGGATCGCGGGCCTCATCGTCCCAATTGGATGAACCCGTGCGGCCTCGGGCGTGAGACCTTGTCTCGATGCCCGAGTCGCTGTCGCCGGGAGAGGTCGCGCACACCCTGTCGCACCACCAAGGACACAGCGCGGGCGAGAAGCATGCCGAACGGATCGAGATCCTCGAGGCGATCCTCCTCGCGATCGTCGCGGTGGCCACAGCCTGGAGTGGCTACCAGACCGGGCGCTGGGACGCAGTGCAAGCGCACGAATACGGCCTCTCCAACAAGGAGCGGGCGGCAGAGAACAGGGCCGCGACCCTCAGCGGGCAACAGCGCCTCTATGACACGAGCACGTTCGGGTTTTGGCTGCAGGAGAAGGCGGCCGGCGACAAGGAAGCGGCTGCGTTGTTCGAGCGGCGCTTCCGGCCGGAGTACCGCGTCGCGTTCAACGCGTGGATCAAGACCGACCCGCTGCACAATCCCCGCGCGCCGGCCGGCCCGATCCTCATGCCCCAGTACCACAACGCAGCGGCCGAACGAGCCGCGAAATCCGGCGAACGAGCCTCGGCCGACTTCGAAGCCGGAACCAAAGCCCGCGAGACCGGCGACCGCTACCTCCGCAACACCGTCCTCCTAGCAACGGTCCTCTTCCTGACGGCGCTCGCGCAGAAGTTCAAGGTCACGCGCGTCCGCCTGTCGCTTCTGGGCGTTGCGGGAGCGCTCCTGGTGGTGGCGCTCTACTTCGTGATCACCTACCCGACGACCTGACCACGATCATCCCGTTCGGGTGAACGGCTCTCACACGCGCGGGCGTAGCTTGATGCTCATGGCCACGGGATCAGACACAAACGGCCGGCGTCCGCGCGTCCTCGTCCTCGGCGGCGGCTTCGCCGGGATCGGCGCTGCCCAGAAGCTGAAGAAGAGCGAGGCCGACGTCGTAGTGGTCGACAAGCACGACTACCACACCTTCCAGCCGCTGCTCTACCAGGTGGCGACGGGTCTCCTCGAGCAGCCGGCGGTGGGCCACCCGATCCGCGACCTCTTCCACAAGCAGGACAACGTGCGCATTCACCAGGATCGGGTCACCGCGATCGACCTCGAGGCGCGCCGAGTGACCTTCGACGAGCTCGAGCCGGTCAGCTACGACTACCTCGTTCTCGGCATCGGCGCGGAGGTCAACTTCTTCGGCGTCGAAGGGGCGGCGGACCACGCGTTCCCGCTCTACACGCTGGCGGACGCGGTGCGCCTCAAGAATCACGTCCTGCGCACCTGGGAAAAGGCCGACCGGGAGCCCTCCTTGATCGACGACGGGGCCCTCAACATCGTCGTCGTCGGCGGCGGCCCGACCGGCGTGGAGACCGCGGGCGCGCTCGCCGAGCTCTACAACGGCGTCTTCCGCAAGGACTATCCCGACGTCGCGACCGATCGGGCGAAGATCACGCTCGTCGAGGCGGGCCCGCAGATCTTCCCGATGTTCAAGGAGGAGATCCGGACCTACACCGAGGAGGCACTGACGAAGCGCGGCGTCGAGGTCCAGACCGGTGAGGTGGTCGAGTCGATCACGCCGAAACGAGTCACGCTCAAGTCTGGGACCGTGCTCCCGGCGCACACCCTGGTCTGGGGCGCGGGCCTCCAGGGCAACGCCCTGGTTCAGTCGCTCGGGCTCGAGCTCGAGCGGGGAAACCGAATCGGCGTCGACGAGGAACTAAGGATCCCCTCGCACCCGGAGGTGTACGCGGTCGGCGACGTCGCAGCGATCACCGATCAGAAGACGAGCCAGGTGCTACCGCAGCTCGGCTCGGTGGCCCTCCAGTCGGGCGAGCACGCGGGCAAGACGCTTGCCGAGCGGATCGCCGGCAAGGAGACGAAGCCGTTCAAGTACAAGGACAAGGGGACGATGGCGGCGATCGGTCGGGGCTCGGCCGTCGTCCAGATGCTCGGCGGCAAGACGATGAAGGGCAAGACGGCGCAGCTGGCCTGGGCAACGGTGCACCTGGCGCTGCTGCCGACCAATGAGGACCGCTCGAAGGCCGTCGTCGACTGGGTCGGTGCCGGGCTGACGCACCAGCGCTCCGGTCGCATCACCGTGGACCTGGAAGAAGAACCGGCCTCGGAGCCTCGGCGATGACCGAGACGACCGGCGCGTTCTTCGAGGCGCTCGGCCGGCGTGGGCACCAGCCGTTGCTGGAGAAGATCTCCGGCACCGTCCGCTTCGAGGTCGTGGACGGGAAGCGGGTCGAGCGCTGGCTTCTCACCGTCGACAAGGGCGACGTGGCCGTTTCGCGGAAGAACGTCCGCGCCGACTGCACCCTCCGTGCCGACAAGGCGGTGTTCGAGCGCGTGGCCAGCGGCAAGATGAACGCGATGGCCGCCACGCTCCGCGGAGACATCGCCATCGATGGCGATTCCGCTCTGCTCGTGCCGTTCCAGCGACTTCTTCCCGGACCTCCGAGGCGCCGCCGGCGCCTCCGCGCTACCGCTGCCGGCCGACGAGCATGAGCGACGGCCTGATCAAGATCCTCGACGGGAACACGTTCGTGGTCAGCGACGAGCGCGGCGACATCGAGGCGTCTCTCACCGACCCGACCGGCCTCTTCTCCTTCGACACACGCTTTCTCTCCAAGTGGGTGCTGAGCGTGAACGGGAGCCGCCTGAATCCACTCTCGGTGGACGATCTCCAGTACTTCGAGACACGGTTCTTCCTCGTGCCCGGCACCGGCACCGTCTACGTCGACTCGAAGCTGTCGGTGATTCGCCAGCGCGCGGTCGGAAACGGCTTCCACGAGGAGCTGACGATCCTCAACCACGACGACAAGCCCGTCGATCTCACGGTGCGGATCGACGCCGGGTGTGACTTCGCGGACCTCTTCGAGGTGAAGGACGCGCTCTCGAAGAAGGGCAAGTACGTGAATCGCGTCGAGAAGGGTCGGCTGCAGCTGGTGTACGAGCGCGACAGGTACGTCCGCTCGACGGTGATCTCGGCGAGCGCCCCCGCGCGGCTCGACAAGGAGGGCCTGACCTTCAAGCTCAAGATCGGGCCCCACGGAAGGTGGACGACGGATCTGGACGTCGTCACGGCGATGCTGGGCTACGGCGAACGGCATGAGCTGCCGAAGTTCGGGCGGGGGCGCGGCCGGCAGGGCATGGAACGGAACCTGGACAAATGGCTCGATGACGCGCCGAGGATCGAGTGCGACTGGGATCCCCTCAAGGCGACGTACAGGCGGAGCCTCGTCGATCTCGCCGCCCTGCGCTTCACCCCGCCCGTGGTCGGCGGGCGAAGCTTGCCCGCGGCCGGTCTGCCCTGGTTCATGACGATGTTCGGCCGGGACAGCATCCTCACCAGCCTGCAGGCGCTCCCGTTCACGCCCGAGCTCGCGAAGACGACCCTGCTCGCGCTCGGTGCCTGGCAGGGATCGCGAATCGACGACTTCCGCGACGAGGATCCCGGCCGGATTCTTCACGAGATGCGCTACGGCGAGCTGACGGCCTTCGAGGAACGGCCGCATTCGCCGTACTACGGGTGCGCGGACGCGACGCCGCTCTACGTCGTCCTGCTCGACGAGTACGAGCGCTGGACCGGCGACAGGAAGCTCGTCCGCAGCCTCGAGCTCGAGGCGCGCGCGGCGCTGAACTGGATCGACGAGTACGCCGACCTCCAGGGCGACGGCTACATCTGGTACCAGCGCCGCAACGAGAAGACCGGCCTCGAGAATCAGTGCTGGAAGGACTCCTGGGACTCGATCTCCTACCGCGACGGGAGGCTTCCGGGCTTCCCCCGCGCGACCTGCGAGCTTCAGGGCTACGCCTACGACGCGAAGATGCGGGGTGCCCGTCTGGCGCGCGAGGTGTGGAAGGACCCGGCGTTCGCCGACGAGCTCGAGAAACAGGCCGCCGAGCTCAAGCGGCGCTTCAACCGCGATTTCTGGGTCGAGGACGACGAGTACTTCGCGCTGGCCCTCGACACCGAAGGCAAGCAGGTCGATGCGCTGGCTTCCAACAACGGCCATCTGCTTTGGAGCGGCATCGTCGACAAGGCGAAGGCGAAGGCGGTCGTACGGCACCTGATAGGACCGAGGCTCTTCTGCGGCTGGGGAGTGCGCACGCTGGCGGAGGGCGAGGCGCGTTTCAACCCGATCGGCTACCACGTCGGCACCGTCTGGCCCTTCGACAACTCGTTCATCGCGTGGGGCCTGCGACGGTACGGCTTCAAGGACGAAGCGGCGCGCATCGCCGCCGGGATCCTCGACGCGGCCGAGTTCTTCGACGGTCGCCTGCCCGAAGCCTTCGGTGGCTACGAGCGGTCGCTCACGAGGTTTCCCGTGCAGTACCCGACCGCGTGCAGCCCTCAGGCCTGGTCGACCGGCGCGCCGCTGCTGCTGCTGCGAACCATGCTCGGCCTGGAGCCGGTCGGCGACCACCTCGTGGTCGATCCCGCGCTCCCGGCCGGTATCGGGCACCTGGAGCTGCTCGACGTGCCGGGCCGCTGGCACAGGGTCGACGCCTTCGGACGAGGCCGCGTCGACGTGAACGGAAAGCGAGCATCGCTGCGTCCGCAACTCGGAGTAGGAGGAAACACATGACGACGGCAAGCCCAAGTACTTCGCGCACGACGGGCCCGGCAACGCCCGGTGCCGAGCCAAAGCCGGCGGACGTCTTCGTCTCGTTCGGGATCACCGGCGACCTCGCCAAGGTGATGACATTCCGCTCCCTCTACCGGCTCGAGAAACGCGGCCTCCTCGACTGCCCGATCCTTGGCGTCGCCGTCGACGACTGGACGGTCGATCAGCTCAAGGAGCGCGCACGGGAGTCGATCATCGGCACCGGCGAGGAGCTGGACGAGAAGGTGTTCGAGCGCCTGGCCGACCGGTTCGCCTACGTGGCGGGAGACTTCGGCGACGCGGCCACGTACGAAAGCGTGGCCGAGGCGATCGACGGGGCGGAGCAGCCGGTCTTCTACCTCGAGATCCCGCCGTTCCTCTTCGGCAGAGTCGTGCAGGGTCTGTCCGAGGCCGGCCTGACGCAGAACGCTCGGGTCGTGGTCGAGAAGCCGTTCGGGCACGACCTGGCCTCCGCGCGAGAGCTGGCCGCCGAGCTGCACGAGTACCTGGACGAGTCGCAGATCTACCGGATCGACCACTTCCTCGGGAAGATGGGCCTCGAGGAGATCCTTTACCTCCGGTTCGCGAACACGATGCTCGAGCCGATCTGGAACCGGAATTACGTCGAGTCGGTGCAGATCACGATGGCCGAGGACTTCGGCGTCGAGGACCGTGGCCACTTCTACGACCCGGTCGGGGCGCTTCGAGACGTGGTCGTCAACCACCTGATGCAGGTTGTCGCAGCGGCGGCGATGGAGGCGCCTTCCGGCCACGACGAGAACACGCTCAAGAACGCACAGGTTTCTGTCTTCCGATCGGTCTCGGACGCCGATCCGGCCCACTACGTACGGGGCCAGTACGACGGCTACCTCAAGATCGACGGAGTCGCTCCGGACTCGACCACCGAGACCTACGCCGCCCTGCGGCTCGACATCGAGAACTGGCGCTGGCAGGGCGTGCCCTTCTTCATCCGCACGGGCAAGCGCCTCAAGGCATTGCAGACCGAGCTGCGGCTGGTACTCAAGAGCCCGCCGGTGCGGGGGTTCAAGCACGCGAAGAAGATGCCCGAGCCGAACCAAATAATCGTGAAACTCGATCCGACCACGGGCGTTCGTGTGAAGGTCGACGCCCACCGGGGCGACGAGGAAGGCGCGGGCCAGATCGACCTCGACGTCGAGTTCGCCGTGCAAGGAGGTGAGGGTGCGACGCCCTACGAGGTCCTCCTCGAAGCCGCGATGCAGGGTGACGGGATGCGCTTCACCCGCCAGGATGGCGTCGAGGAGCAGTGGCGCATCATGCAGCCGCTCCTCGACGCGCCTCCGCCGGTGCACCCCTACGAGCCCGGGTCGTGGGGGCCGAAGGAAGCGGACGCGCTCCTCGACGGCTTCGGCCGCTGGCGCGGGCCCTGGGTGACGCCATGACCGCCGTCGAGCCGAAAACCGATCGTCCCCAGAGCGCCGCGGCGCCGTCGCCCTTCCCACCGATCGCCTCGTACGCGTTCATCTCGGACTGCCATACCGGAGCGCTGGTTGCGCCGGACGGCGCCATCGACTGGCTCTGCGTCCCGCGGTTCGACTCGCCGAGCGTGTTCGGCAGCCTGCTCGACCGGCAAGCCGGGTTCTTCCGTGTCGCCCCCTTCGGGATCAACCACCCGACCGCGGTCGCGTACGAGCCGGGCACGAATGTCCTCGAGACCACCTGGAAGACGCCGAGCGGCTGGATCGTCGTGCGCGACGCCCTAACCATGGGTCCGCGGGACCACGAGGACACGATCACGCCCCACACCCGTCCGCCGGCCGACGACGACGCCGACCACATGCTTGTGCGGACGATCGAGTGCCTCGAGGGCGAGGTCGAAGTCGAGATCGTCTGTGAGCCCGCCTTCGACTACGGCCGTGAGCCGGCGACCTGGACGCTCGTCGGGGATGACCGGCATGCGGCCGACGCGAGCGGCGCCGACCAGACCATCCGGCTGGTGACGGACATGGCTCTCGGAATCGAGGGGAACCGCATCCGGGCCCGTCATGAGCTCAAGGCCGGCGAGCGGGCCTTCTGCGCGCTGTGCTGGGAGGCGGACGGCGTGGCTCCGAAGGACCTCGACGAGGCCGAGGCGCGGCTCGCGGCGACGAGTCGCTTCTGGCGCGCCTGGCTGAGCCGTGCGCGGATCCCGGATCACCGCTTCCGCGACCCGGTCCAGCGGTCGGCGCTCACGATCAAGGGCCTGACCTACATGCCGACCGGCGCGACGGTGGCCGCGCTCACGACCTCGCTCCCGGAGACGCCGGGCGGCGAGCGGAACTGGGACTACCGCTACACCTGGATCCGCGATACCACCTTCACGCTCCAGGCGCTCCACTACCTCAACCTCGACTGGGAGGCAGACGAGTTCATCCAGTTCGTCGCCGACGTCGAGCCCACCGAGGACGGGTCGCTCCAGATCATGTACGGGATCGACGGTAGGCGCGACCTGACCGAGACCACTCGCGACGAGCTGACCGGCTATGCAGGCGCCCAGCCGGTTCGCATCGGCAACGGCGCCTTCGACCAGCGCCAGAACGACGTTTTCGGCGCCGTCCTCGACTCGATCCTGCTGCACACCAACCGGAGCGAGCGGCTCCCACGCCGGCTGTGGCCGATCGTGCAGAGCCAGGCGGAGTGCGCGATCCAGGTCTGGCAGCAGCCGGACCAGGGCATCTGGGAGGCGCGCGGCAAGCCGCAGCACTATGTCTCGTCGAAGCTGATGTGCTGGGTCGCGCTCGACCGGGCGGCGCAGCTCGCCGGGTTGCGTGGCGACCCGGAGCTCCAGGCCAAGTGGGCGGCCGTCGCCGAGGAGATCCGCGAGGACATCCTCACCCACGGCGTCGACGATCGCGGCGTGCTCAAGCAGCACTACGACACCGACGCCCTCGACGCCTCGACCTTGCTGGCGGCGATCTTCGACTTCCTGCCGGGCGACGACGAGCGCCTGAAGGCGAGCGTGATGGCGATCGCGAACGAGCTGACCGAGGACGGCTTCGTCCTCCGCTACAAGACCGACGAGACCGACGACGGCCTCTCGGGAAAGGAGGGGACCTTTCTCATCTGCTCCTTCTGGCTCGTCTCGGCGCTCGCAATCGTCGGGGAGCTGCAGATGGCTCGCGACCTGATGGAGCGCCTGCTGCGGATCGCCTCGCCGCTCGGCCTCTACGCGGAGGAGTTCGACGCCGAGACAGGCCGGCACCTCGGCAACTTCCCGCAGGCGTTCTCGCACCTCGCGCTGATGGAGGCTGCGGCCCGGATCATCGTGCCCGAGATGATGGCCAAGTACTGAGCCCCAGCGATCCGCGTGAGTTGGGACTGGCCTGAGGAGCTGGACGCCCTCGTGGCGGCGCCCGCGCACCACTCGCTGCTGCTCGAGAACGAGCGGGTGCGGGTTCTCGAGACGCTCATCCCGCCCGGTGAGACCACCGCGGTTCACACGCATCGCTGGCCCAACGTCCAGCACGTGCTCAGCAGCACCGCCTTCATCCGGCGCGACGGCGAAGGGGCCGTGCTGCTCGACACGCGCGCAGACAGCGGACACCCGGACGCCCACCCGACACACTGGTCCGAGCCGCTGCCGCCGCACTCGATCGAGAACGTCGGCGAGCGCGACCTGCGCGTGATCATGGTCGAGCTGAAAGGCTGATCCCGTCAGGTGCCGCACGACGGACCGGCCTCCGCTGACGCACCGTCTCTCGATGAACGGGCTCAGGCCGTGGCCGAAGCGCGATGGCCGATGGTGGCCGCCGTCGCCGCGGCGATCGTGCTCACGTACCTCCTGCCCGAGCAGCTGCGCCCCGGTCCAAACTGGCTGCTTCCGACGCTCGAGGGGGTCCTGCTCATCGCATTGATCGTCGCGGATCCGGTAGCGATCTCTCGCCGCTCGAGATTGCTCCGGACGTGTTCGATCGTGCTGGTGTCTCTCCTGGTTCTCAGCTCGCTCTGGGCGACCGCCGAGCTCATCGACGACCTCATCCACGGCGGGCCCGAGACGAACTCTGCCAGCGCTCTGCTCGAGGCGGGCTCGATCGTGTGGGTCTCGAACAACATCGCGTTCGCGCTTCTCTACTGGGATCTGGACGGAGGCGGAGCGGCGGCCCGCGCCCTGGATCCATCGCGGAGGATCGACTTCGCCTTCCCGCAGGAGATCAATCGAGAGCTCGCCTCGCCGGGCTGGCGCCCACGCTTCGTCGACTACCTGTACCTGGGTTTCACCAACGCGACGGCACTCAGCCCGACAGATGCCATGCCGCTGGCGCCCTGGGCCAAGCTGGCGATGATGCTCCAAGCGCTCATCTCGCTGAGCATCCTCGCCCTCGTGATCTCGCGGGCCGTGAACGTGTTCTCGTAAGTCTCAGAGGATCGCGATCGGGTTCAGCGGTGAGCCGGTGCCCCCGGTGATCCGCAGCGGCGCCGCGACGAGCAGGAACTCCCAGCGGCCAAGGCGCTCGCATTCGGTGCGCAAATCCTCGAACTGCAGGTAGTCGAGCAGGTGGATCCCCATCGCTGCAATCGCGAGGACGTGGATCGGGAAGCCGACGCCCTCGGTGGTGCTCGGAGCGGTGTCGCCGTTTCCGTCGGACCCGATCGCCGCCACGCCCCGATCGGCGAAGAAGGTCATCGCCGTCGGATGCAGACCCGCCTTGGCCTCGGAGGTGTCCCAGGGGCCAAGCTCCCGCAGTCGCCTGGCGTGGCCGGTCCGGACCAGCACCGCGTCGCCCTCGCGCACGGAGAGGCCGTGGTCGGCCTCTGCGGCCTCGAGATCGTCTCGGAAGACATGCTCGCCGGGCTCTAGCCATGGAACACCGCGGACGCGCGGGATGTCGAGGAGAAGGCCCCGGCCGACCAGGCCGTCCCGGAGCGTCTCGATCGTCTCCGCCTCCGCACCGCCAGAGGAGACCGAGGCCGCAGGCTTGCCGTTGTAGAGCAAGCCTTTGTACGCGACATGGCAAAGGGCGTCGATGTGGGTGTGTGTGTCGTTGTGGTAATCGACTCCCACATAGTCCTTGGCCAGGCTGATCGGCTCGGCTCCACCCCACATCGTCATGCGGTGATCCGCCGGCTGCGGATTGTCGGGAGCTGGTGTTGTGTCGAGCGGCCGGCTGAGCGTGACCGAGACCCCCTCGCGAACCAACCCGGCGGCCTCGACGACACGCCCGGGCGTGAGGTGGTTGAGCGCCCCACGCTCGTCGTCGGCGCCCCAGCGCCCCCAGGCCCTCACGTCCTGGAAGAGTGCGCCGAACTGCTCGGCGCTCACGTACATGCGGTCGGCCTCCTCCACCGGCGCAAGCATCCGTCTGGTCGACTCGGCCGCCATCGTCCGGCTGGGATGATCCGGCCGACTGCCTGGCGCACTACGCTCAGCGCGTAGATAACTGCGTCGTCTTCGAGCCCGGAGTCAGCGCGTGCGCGGCGCTCCCTGCTCATTGCACGGGATCTCGAAGCTTCGGTCGGCGATCCCCTTCTCGTGCGTCAGTTGGTCCAGCGTTCGTTCCATGGCAACGGGTTGGAGCCCGCTCGCGCCGTGGTGGTAGGGATTGTCGAGGAACCAAAGGAGGAGCAGGGTCGAGGTGATCACGACCGCGACGCTGCCCATCATCGTCGCCTGCACGATTACTCGCTCGCCGCTGTCGGCGAAGAAGAGCATGAAGACGAAGATGATCCCGGCGCTGAGAAACAAAACGATCCACAGGGGAGTCGGGATCACACCCTCGGCGCCGTGCGTCCGGTCGGCGCGCGCGCTCTGGCGGTCGGTGCGTTGGTCGAGCCACTTGCCATAGGCGGCTTGCTCGGCCGCCGAGTGCGGCTCGACCGTCTTCAGCGTTCGGAACATGACGATCCCCCATGGGTTGTGCCCGTTGCCCAGGGTGCCCGACTCCATTCGCGGCCATTCCTGGTGGACGACGTCGCGTGCGTAGCAGATGAGCTCACCCGAGAAGGGACCGCGCACCGCGACGGGCATGAGCTGAGCGGTCTCGAACTGCTCGGCGACGATCTGCGCCTCGGCCACAGCGCCGCTGCGCGAGGTGTCGAAGCTCTCGAAGGCAAGGAAGACAACGAAGCCCAGTAGCACGGCAAAGCCGGTTGCGAGGACGCCGAACACCCCGGCCGCGCGGTCGCCGTCCTCGAAGTAGCTCCCCTCGGGAGCCCGGCGGCGGACGAGCAGCATGGCCGTGATGGCCACGACGCTCACGGCCGCGACGATCAGCACCGCCCAGTAGAGGTTCATTGTGACGGGCCGTGCGCTGCCGGCGGCAGTGTCATCGAGGCACGCAGCGCGACGAGCGGCGTGTCGGGGACGCGGATCAGGCCGCGCGTGGGCCGATCGAGGTCGAAGATGACCAGCAGCAGCACGGTCACGAGCCCGCCGGCCAAGACGACCGTGGTGGCGCCCCGGCCGTGCATGGCCGTGTACACCGCGAGCAGGCCGAAGGCGAACGCCGCGCCGAACACCTCCAGCGCCAGCACGGCGTTGGGAATGCGGTTGTTGAGGGCAGCGACGCGCACGGTTTGCTGGTCGATCATCTCGTTCAGGGTCTCGACATAGAGCCGAGGAGCGCTGTCCTGTGGCGCGGCTGTGAGCGCGTTCCCAGCAAGCGTCCAGAGTTGGCGCTGGAGAGCGTCTTCCGCGGCGATCGCGCCTGCGAACCTGGCGGTGGTGGGGACCGCGTGCGAGAGCGCCAGGCTGGCGTCCGTGTACTGCCTGAGCAGTTGCAGCGTGCGGCCTCGCATCGGCTCGGCCAGGGTCTGTGCGCGCAGGTACGTGGTTCCTATGGTGTTGGCGTCGTCGACAACGGCGGCCCGGCGCGCGTCGTAGCGCCCGATCGCCAGCGTGAGGCCAAAGGCGAGTATCAACCCGACTAGCGCGAAAAACGCTCCCTGCACGATTCCCACCGGCTCACGCAGCGTCTCCGCCTGCATGCGTAACACCCGGCCGGCCACGTAGCCGATGGCCAGGAACCCGAGAACGAGCCCCGCGATAATCAGCCAGAGCTCCCAAGTGCTCAGCCGGAAGAACACCGCCAGAGAGCATCTCAGAGCACGGATCCGTATGCCCTTGCCTTGAGGGATACGCCTCGGTCAAGGCTTTGGAGGAGCTTCATCCCCTCGGGACGATGCGCGCGGAGTCCGTTCCGGGAATCGTTTCGCGCAATGGATTCCTATGACGTGATCATCGTCGGCACAGGAGCCGGAGGGGGCACGCTTGCGCGCCACCTCGCGCCGTCCGGAAAGAAGATTCTGCTGCTCGAGCGCGGCGACTGGCTTCCGCGCGAGCCGCAGAACTGGCTGGCACAGGACGTCTTCGTCGACAACCGTTATGTCTCCGAGGACACCTGGTACGACGAGCAGGGCAAGGCCTTCCAGCCCCAGATCCACTACTTCGTCGGCGGTGCGACCAAGCTCTACGGAGCCGCGCTCTACCGACTCCGCGAGAAGGACTTTGGGGAGCTCCAGCACCACGACGGCGTCTCGCCGGCGTGGCCGATCACCTACGACGAGCTCGAGCCCTACTACACGAAGGCCGAGCACCTGTACGAGGTGCACGGCGCCCACGGCGAGGATCCGACCGATCCGCCCGCAAGCGCGCCCTACCCGCACCCGGCCGTCTCGCACGAGCCGCGGATCCAGCAGCTCTCCGACCAGCTCGCCGCCGCCGGTTACCACCCCTTCCACGCGCCCTGCGGGATCCTGCTCGACGAGCAGAACATGCCGTACAGCACGTGCGTGCGCTGCGCGAATTGCGACGGCTTCCCCTGTCCGGTTCACGCCAAGGCCGACGCGGAGGTCCTGGGCGTCCGGCCGGCGCTCGAGCACGACAACGTCACGCTGCTGACCAACACGAGGGCGATCAAGCTCGAGACGGACGAGGCCGGCACCGCCGTGACCGGCGTCGTCGTGGAACGCGACGGGGACACGGAGACCTACACAGGCGATCTCGTCGTCGTTGCCTGCGGCGCGGCGAACACGGCCAAGCTGCTGCTGCTCTCGGCGAACGACAAGCACCCGAACGGGCTCGCGAACGGCTCCGACCAGGTCGGGCGCAACTTCATGTTCCACGACAGCGTGGCCGTGCTGGCGCTGTCGCGCGAGGAGAACCCGACCGTCTTCCAGAAGACACTCGGGCTAAACGACTTCTACTTCGGGAGCGACAACTTCGACTTCCCGCTGGGGAACATCCAGATGGTCGGCAAGTCGCAAGCGCCGATGTTCCACGGGGAGAAGCCGGGCGAGACGAAGCTCGCGCCGGAGTGGACGCTCGAACGGGTCGCACGACACGCGATCGACTTCTGGCTCTCGACCGAGGACCTACCGCGGCCGGGGAACCGGGTGACCGTCGACGGCGACGGGAAGCTCACCCTTAGCTACACGGAAACGAACGCGGAGGCGAAAAAACAGCTGTACAACAAGCTCCATTCGCTCCTCGGCCAGCTGGACCTCAATCCGGGCCACCTTTTCCATCGCTTCGCCTACATGAAGAACGAGATCCCGGTCGCAGGCTGCGCCCACCAGGCGGGCACCTGCCGCTTCGGAACCGACCCTTCGACGTCCGCGCTGGACGCCTCCTGCAAGGCGCACGAGCTCGACAACCTCTACGTCGTCGACACCAGCGTCTTCCCGAGCATCGGAGCCGTCAACCCGGCGCTGACGGCGATGGCAAACTCACTGCGGGTCGGCGACCAACTCCTGGAGCGGCTCGGGGCCCGCGTCGACGCGGTCGCGGCGGCCTGAAGCGGGATGGCAGGCGACAACCGGCGTTCGCGCTTCGGAGCGGCGGGGCGGCTCGCGTTCTTTCCTGCCCGGGTAGCGGCTCGGGCTTCGCGCGGGCCGCTGGAGGCAGCGGCCGACGAGCACCTCGTGCCGGAGCTCTCGCGCCTGATCGACCGCGCGCTGTCTCAGTCGCTCCCAGAGGAGCTCGTCCAGTCGCTGGTCGAGCACCACGTGGTCGAGCGGATGGCGACGGAGTTCGCAGCCAGCGGGGAGCTCGACCGACTCGTCGACCAGGCGCTTGCCAGCCCGCGCGCCGACGAGCTCGTCGACAAGATCGTCAACAGTGAGGAGATGCGGCGAGCGATCCGCGAGATCGTCTCGAGCAAGGAGGTGCGGGACGCCGTCACGGCGCAGACGGCCGGATTCGCCGAGGAGCTCGCCGGGGAAGTGCGGGCCGGAGCCCGCCGTGTCGACAACCGCGTTGGCCGGAAACAGGAGCCGGCAGTGCGCTTCGCCGGCGTCGCCACTCGCGCGGCCGCTCTCGGGATCGACGCATTCCTGATCCTGGCCATCCTTACGATCGTGTCCGGGTTCGTCGCGCTGATCACGTCCCTCGTCGGCGACTTGCGACCCGCGTGGCTCGCCGGGCTCCTGCTGGGCTCCGGCGGGTTGCTGGTCGCGGTCGGCTATCTCGTGCTGTTCTGGAGCTCCGCCGGCAGAACACCCGGCATGCACCTTCTCGGGCTTCGCCTGCGCCGTCCCTCCGGCGAGCCGCCGTCTGTCGGCCGCTCGATCGTGCGGGCGATCGGGACCTGGATCTCGATCATCCCGATGTTCGCGGGCTACCTGCCGGTGCTCTTCGACAGCCGCAGGCGCGGAGTGCCCGACTATCTAGCCGGCACCGAGGTCGT
>Ga0307296_10000360_pt1 | contig 21118 bp, 23 predicted proteins | sample ER_DNA_153_FD_194467 | JGI IMG/M metagenome (GOLD analysis project Ga0307296, IMG submission 194467) | Bulk soil microbial communities from the East River watershed near Crested Butte, Colorado, United States - ER_DNA_153 | ecosystem: Environmental > Terrestrial > Soil > Floodplain | place... | reverse complement strand
GGGGAACCGCTCCGCGTCCGACTCGTAGGCGTTGCCCTCCAGCGGCGGCGGCAGCTCGAGCTCGTTTTCGATCCCGTAGAGCCCGGCCGCAATCAGAGCCGCGAACGCGAGGTAGGGATTGACGTCGCCGCCCGGGATCCGCGACTCGGTGCGCAGAGAGCTCCCGTGCCCGACGATGCGGAAGCCGCAGGTGCGGTTGTCGTGTCCCCAAGCAAGCGTCGTCGGCGCCCAGGAACCGACCGCGTAGCGTTTGTACGAGTTGATCGTGGGCGCGAGGAAGAGCGCGAGCTCGCGCGCGCAGGCGATCTGGCCCGCGAGGTAGCGCTTGAAGGTCTCGGACTCGCCGGTGAAGGCGTTCTCGCCGCCGGCCCAGAGGCTCGAGTGGATGTGGCACGAGCTGCCGATCCAGGTGTGGTCCGGCTTGGCCATGAACGTGATCGAGCAGCCGTTCTGGTGCGCGATCTCCTTCGAGCCGTTCTTGTAGATCACGTGGTTGTCGGCCATCGTCAGCGCGTCGGCGTAGCGGAAGTTGATTTCCTGCTGCCCGGGCCACGCTTCGCCCTTCGAGCTCTCGACCTTGATCCCGGCGCCGTGCATGGCGTTGCGGACCTCACGGATCAGCGGTTCGTCGAAGGTCGTCGCGAGGATGTGGTAGTCGAGGATGTACGGCACCGACGGCGTCAGGTCGCGGTAGTGCTTCGCGTGCGCCTCCTCGTAGCTCTCCTTGAGGAGGTAGAACTCGAGCTCGGAGCCAACCATCGGCTCGAAGCCCGCCGCCCGCGCCCGTTCGACCTGCGCGCGCAGCACCTGCCGCGGGGAAACCGTCAAGGGCGTGCCGTCGCCCAGGCCGACGTCGCAGAGCACGAGCGCCGTTCCTTCCAGCCATGGCACCTTCCGCAGAGTGGCCAGGTCGGGCGTCAGGGCGAAGTCGCCGTAGCCCTGCTCCCAGCTCGCCATCGCGTAGTCGGCCTGCGGGTCCATCTCCATGTCGACGGCCATCAGGTAGTTGCAGCCCTCGATTCCGTGCTCGGCGGACTGCTCGAGGAAGAACTCCGCGTGCTCGCGCTTTCCGAGCAGGCGGCCTTGCATGTCGGTGAAGGCGGTGACGACGGTGTCGATCCCGCCCTGCTCGACCTCGGCTCTCAGCTCGTCGATCGTCAGCAACGCACCCTCCTGAAGACCGAGGGAGCCGGCGCGAACCGGCTCCCTCTGCGATTCAGTCCTGGTACGAGTCTACGACGCGGGCAGAGGCTTGGCCTCGCCCTCGCCGTATTGCGCCTCGATCCGCGCCAGCTCCTCTTCGGTGCCTTGCACGATCGGACCCGTGAACCACTTGCGCGCCGACAGCATCCACCAGGCGCCGACGAGCAGGAGCGTTCCGAGCACCGCCACCGGCGCGTAGTTGAAGTTCGTCCAGTGGAACTTGTCCGGATGCCACGGAACGCCCGCCGGGTTGGTAGGGAGGATGAACAGGATCGAGATAAAGGCGATCCAGATCACCGCGGTCCAGCCGACGATCTTGTAGCGGCGGCCGAGGTTCCACTCGCCCGGCTCCCACGCGTCGCCGGCCTTCAGTCGCAGCCAGATCGGGATCCCGTACGCGATGTACAGCCCGATCGTCGCGATCGACGTCACCGCGGCGTATGCGATGGCGCCGTTCGTGCCGAAGTACGCCGGGAACGCCGCAGCGAAGGCGAGCACTGCGATCGCGATGGCGGCCATGTAGGGCACGCGCTGCCGGTTCAGGCGCCGCCAGAGCTGATGCCCCGGCACGGCCCGGTCACGCGAGAACGCGTACATCATCCGCGAGGCCGAAGTGATCGACGACATGCCGCAGTAGAACTGAGCGCCCACAGTGATGAAGAGCATCACCTTGGCCGTCGTGGTTCCTAACGACTCGATGAACACCTGCTGCACCGCGAATGTGCCTGCGCCCGTGGTGGTGGCGATGTCCTGGATCGCGAAGGTGACGGCGAGTGCCAGGATGTAGCCGAAGATCGCCGACACCACGATCGACATGACGATCCCTCGCGCAGCCGAGCGGCCAGCGTCTTTCGTCTCCTCGCTCATGTGAGCCGAGGCGTCGTAGCCCGTATAGGTGTACTGCGCCTGCAACAAGCCCAGGAGCAGGACGAACCAGAGCCAGCCGTGCCCCCAGCCACTGTTGTTGATCGTGTGCGAGAACACCTTCCCGACCGACTGGTGATGATCCGGCTTGAAGGCGAGGAAGCCCACGATGATCAGCACGCCGAGGCAGTGCCACCAGACGGAGATGTCGTTCAGCAGCGCAACCAGCTGGACGCTGAAGATGTTCATCGTCGCGTGCAGCGCGAGGATCACCGCGTAGACGTAGATCACCTCGTGGGCGTCGCCGTTGAACGTGCCGGGCCAGAGCAGCTGGAGCAGCGCATCCGTGAAGGTCGCGGCTCCGTAGTCGATGCCGGCCGTGATCGCGATCTGGCCGATCAGGTTGAACCAGCCTGTGAACCAGCCCCACGCGGGGCCGCCCATCTTGGACGACCAGTAGTAGAGGCCACCCGCGGTCGGGTACTTCGACGCGATCTCGGCCATCCCGAGCCCGACGATCAGGACGAAGAACGAGACGAGGGGCCAGCCCCACGCCTCTTCGACGAAGCCGCCGTAGTTGAGACCCTGGTAGTAGAGCGTCAGGGTGCCCGACAGGATCGAGATGATCGTGAACGAGATGGCGAAGTTCGAGAACCCCGACATCGTGCGCCGCAGCTCCTGCGCATACCCGAGCGCATGGAGGACGCGACGATCCTTGTCGTGCGATTGATCCGCCAACATTCCCCCTTACTCGAATTGACGCGCGGGATTCTCTCGCGTCGAGAGGGTCGGCGCTAGCGGTACTGCTCGATCAGCAGGCGGCCCATCGCCTGGGCGCGCCGGGCGGCATCGCGATCGCCTTCGCCCGCGGCCACGATCGAGCCCTTCATCAGGATGTGCCAGGAGTGGGCGAACTGCTCGGGATCGCGCAGGCCGGCCTCCTCTGCGAGCGAGCGGATGATCGAGCGAATGGTGTTCAGGTGATCGGCGCTCGCCTTGCCGATCGGGGTCCCGCGGTCGTTCATCTCGAGCAGGCCGTTGATGAAGGAGCAGCCTTCGAAGTCGTCCTTCTGGAACCACTCGTGGAAGAGGTCGAAGATCGCGAGGAGCTGCTCCTCGGGAGTCTCGCCGCGGCGCCGCGCCTCGGCCTCGACCCAGCCCTTCGTCCAGAGCTCTTCGCGCTGCTGGAGGAAGGCCAGCACGAGCTCGTCTTTCGACTTGAAATGCCGGTAGAGCGTTGCCTTCGCGACCGAGGCGTTCATGATCACCTCGTCGATGCCCACACCCCGAACGCCGCGGCGCGAGAAGAGCTCGTACGCGCTGTCGAGAATGCGCTGGCGTGCGGGAACGGCTACGGCGGCTTCGGGCATCGGTACGCAGGATCCTAGTGGCGTCTGATGGCAATTGACAGACCAGTCTGTCTCGCGCGCGCCGGCTAGCCGCTGAGGCGCTCGATCCACTCGGCGAAGAGCGGATCGACGACGACCTGCTTGCCCCCGTCTGCCTCGACCTCGGCTCTCGCGGCCAGCCGCTGTAGCGCCTTCTGCGCCATCGTCTTAGTGAGAGCTAGGCGCTCGAGCACGGCCGCACGGTAGGGAGAGCCCTCGCCGGCGAGAACCGCGCGCATCGTCTTCTGCTCCGAGGTGTCGAGGCCGCGCCACTGCGCCTCGAACTCGGGCTGCAGCTCGTCGAGGGCGGCCTCGTGCGCGCGCTCCCAGTCGTCCAGCGTCGCCGTCCCGCCCTGCTCGACCTCCTCCCAGAGCCGGTGCGCGAGCAGCATCGCGCGCTGGGGGTGGCCTTTGGCCGAAGCCAGCAACGGGTTCAGCGCCTCTCCTACGTTGCGCTTGCTCTGGCGAAACCGCGCCGCGACGTACTCGGCAATGTCCTCGTCGCGCAGGCGCCCGAGGCGCACCGGCACCGCCGCCCCATAGAGCGGCGCCTCCTTGGTCTCGAAGAGCTGCTTCATCAGCCCGGGCTCCGAGCCCGCGAACACGTACGAGGCCACGTCGCCCTGGAACTGGATGTGGCTCCTGAGGATCCCGTCCAGCGAGGGCACCTTGCCGATGTCCTGGAACTCGTCGAGGGCGATGAACGCGCGGAAACCGCCGGACTCCTCGAGGCGCAGCGGCAGGTCGAGCAGCGCATGCAACGCCGGAAGCGGGTCGGTCTTCGGCTCGAGCTGGAGCCTCGCGCTGATGCCGAAGGCGCCGAGCGAGAGCCCGAGGCCCGTCTTCTGCAAGAACTCCTCGACGCGGCCACGGATCGCGCCGCGCAACTCCTTCGCATAGGCGCGCTCGAAACGGACGGCCACGTCGGCCAGCGAGACGGCGCCATAGAGGTCGACCAGCACCGGCACGAGGCCCTCCTGCTTCTCGCCGTCGGCGAGCGCCCGCCGCAGCAGGCTGGTCTTGCCGTACTTGCGCGGCGCATAGAGGCGGACGTAGTGGCCACCGACCGCGTGCTTCAGCAGTTGTTGGGTCTCGTCGTCGCGGTCGACGATCTCCTCCGGCGAGATCGGCCGCGAGTAGATGAACGGGTTGACGTCCGTGATCATGGGTCCCGGAGGATACCAACGGGTAGTCCCGTTGGATACTGTTTGGTATCTCTTTGGACCACACTAAGACCGCGCAAGTTTTCGAAGGCGGCGTCGTCTCAGGGGCACAGACCCCGTTCAGCGGGGTCACCCAACGAGCAGGGGCCGGCGAGCGACTCCCTCCGTCCCTTCCCCGACGACCGCCGTCGGCCTCTGCACTCCTAGGCGCCCGGATACGCGACGGTCAGCTTGAACCGGACAGGCGCCCCGCTGGGCGAGGTGAGGACGAGCCGATACGTTCCGCGTCGGACTCGCGCACGCAAGCGCAGGGACTTGCGCCCCTGGACGAAGGCGACGGAACGGGCGCTTCGACGGAGGCGCAACTCAACCGGGCGCTCAGCTCGTCTCGTGAGCTGAAGCGTGGCACGCAGAATCCCCGAAGCACGCACGACGATGCGGAAGCTGCGCATCCGCTGACCCACCTTCCCCGAGAAGACCCTCGTCGTCGTGGTCGGGGCGCCACGACCCGAGCTCACGGGCCTTGGCGCCGGTGCGGCGAGCCACGGCGCCAACGCGTGCACGGTGCGGTAGGCGTTCACCCGCCCGAAGGCGACGCCGGGCATCGCGATGGCGCCGGCCTTCAGCGCGTCCTCCACCTCGTCGGGTCTCGCCTCCGGATCGGCGGAGATGCCGAGAGCCGCGATCCCGCTCACGACCGCCGCTGCCGACGAGGTGCCGAGGAAGCTCTCGTAGCCGCCGCCCCAAGAGGTCGTCGAGTTGTCACCGGGCGCCGCCAGGGCGGAGCCCGAGTTCGAGAAGCCGTAGAGCCGGTCGTCCCGGTCCGACGCGCTGACGCTCACGACGCCGGGTAGCGCCGCTGGATACTCCAGGACTGAGCTGCTGGAGTTTCCTGCCGCGGCGACGACCAGGACACCGTGCTGCCGTGCGTAGTGCGCGGCAAGAGCCACGGTCGCATCGTCGGTCGAACTGCCGAGGCTGGTATTGATCACCCGGGCGCCGTGGTCGGTCGCCCAGACAATGCCTTGCGCAAGCGTCGAGGTGGAGCCGCTCCCGGTCGCGTCGAGCACCTTCACGGGCATCAAGCGGCAGCGCCAGCAGTACCCGGCCACACCGATGCCGTTGTTCGAGTCGGCACCAACGATGCCCGCGACGGCAGTGCCGTGGCCGTTGTCGTCGCTCGGATCGGGATCACCGTTCACGTAGTCGTAGCCGGGAACGAGCTTTCCGCGCAGGTCCCGTTGAGCCGGGTCAATTCCGGTATCGAGGATCGCTACGACGACCTCCTGCGAGCCGGTCGTCAGATCCCAGGCCGTCGGCGCTTCCGTCTTGACCGGCGACCACTGCGTCGGCCAGAGCTCGTCGTTCGGGACCTGAAGGGCGTGGACGACGCCGTCGAGCTCTGCATACCTGACTCCAGGCCCGGCCCGGAGCGCCTCGAGCGCGGCCTGAGCCCCGCCGGCGACATCTGCGGTCAGGACGCGCACGTCGAGCTGGGGGATCGTCCCGACGCGCACCAGGCCCAATCGCTGCTCGAGCAGCCCGGCGCCGCTGAGGCCGTTCGGCGTGTATCCGACGAGGATCCGAGACGTGCTTGCGCCTCGATGCGCCGACCCGAGGCCACAGAGCCCGAGTGCAAGCGCGCAGCCGAGGCCGAACACGAGGACACATCTGGATTTGACCACTGCTCTAGCTTTGGTCGCTTTCGACGCCAAAAACTTGCGGTCACTCGTTCGAGGGATTCCGCCTTTTAGCCGCAGGTTTCTCGTTATCGGCGGCACCTACTCAGGGAAGCGCCGTTGACTCTGGGCCGCAGCCCGAAAGGAGACATCTGCATGAAGATTGCATCCGCCACCATCCGAGGTCTGAACCGAGCCTGCCTCATCGGTGCGCTAGCCGCCGCGCTCGCAATCGTCCCATATGCCGTACCTGCTGCCTCCACCCCGCCGCTCGTGCAACTGGGGCCAATCACGCTCGTTGACGGCACCGCCGTGCTGGCGGGCACCGTCGGCCCCCAGGCCGCGGGCAGCACCTTGACCGTGAATGGCCAGCCGCTTAGCGTCGACGCATCCGGCGCGTTCGCCGGCACCGTCGATCTGAACGGCTCAGGCTCGATCGCGGTCGAGCTCTCGGACCCGGTCGGCGGGAAAACCGCGTTCACGGTTCCGCTGACCCTCGCCGGGCTCGGCGGCGTGATCCCCACCGGGGTGCTCGACTCCGTCCAGCAGGCCGGAGTGTCGCTGCTCAGCCCGATTGCCGGCGACGACGGGAGCGTGCTGACCGTCGCGGGATCGGTGCTCGACAAGACGCAGCTCGCCGGGCTCACCGCCAACGGCATGGACATCCTCGGTGCGCTCGGCTCGGACGGCTCCTTCTCCGTTCAGCTGCCGGGCACGACGAAGGTCGTCACGCTCACGGCCACCGACACTCACGGCACGACCGAGACGATCGTCTCGGGTGTCGGGCACCAGACCCTGAGCTCCGGCACGACCGCCGCTGCAAGCGCTATGGGCGTCCGAATCGTGAAGGTGCGCTTCTACAAGCAGAACGCCCGAAGCAGGCACTTCATGCGCATGGTGGTCACCGTCACGGATCGCCGGGGCCTGCTGATCCGAGGCGCGAAGATCAGCGTCAGGTCGACCAAGGCCGGCCGGCTCTCGAATCGCCCGAAGATGCATCTCAGCGGCCGCAAGGGGCGAGCGACCTTCACGCTTCGGCTGGGCAAGGCTGCGTTCGGCAAGCGTCTGATCGTCGTCACGCTGGCGAAGACGCCGAAGGCAAAGGCGACGAAGCGAAGTGCTGTGGTCGTTCCCCGCGCAAGGACGAGCCGCTAGCAGTCGTGAGCGCCTTGCGCAGCCCCCACCGCCCCCGCGCACCGGAACGCGACCAGGTCGCGGCCGACAGCCAGGTCGAGGACTTCGTCCAGTTCTGGCGCGCGGGGGAGTCCGCCAAGGGATGGTTCCGCTGCGTCGATTGCGGCTTCGGAGTCGCGACCCTCTACCGGCTACCGCTTTGTGCGCGCTGCCATGGCCCGCATTGGGAGAGAGCCGAAACGAGCCCCTTCGAGACCGGGCCGCCACCTCCCCCACTCGAGGCGGACCTGCCGGCCTCGCTCGGCGCCATGTTGCTCGCGGTCGCGCTCCTGGCCGTGCTTTGGGCCGGCCTTGCAGGTCTCGCCTTCGGGATCTTCAGGCTGATCCACGGCTGACAGGCCCGCCGTCCACGCTAGCCTCGCGCCGGCATGTTCGACCCGACCGAGCCGGGGTTCCTCGCCGACCCCTACCCGACGCTGAGCGCCCTGCGCGAGGAGACCCCGGTCCTCTACGAGGAGACCCTCGGCCGCTGGTTCGTGACCCGGCACGCGGACGTGCGCGCTTGCCTGCGCGACAAGCGGCTCGGCCGCAACTTCCGGCACGTGGGTAGCGAGGAGGAGTTCGGCGCAGAGCCGCTCGACCCGCGCCGGCAAGCGTTCTGGGACTCGGAGCGCTGGAGCCTGCTCTGGCTCGAGCCGCCCGAGCACACCCGGATCCGGAAGCTCGTAGCGGCGGCGTTCACGCCCCGCAGCGTCGAGAGCCTGCGCTCGACGGCCGAGGACCTGGCGCACGAGATCCTCGAGCCGCACCTGGCGCGCGGCGCGATGGAGCTTCTCCGCGACTACGCGCAGCCGTACTCGATCGCCGTGATCTGCCGCATGCTCGGCGTGCCCACCGACCGGCAGCACGACCTCCTCGACTGGTCGCACGCGATGGTGAAGATGTACGAGTTCGACACCACCGAGGAGCAGGCCGCGGCTGCGACGCAGGCCGCAGCCGACTTCCGGGACTACGTGCTCGAGCTGATCGAGGCGCGGCGGCGCGAGCCGGGCGACGACATGGTCGCCGCCCTCGTCGAGGCGCGCGTGGACGGCGAGGGGTTGAGCGACGCCGAGATCGTCTCCACGATCATCGTGCTCCTGAACGCCGGCCACGAGGCGACCGTGAACACCCTCGGCAACGGCGTGCGGGCTCTCATGCGCCACCCCGACGAGTGGCACCGGCTCCTCACTGGTGAGGTGTCTCCGGCTGCGGCGGTCGAGGAGCTGATCCGCTGGGATCCCCCGCTCCAACTCTTCGAGCGCTGGGTGCTGGAGAAGGGCGTCGAGGTCGCCGGCCGGCCGATCCCCCGCGGGCAGAGGCTGTCGCTGCTTTTCGGCTCGGCCAACCGCGACCCTCGCGTCTTCGATGATCCGGAGCGCTTCGACCTCGCGCGACCGAACGCGGCCGAGCACCTCGGGTTCGGCGGCGGCATCCACGTCTGCATCGGGGCGCCTCTGGCCCGTATCGAGCTCGAGGCGAGCCTACGGACGTTGGTCGAACGCGCTCCCGGCCTGAAGCTGACCGAGGAACCGCGCCGCAACCCGGCCTTCGTGATCTGGGGTCTGGAAGGCGTGAACGTGAGGTTTCAGTCGAATGACCACAGGTCGACGTCCGAGACCGGCCGGTAGCCGATGCGCTGGTAGATGCTGTTCGAGGTCGGGTTCGCAAGGTCGGTGAAGAGGAAGCAGAACCGCCTGCCCCCTTCGAGCAGTTGCTGTGTCAAGGCCGCCGTCAGGGCGCTTCCGTAACCGCGGCCGCGCAGCTCGGGCGGCGTGTAGACCGGGCCGATCCGGATCCCGTTCGGGGTCGGGCCGCCGAAGCCGGCGATGCAGACCGGCTCACCGTCCTCCCAGAAGACGTACCCGCCCTCGGGATCCTCGAGACGGTGCGCGAGCGCGCCGGCCGCGGATCCCGGATGGGAGTCCGGCAGCGCCTCGGTGCCGAATGCGTCGAGCCACCTCAACGCAAGCTCGCGGTCCGGCCCGGCGTAGGGCCGCATCCGACCGACCACGCCCTCTGGCGGCTCGACGCTCTCGGCTCGGAAGATCCGCTCGGCGATCGCTCGCCGGCCGCGCGCGCCGGTCGCCGCTTGCCAGAGCTCCACGAAGCGCGCCACCTCCTCGGTTGGCCCGGTTGCGCCGGGCAGGGAGCCGAACGCGAGCAGCACGTCCGCGCAGAGCGGCTCGAGCGCGGCGTGGTCGTCGATTTCCGAGAGCACGAGGTTGTGCGGCGGCGTGCGCAGCGCGGCCGCCACGACGCGCTCTCTCTCTTTCACGACCGCCAGGTAGGGAGCCTCGCCGAAGGCCAGCGGATCCTGCTTCAGACGCGAGCAGAGCCCGAGGATCAGGTTGTGCTCGGCCTCGCGCGCCGCCAGGAACTCACCCGCGTGTTGCAGGAACTCGGCGGTGTCCTCGTAGCGGTGAACGTCCACGGAATACCCACGAGAACGTTAGACGAGCAAAGACTTGGTAAGGCCGGCTAAGCGGGGCCGGACAGTCCGGCCCCGCTTAGCACACGCTCGCCGTCTGCCTACTGGGTCGCGCCGTCCTCGACCTCGCCGCGCCAGGCACCCGTTTCCTCGTCCCGGTTCTCGATCAGCTGCTTGAACCGCTCGAGGTCACCATGCACTTGGCCCTTGACGATGCCGAGGAGATCGCCTGCGACGTTTTCGGCACTCGAGTCGCCCTCGACGTCCATCTCGACGTTGACACGCGTCTGACCATCGCCGACCTGCTCGAACGTGACGACGCCGTCGTTCTTGACCTCGCCGTCGATCGTCTTCCAAGCGACCTTCTTATCCGGCTCCTGTTCGGTGATCTCCGCCGTCCACCGACGGCTCTCGCCGCGGACCTCAGCAACCCACTGGACGTGTGTGTCGTCGAGCTGCTGAACGGACTGGATCCCCTCCATGAACTTCGGGAACTCCTCGAACTGCGTCCACTGGTTGTAAGCCTGCTGGACCGGGACCTGAACCTCGATCGAGTCTTCGATTTTCGGCATGACTCTCCTCACGGGTTGATGTGACCAACGGCTGCGCCGGGACGAGAAACGCCCCGGCGCAGCCTGAGAATCGAGTGCTATCTGCGCGGCTCGCCGACGTGCTTGGTGCCCGACTTGGCCAGCCCGCGGCTGACCATGTAGCCGATCGCGACCGCGGCGACGAGCGTCCAGGCACGAACGTCGTTGAGCGAGTCGGATACGGCCGAGGCGATCAGAATCGCCGCGATGACGCCGGCCATTGCCCAGAACTCGGTCGTCTTGAGCGAAAGCTTCGTCTCGTCGCGCGTGAGACGAGCATCGCTCGACGACGCGTGCGTGCGCATGCGCTCGCCGGTCTCGGTTGCTGCCATGTGGTGCCTCCCTCGTTCGATCCTTGGCGGAGGATTCGACCCCGTCCTCTCACTCCCAGATAGTAAGACCGGTCTGTCCGCTTTACGGAGCGCCTAAACAACTTGGCCGGAACCGGCTACGGCAGAACGAATTGGCTTCTTCTTAATCCTCGGGGAGCCAGCCCTCGCGGTACCGGGTGGCTTCTCGCTGAGGGACGTGCGCGTACGCTTTCTTTGGGTCGGTCGTGTCCTGCTCGACGCCTGAAAGGTGCCGCTGCGCTGCCTCGTCCACGGTATAGCCGCCCCAGTCCGGGCCGGTCGAGCGGTCGCGGGCGCCCACGGCGAGCACGAGGCACGAGGTGTCTCCGGCGCCGACGATCACGTGCTTCGTCTCGGGCGGGCAGTGCACGAAGTCCCACTGCCGCAACGGACGCTCCTCGCCCTCGACGATCAGCAGCGCCTCGCCGGAGAGCACGAGGAAGTCCTCCTGGTCGGCCTCCCAGTGGTACATCGCCATCGCATCGCCCGGTTCGAGGGCGACGAGGTGGATCCCCACCTGCCCGAACTCGGGCTCACCCTCGAACGAGCCGTACGCCCCGCGCCCCTCCGCGGCTCGCCAGGCGGCGTCGCGCGCGTTGAGGACGAACCAGCCATCGCCCTTCGGGACAAGCCCGTTCTCGGTCGGCTCGAGCGGCGCCTCGGGAACCATCGGCGTGATCCTGCCAGGTCGGGCTATCTTGCGAAGCAATGGATCGGATCAAGCGACTGTTTGTGGGCGGGAGCGCCGGCAACGAGCAACTCACCGCGGTGATTGCGGCCGTGCTGCTGTTGCTGCTTGCAATCGAGAGCGCCACCCTCCTCCGGCTGACCTCGCTCCTGACCGTCCACGCATTCGTGGGAATGCTCCTGATCCCCGTCCTCGGGTTGAAAGTCGCGAGCGCGGGCTGGCGGTTCTTGCGCTACTACCGCAACGGCGAGGAGTACGTCCGCCGCGGTCCACCCCACCTCGCGCTTCGTGCCGTAGTTGCGCCGGTAATCGTCGTCTCGACGCTCGTGCTCTTCGGGACGGGCGTCGCGCTGTTCGTTCTCGGGCAGACGCACGGCACCGTCGTCGGCCTGCACAAGGCGAGCTTCCTCGTCTGGGTCGGCGCGACCGGCCTGCACGTCCTGGCGCACATCTCGAAGCTGCCGCGCCTCCTGCGGGCGCGGATTCCAGGGAGCTCCGTTCGTCTCGCTCTCGTTGCCAGCGCGGTGCTGGCCGGCGCAGTCCTCGCGACCGCGACGCTGCCGCAGGCCGACCAGCTACAGGATCGCGCGTCGGCCCATATCGGGCTAGACGCAGGGTAGGGCCTCTCGTGGCGGAAACGCCGTGGACCTAGCAATACGGCCTCGTCGCGAGATGGTGGGCGGAGTTCAGCGAGGACGGCCCCAAGATCGCGTACCTCCAGAAGTACGTCGAGCAGGGTCAGCCGGCGCTGGACGTCGCGTGCGGTACCGGGCGACTGCTGATTCCGTACCTGCGCGCCGGGCTCGACGTCGACGGCTGCGACGTCTCCGCGGACATGATCGAGCTCTGCCGCGAGAAGGCGGAGCGCGAAGGCCTCTCGCCAACGTTGTTCGTGCAGCCGATGCACGAGCTCGACCCGCCGCGCAGCTACAGGACGATCTTCGTCTGCGGGGGCCCGGCACCCTCGTGCTCGACAACGAGAACCCGTACTCCGGCAGCTATCCCTGGCGCTCCTGGCGGAAAGAGGAGCGCGCCAATCTCCCTCGGCCTCGCGTCCCGCTCGCCGGCGCCGAGCGACGCCGCGGCGCCGATGGAGCCGAGTACGCGTTGGCCTCCCGGCTCCTCGACCTCGACCCGCTCGAGCAGGTAGCGACGTACGGGATGCACGCCGGGATGTGGCGCGATGGCGAGCTCGTCCAGGAGGAGGAGCACTCGCTACGCATCAACTTCTACTTCAAGAACGAGCTTCTGCTGCTGCTCGAGCGCGCGGGCTTCACCGATGTTGAGATCCACGGCGACCACCGCGAAGAAGCGGCGACGGGAGCGAGCGACTTCCTCGTCTTCGTCGCGATGAGACCCGACTAGACGCGGCCTCGCGCCGCCCAGGCCCGGGCCGGTGGGACGAAGGGGGCCACCGGAAGCCGGTCGCGGCAGAGCTTGCGCAACTCGGCTTGCCGCTCGGGGTCGAGAGCGGCCACGAAGGCTCCGGCCGGGCCTACGCCCAGCGTGAACGGCTCCCACCACTCGTCGAAGCTCTGGTGCTCGACGTTGGCCGCGAGAACGCTTTCCTCGATCTCTTTCAGCCCCGCAGCCTCGAACAGCTGGGCAAGGTGGCCCTCGCGGGCACCTGGGCGCTCCGACTCGTCCTCGACGCCGGGATCGAGCTCGCGCGCCGCTTCCCAGAACAGGCTGAGCGGGCCCTTGCCGCCCGCGTGATCCCAGACGCACGCAGCCACGACGCCGTCCACGCGCGTCACGCGCGCCATCTCGCGCAGCCCCGCGACCGCGTCGGCCATGAAGTGGACGACGAGCTGCGCCAGGGCCGCGTCGAACGCCTCGTCCCCGAAGGGCAGGTCCTCCGCAGCAGCGCGTTGCACGCTCACCCCGGGGTGGCGCTCCCGAGCCGCCGCGACGAAGGGCTCCGAAGGATCCACCGCCGACACGGCCGCCGGCCCGAGCCGTCTGACCAGCTCGGTCGTGAGCGCTCCCGGGCCGCAACCGACATCCAGCACGTGCTGGCCGGCCGCGACCGACGCGAAGTCGGCGAGCTTGGGCGCGAGCGGCACCGAGTACCTGCCCATGAAGCGGTCGTACGCGTCGGGCGCGACAGCGAAGCTCATCGGCGGAATCTACGTTCTCGCCGACGGTGCCTTAGGGTTGACCCATGCTCTGGGTGATCGTCCTCGTCGTGATCGTTGTCCTGCTCCTGATCTTCGTGGTGGCGATGTACAACAGGCTCGTCCGGCTGCGCAACCGCGCGGAGAACAGCTGGGCTCAGGTCGACGTCCAGCTGCGGCGGCGCTACGACCTGATTCCCAACCTCGTCGAGGCGGTCAAGGGGTACGCCTCCCACGAGCGCTCGACCTTCGACGAGGTCACCCAGGCGCGCACGGCCGCGCAGCAGGCGCAGGGCGTCGAGGACAAGGCGCAGGCCGAGAACGTGCTCACCGCGGCGATCGGCCGCCTCTTCGCGGTCGCCGAGGCGTACCCGCAGCTGCGAGCGACGGAGAACTTTCAGCAGCTCCAGGCGCAGCTCGCCGAGACCGAGCAGAACATCGCGATCTCTCGCCAGGTCTACAACGACACTGTCCTCACCTACGACAACGCGCTCGAGACCGTGCCGACGAACATCGTCGCCGGCATCTTCAGCTTCCACCCGCGAGCCTATTTCGAGACGGAAGGCGCCACGCGGGAGGCGCCGTCCGTGCAGTTCCAGACCTGAACCGGCTCAGCCGAGCCCTCCTCGCGCTCGGCGCGGCCACGTTGCTGTGGCCTGCGACGGGAGCGGCGAAGACCTATTCGCTTCCGCTCGCGGACGTCGCAGTGCAGATCCAGTCCGACGGCTCGCTCCTCGTTCGCGAGCAGATCACCTTCGACTTCGACGGCCCATTCAGCGGCGCTTATCGCGACATCCCTCTCCGCAGCGGCGAGTCGATCGACCACGTGACGGTCGGCGAGGGTGCCACGCGGTACCGGCCAGGCGCCAATACGGAGCTCGGCAGCTTCGGCTTGCCGGGCACCTTCGGGGCGGCGCGGATCGACAAGGGCATCCGGATCGTCTGGCACTACGCCGCGAACACCGAGCGGAGGACGTTCGACATCTCCTACCGCTTCCGCGGCCTCGCGGTCGCCTACGACGATGTCGTCGACGTCAACATGAACGTTTGGGGGGACAACTGGCCGGCCGCGCTCGGCCGCTTGACGGCGTCAATGCAGCTCCCACAGACGACGCAGCTTTCGCCGTCCTATCGGGTCTGGGGCAGCCCGGTGTGGGTTCAGGGCACCGTCACGCGCCTCCCCGATCGCTCGCTCCTGCAAGCAGCCGGCGTTCCAGCTCACCAATTCGTCGAGATGCGCCTGGTCTTCCCGCGGAGCCTGCTCACCTCGACCGCCGGGGCGCAGGTCCGGCACGAGTACGGCCTGCAGAAGATCGTCGCCGGCGAGCTCGGCTCACAGCGCGCTTACGAGCACGACCGCGAGCGCATCGACGACGCCAAGCAGCACCTCGGGCGAACGGCTCTCTACCTGCTCCTGCTCGGGCAAGGGCCGGCTCTCGTGCTGATGCTGCTCGTCTGGCTCATCTACGGGCGCGAGCGCAAGACCGGCTACGACCGCGAGTACGAGCAAGAGCCGCCCTCGGACACGGAGCCCGCACTCGTGCCGCCACTTCTCCGCCAGGAGACGACCATTGGCTCGAACGAGTTCACCGCAACGCTCTTCGACCTGATCCGTCGCGGCCGGTACAAGTCCACCCCGGTCACGACCGACCGCTCGATCTGGGGTGGTCTGCGCCACGAAGACGTGGCCGACCTTCAGCTCACGGTCGCCGACAAGAGCGTTCCCCTGGCCGACTTCGAGGAGCCCGTGACCAGGGTCGTCGACGCAGTCGTAGGCGACCAGGGAAAGCGCCTCACCGAGTTCCGCGACAGGATCGAGGACGACCGCAAGAGGAACAGCCAGCGCTTCACGAGCTTCAAGAAGGAAGTGGCGTCGGCGATCGACGCACATGATTGGTACCTCAGTGACGGTCTCCGCGTGCTCGGGCTCGGCATCCTCGTCTTCATCGTCGCCGCCATCGTGCTCCTCTGGCTCGGCATCCACGGTTTCCGCTCGGCCGCGCCCCGCTGGAGTGACGTCGTCCTGGTCGCGCTCGGCGTCTGCGCGGCGGCCAACGCCGTCACCCTGATCGCCGCAGGGACGAGAACGCGGCTCTGGCGGCGCCGAACCAAGGCGGGCCAGCTCGAGGCCGAGCGCTGGGAGGCGTTCCGGCGCTACCTGACCGATTTCCCGCGCCTGCAGGAAGCCCCTCCGGCCACACTCGAGCTCTGGGAGCGCTTCCTCGTCTACGGGATCGCGTTCGGAATCGCCGAGCGCGTCCTCCAGGGCGCGCACCTTCACATGCCCGAGGAGCTGCACAACCAGAGCACGCTCTACTGGATCACGCCGACCGGCGATCTTGGCTCCGGCCCGACCGCGCTCGCGATTGGCGACCTGTCATCCGGCTTCGGCTCGGCCCTCGCGCCGCCGGCGTCGTCCGGCGGGGGCGGCGGATTCTCGGGCGGCGGCGGAGGAGGAGGCGGAGGGGGCGGCGGCGGTGCCTGGTGAGTAAGGTCTGCCGATGTCCATCGACGAGAACAAAGAGCTGATCCGCCGCTACATCCAGGCGATCGACGACAACCAGACGAGCGACTGGAGCGTCCTCGACGAGTACATCGCGGAAGACTTCGTGGCGCACAACCCTGCGATTCCCGGGGTCAGCCTCGACCGCGAGGGAATGAAGCAGGCTGCAGAGATCTTTCGGGTCGCCACTCCGGGCCGCCATGAGATCGGGATGCAGATCGCGGAGGGCGATCTCGTCGTGAGCCAGGTTATGGGCCGCGGCGTGCACGCAGGCGAGCTGCTCGGCATCCCCGCGACGAACAAGGAGGTCGAGACCGAGGGCATCGCAATCCACCGCGTCCGCGACGGCAAGATCGTCGAATACTGGTCGGTCACCGACATCGCGCGCGTGCTGCAACAGGTCGGCGTACTGCCCGGGCCGTAGCGATGAGTTTCTAATGGTGCGGCTGTCTAACAAGACAAGCAGCGCCAACAACAGAGAGGACGACTCGATGCAGAACATCACTCCGTGCCTGTGGTTCGACACCGACGGAGAAGACGCGGCGAACTTCTACACGTCGATCTTCCCGAACTCGAAGATCGGGCACATCGAGCGCTACGGCTCGGCCGGCCCCCGGCCCGAGGGAACGGTGATGACCGTGAGCTTCGAGCTGGACGGCATGGAGTTCCTCGCCCTAAACGGCGGCCCGCAGTTCGAGTTCAGCGAGGCGATCTCGTTCCAGGTGAGCTGCAAGAACCAGGACGAGGTCGACAAGTACTGGAGCGAGCTCTCCGAAGGCGGCGAGGAAGGCCCGTGCGGGTGGCTGAAGGACAAGTTCGGCCTCTCATGGCAGATCGTCCCCACCGCCCTGCCCGAGCTGCTCTCGAACCCGGACAAGGAGAAGGCGCAGCGGGTGATGGCGGCGATGCTGGAGATGAAGAAGATCGAGATCGACGAGCTGGAGCGGGCCGCGGCAGCCGCCTAGAGCCTGTGGCCAAGCTGATCTACGCGGCGATCGCGTCCCTCGACGGCTACGTGGCGGACAAGGAGGGCAAGTTCGACTGGGCTGCGCCGGACGAGGAGGTTCACACCTTCGTGAACGACCTCGAGCGGCCGATCGGCACCTATCTCTACGGGCGCCGGATGTACGAGGTGATGAGCTACTGGGAGACCGCTCACACCCGCGCCGACCAGCCACCGTTCATCCAGGACTACGCGGAGATCTGGCAGGCGGCCGACAAGATCGTCTACTCCAAGACGCTGGAGACGGTTTCCAGCGCCAGGACCCGGATCGAACGTGACTTCGACCCTGACACCGTCCGGGAGCTGAAGGCGTCAGCGGGGCATGACATCAGCGCGGGCGGCCCCGATCTCGCCGCCCAGGCGATCAAGGCCGGGTTGGTCGACGAGTACCACGTGTTCGTCGTGCCCCACGTGGCGGGAGGTGGCACCCGATTCCTCCCCGACACTGTCCGCCTCGAGCTCGAACTGCTGGCCGAACGCCGCTTCGGCAACGGCATGGTCCACCTCCACTACCGCACGCGCGCTTAAGGCTTCCGCGAGACGGTTGTAACCGTTCCGTTCGGAGCGACCCGGCGCAGCCGGCCCAGCTGGCCCGCCTCCAGCAGGTACGCGCCTCCGTCCGCGGTGGCCTCGACGTCGTAGGGCAAGCCGAACAGAGGACCGAAGAAGCCGATGCGCGTGCCCGAGGCGCTGAAGCGGACGATGCGACGGGCCCGGCTGTCGACCACCGAGATCGTCCCCGCGGGGCCGACGTCGATGCCGTCAGGTGTCCCGACCAGCGCGAGAGTCGTGATGACCCCGCTGCCGAGATCGATCCGCCGGATCCGCTCGTTGCCGGTATCGGAGACCAGCAGCGCACCGTCCGCCGCGATCGCGAGGCCGTGCGGCTGCTCGATCTGCGCGTTGACCGCAGGCCCGCCGTCGCCGCCGCCGCCTTCGACTCCCGTGCCGGCAATGTGAATCGGCGGACCGACGCCTCCGGCAAGACGGAAGACGCGCGTGGAAGTCGCGTAGTAGAGATCGCCGTTCGCTGCGACCGCGAGCGGGCCAATGTCGGTGTCGGCCTGAGCGACGGTCGTCGGCGTTCCCGCCGCGTCGAGGCGCTGCACCAGGTTTCCGCTGGAGACGAAGACGCTTCCCGAGGGAGCGCGGACGACCGCGTATGGTGCGCTCATCGAGGGCACGAGCACCGTGACGCGTCCTGTCGCGGGGGTAACGCGCAGGACCCGGCCCGGATTGTTCTCGACGAGCAGCAGCGTTCCCGCGGGCTCGAGGTCGATCGCCGTCGGCTGCGTGAAGGCCAGCGGCTGGGGCGGCGCCGGCCGGACGCGCACGGAGCCGAGGCGTGACACGGAGCCACCTGCTCGGGCCGTCAGCGTCCAGCGGCCGGCCCTGGAGAAGAGGAGTCTTGCGCGATACGAGCCGGGCCTGGCGGTTGCCCGCGCGCGGGCACGGCTCGGGCCAGTCGCGGTGATCCGGACGATCCCTCGAAACGAAGCAGGCCGCACCGCAAGCCGCACCGTCCACGCTTTCCCCGCCACCGCTAGCGGTGGCTTTCCGCGAATCGACACGTGCACCGGCGTTGCGGCTCCGCTCAGCCCGACGACCAGGAGCCCGAGCGCAAAGACCTTCATGTGCGTTCAGACGCGCCTCCGGGCACGGGGTTAGCCAAAGAATTTGTAGACCCGAACTCTGTAGCTTCAGGACATGGACGCACGTGCGGTCGTGCTCGTCGAAGGAACCAGCGACCAGGTCGCGCTGGAAACGCTCGCCGAGCGCCGTGGCCGGGATCTCGAGGCCGAGCAGGTCTCCATCGTCCCAATCGGCGGCGCGCAGGCCATCGGGGCCTTTCTCGAGCGATTCGGGCCGCAAGGGCTCGACGTCAGGCTCGCCGGCCTCTGCGACGCCGGCGAGGAGCGCGACTTCGGGCGCGGCCTCGAGCGCGCCGGACTCGGCTCCGACCTCACCCGCGCCCAGATGGAGGCGCTGGGCTTCTATGTTTGCGACGCAGACCTCGAAGACGAGCTGATCCGCGCGCTTGGCGCCGAGAGCGTGGAGCAGATCGCCGACGCCCAGGGCGACCTCGGGGCATTCCGCACGCTCCAGAAGCAGCCAGCGTGGCGCGGACGGCCGAGGGAGGAGCAGCTCCGCCGCTGGATGGGCAGCGGCGGCAGGCGGAAGATCCGTTACGCGCGCCTGCTCGTCGAGGCGCTCGATCTCACCGAGGTGCCCAGGCCGCTTAACCTCTTGCTTGCCTATGTCTGACGACGGCTACTTCGACGAGCGCGTCGCCGCCAGATACGACGAGACCTCGGCGGAGATGTTCGACCCGGAGGTCGTCGACCCGGTTGTAGACCTCCTCGTCGAGCTCGCCGGGAGCGGACGCGCGCTCGAGCTCGGGATCGGGACGGGCCGGATCGCGCTACCGCTGGCAGAGCGAGGAGTACCAGTCCACGGGATCGAGCTGTCGAACGCGATGGCCGCGAAGCTGCGCGCGAAGCCGGGCGGCGAAGGCATCGCCGTGACGATCGGCGACTTCGCGACCACCACCGTGGACGAGACGTTCTCCGTCGCGTACCTCGTCTTCAACACGATCCTGAACCTGACCACGCAGGCGGCGCAGGTCGCGTGCTTCCAGAACGTCGCGGCGCACCTCGAGCCCGGCGGCTGCTTCGTCATCGAGGTCGGCGTCCCCGGGCTCCAGGAGCTCCCGCCCGGCGAGACCTTTCGCGTCTTCCACGTGAGCGAGAACAGATGGGGATTCGACGAGTACGACGTCGCGAATCAAGGGCTCATCTCCCATCACTTCGAGATCGTCGACGGAAGAGCCGAGCGCCTCTCGATTCCCTTCCGGTATGCGTGGCCCTCGGAGCTTGACCTGATGGCGCAGCTTGCCGGGATGACGCTTCGCGAGCGCTGGAGCGGGTGGAAGCGGGAGCCGTTCACGAGCGACAGCGACAAGCACGTCTCGGTCTGGGAGAAGCCGGCGTCGTGAGCGTCACCCAGTACTACACGGCGACCACCCTCGACGGCTTCATCGCCGATCCCGACAACTCGCTGGAGTGGCTGTTCACCCGCAAACGCGAGGAGAACGGGCCGATGAACTACGGCGAGTTCATTGCCGAGGTTGGTGCGTTGGCGATGGGGTCGACGACGTACGAATGGATCTTCGCCCACGAATTCGCGGGCAAGGATCCGGCGGAGTGGAAGTGGCCGTACGACATCCCGTGCTGGGTCTTCACGCACCGGGAGCTGCCGGTCGTCCCCGACGCGAGAATCGAGTTCACGAGCCGGGACGTCGCAACCGTGCACAAGCAGATGGTGGGCGCCGCCGGCGACCGGAACGTCTGGATCGTCGGCGGCGGCGACCTTGCCGGTCAGTTTGCCGACGAGGGGCTGCTGGACGAGGTGATCGTGTCGATCGCGCCGGTGACTCTGGGTGCGGGTGCGCCTCTGCTGCCGCGCCGGATCGAGCTGCGTCTGGACGAGCTGGGCCGGAACGGTGACTTCGCCAGTGCGAGGTTCTTAGTCGTGAAGACCTAGGTTCCGCAGAAGGAGCTCTCCAGCAACCGCCGGAACGCGGACTCGGCCGGCGGGGTCAGCGGGAGGCTATTGCTCATCGCGACGACGCGGCGGCGGCCGTCGGCACTGCTCAACGCGGCGGAAACGGTGCCGAGCAGGGCGCCGGTGTGGCCGATCGCCGTGCCGCAGGGGGTGCGGAACGCCGCGAGGCCCAGGCCGTACCGCGCGCCGGGCTCCGGGCGCATCAGCTCGAGCAGGCGAGGCGGAAGCAGGCGGCCCTGAAGAAGAGCACCCAGGAAGCGCGAGAGATCCGATGCCGTGGAGACGATCGAGCCGGCTGCCCAGGCCCACGATGTGCCCACCGTGCTCCGGTCGCGAGCGGTCGAGAGGCTGCCGACGATGCCGTCGTGCTCGCTCGGTGCGTAGCCGTGGGCGTAACGGCCC
>Ga0307296_10000352_pt1 | contig 21222 bp, 23 predicted proteins | sample ER_DNA_153_FD_194467 | JGI IMG/M metagenome (GOLD analysis project Ga0307296, IMG submission 194467) | Bulk soil microbial communities from the East River watershed near Crested Butte, Colorado, United States - ER_DNA_153 | ecosystem: Environmental > Terrestrial > Soil > Floodplain | place... | reverse complement strand
CCTGTGTCAAGAAGCCTGCCTCCTGGCCTTGACGAACGAGCGCTTTGGCGGCGTCGTCGTCCAGCGTCAAGCCTCTCGCCCCATTCCCTCTCCCCTCTTTCACGTGACCCCCTCCTCTGACCGTATTGACGGCCCCCGATTTGTCAACGGCCTCTCCGTCAAGGCTTCGGCGATTTTGTGGCGCGACTCTTGCACGGGCACCGGACAGTTCGCCATGGGCCGAACGGACTATTTGTTAGACGCTAGGTCCCAATGCCTTCAAGACGGGAAAGAAGCGATTTTGCTTCCCGGCTGTAGAGACTTTCAGGCAGGGTAGCGGCTGCGCGCTCGAGCTGGTTTCGCGCGTCCTGGATGTCCCGGATCCAGAGAAGAAGGACTCCGAGGTGGAAACGGACGACTGCGGAGTCGGGATGGTCGCGCGCGAGCGGCCCCAGGCGGGAAAACGCGGCGGACGGATTCGCCTTGTCGAAGCGCCCGACCGCGGCTGCGACCTGCGCGTCGAGGCGCTTGGGCGCGAGCTCCAGGGCCCGGTCGAAGGCGGCGCGGGCGGAGAGCGGGCGACCGACTCGCTGCAGGGCCGTGCCGTAGAGGAGCCATTCGTCCGCGTCGCCGCGTTGGGCGCCCCGCCTCAGCTTCGCGAGCTGCTCCTGCGGCGACAGCTCCGAGAGGCCGGCCGGCGGCTCCAGGTCGGTGAAGAACGAGGGCAACCCGGGCGCCATCTCCGGGTGGAGGAGGTCGGCGGCCCGCACGGCCGAGGGCGAGTCCGGCTCGACCTCTGCGGCCTGGGTCCACTCGGCTTTCGCCTCCTCCACCTGGCCGTCGGCGTACAGCGATAGGCCGACATGGAGGTGGACGAGCGCGCTTTCAGGATGGGCGGCTTCGAGCTCACGGAGCCGCTCGAGCGTGGCGTCAGGCCACGCCGCGACCGCAGCCCCCACGGCGGCTTCGAGCGAGGCTGGATCCTCACGCAGGACGCTTGCGAACTGCGTGCGCGCGGCGGCCGCGTCACCTCCGTCGTACGCCCGCTCGGCGGCGCGAAGAGCCTGGGCCTCCGCGTCGTCCCCGAGGAGGAGGCTGAGCTCGAGCACGGGAGGCTTGCGGGCCGGGCTTCCGTCGCCCCGGCCGTTGAGCGCCACCCCCACGACGACAGCGGCCGCGACGAGGGCCAGGGCCCCCACGATCAGCCGGATGCGGGCGCGCGCAGACACCTGCCGAGCGTAGCCCGCGCGCCGTGGGCGGCCGGGGGCAAGTTGCTATATTTGGTGAAGTTATGACGACTTATCGCGAGCTGCTCCAGAAGGCCAAGGCCGAGATCCACGAGGTCGATGCCTTGGGCGCGCAGGAGTTGTTGTCTGAGAACTCGCTCGCTGTGGTCGACGTGCGCGAGCGGCAGGAGTGGGACGAGGGCCATCTCCCCGGCGCCGTCCACGTGCCTCGCGGCAACCTCGAGTCGCGGATCGAGCGCGCCGTTCCCGACAAGTCGCGCAAAGTCCTCGTCTATTGCGCAGCGGGAAACCGGTCTGCTTTCGCGGCGAAGACGCTCGAGGAGCTCGGCTACGAGAACGTGGTCTCGCTCGCCGGCGGCTTCACCGACTGGAAGCGCAACGGCCTTCCCTACGAGGTGCCGGAGGCACTCGACGCGGCCAAGCGCCGGCGCTACAGCCGCCATCTCCTCATCCCCGAGGTCGGCGAGGAAGGCCAGCTCAAGCTCCTGCAGTCGAGAATCCTCCTGATCGGCGCGGGCGGGCTCGGATCACCCGCCTCCCTTTATCTCGCCGCGGCGGGAGTCGGCACGCTCGGGATCGTCGACGACGACGCCGTCGACGAGACGAACCTTCAGCGCCAGATCGTCCACTCGACGGATCGTCTCGGCGAGTCGAAGGCCGACTCGGCCAAGCGGACGATCGAGGCGCTGAACCCGGATGTGACGGTCAAGGTCTTCAAGGAGCGCCTCACCTCCGAGAACGTCGATCGCATCCTCGGCGAGGGCTGGGACGTGATCGTCGACGGCGCCGACAACTTCCCCACGCGCTACCTCCTGAACGACGCCTCGGTGTGGCGTGGCATCCCCGTCGTGCACGGCTCGATCTTCCGCTTCGAGGGCCAGGTGACCGTGTTCAAGCCGCACGAGGGCCCCTGCTACCGCTGCCTCTTCCCCCAGCCGCCTCCGCCGGAGCTCGCGCCGAGCTGCGCGGAAGGCGGCGTGCTCGGCGTCCTCCCAGGAGTGATCGGCTCGCTCCAGGCCAACGAGGCTCTCAAGCTGGCGCTGGAAATCGGCGACCCGCTCGTCGGCCGCCTGCTCATGTTCGACGCGCTCGAGGGCACCTTCACCGAGATCTCTCTCCGGCGCGACCCGGACTGCCCCGTCTGCGGCGAGAACCCGACGATCACGAGCTACATCGACTACGTCGAGTTCTGCCAGGGCGGAAGGACGCACGTCGGCTCGTGACGCGAGTTCGCATTCCACCCACCCTGCGTGACGCCGTCGGCGGCGTCCGCGAGGTCGACGCCTCAGGGCAGACCGTCCGCGAGCTCCTCGCCGACCTGGCGGAGCGCTTCCCCGTGCTCGGAAGCCAGGTGCTCGAGAGCGGGAACGAGATCGCTCCCTTCGTGAACGTCTACGTGAACAACGAAGACGTCCGCACGCTCGAAGGGCTCGAGACGCCGGTGGGCGATGGGACGACGGTCATCCTTCTGCCGGCGATGGCCGGCGGCGAGCGGACGCTGACGTCCTCGCTCCTCGAGGCGATCGGCCAGACGCCGCTCGTCGAGGTTCCGCGGCTCGCCCCTGACGGCGGCGCGCGCATCTTCGCCAAGCTCGAGGGCCAGAACCCGACGGGTTCGATCAAGGACCGGATCGCGAAGACGATGATCGAGGCCGCAGAGGCCGCCGGAGAGCTCGAGCCCGGACGCGAGCTCCTCGAGCCCACGAGCGGGAACACGGGCATCTCGCTCGCGATGGTCGCGAAGCTCAAGGGCTATCCGCTCACCTGCGTCCTCCCCGAGAACGCGACGCCCGAGCGCATCCGCATGCTCGAGCTCTACGGCGCTGAGGTGCTCTTCTCGCCGGCGAACGAGGGCTCGAACGGAGCCGTCCGCTACGCGCTTCGGCTGGCCGAGCGCGACCCCCGCTACTTCATGCTCAACCAGTACGCGAACGACGCGAACCCGCGCGCCCACTACGAGGGCACCGGTGCGGAGATCGCCGAGGCGCTCCACCGGGTCGACGCGTTCGTCGCGGGTCTCGGGACGGGCGGCACGCTCATGGGCGCGGGCGAGCGTCTGCGCGAGTCGTTCCCGGATGTCCTCGTCGCGGCGGCGGAGCCCTTCCAGGGCGACCTCGTCTACGGCCTGCGCTCCCTCGCCGACGGGTACGTGCCTCCGATCCTCGACGTCACGAAGCTCGACCGAAAGATCCTCGTCTCGAACGAGGAGTCGGTCGCGGGCCTCCGCGCTCTCCTCGACCGCGAAGGCATCTTCGCGGGAGTCTCGTCCGGCGCGGTCGTCCACGTAGCAAGGCGCCTCGCCGCCGAGCTCGACGAGGAAGCCGTGGTCGTCGCCGTCCTCGCGGATGCGGGCTGGAAGTACCTGTCCGCCGACTTCTGGACGGAGGGCCCCGCGTCGATGGAGGACCACCTCTGGTGGTAGTCCCGGCCGCGGTGCGCTCGGCGCTCGTCGAGCACGCCGAGGCGGAAAGCCCGAATGAAGCCTGCGGAGTCGTCGTCTTCCGCGACGGCGAGGCCGAGCGGTACGTCCCCGGCACGAACCTCTCCGAGAGCCCCTATCGCTACGAGCTCCAGGTTCCTCCGGAGACCTGGTTCCTCGAGGACGAAGGCTACGAGCTCGCCGTCTTCCACTCGCACGTGTCGAGCCCGCCACGCCCCTCGCGAACGGACGTCGAGAACATCGGCCTCTGGGAGAGCAAGCCCTATCTGATCCTCTCCCTGCGCACCGGCGAGCTGGCGGGCTGGCGGATCAGGGACGGCCGGGTCGAGCCCGAGCCCGTCTCCTATTAGGAGACGTTGAAACTGCCGCGCATCGTCTTCGGATGAGCGTCGCAGCGGAACTTGTAGGTGCCCGCGGACAGGGTCACCTTCCAGGTGCGGCTGCCGATGAAGGCGATCCCGGTCTTCCTGCTCACGCCCGGGCCGAAGAGATGGAAGTTGTGGGAGGCCGTCTGGTCGGAGATCGCGAAGCGATGTTCGCCCGGGCTCGCATGGTGCAGGGTGGCGCCGTTCGCGCGCTTGAGCGTGATCGTGGAGGGCGCGGCGACGGTGCCCCGGAACGGGCGCCCGGCGGCGACCGCTGGGACCACGAGCGCGGCGGCGAGCACGGTGCAGAGGACGAGGGGGCGGCCTGCCATTCCTAGACCCTACGTCGAAACACTGCGAGCGGATTTCCTCCCGGCCCGAGGGATTGAGCCAGAGGCCGACCGGGTCGAGAACGAGATCGTGAGGCTCGTCGTTCTCCTCGGCGCCGCGCTCGTCATCGCAGCCCCGGCCCCGGCCACGGCCGCCCCCGTGCCGCTTCCCGGAGCGCCGACCTGCCCGCTCTTTCCGGCGACGAACGTCTGGAACAAGCCCGTCGGCCAGCTGCCCCGGAAGTCGAACTCGCGGACAATCGTGCGCTCGATCGGCGCCAACCTCCCCGTGCACGCCGACTTCGGATCCGGGCTCTGGGACGGTGGGCCGATCGGCATCCCCATCACCATCGTCGACTCCTCGCAGGCCAAGTCGCCCGTGAGCTTCGAGTATGACGACGAGAGCGACGCGGGCCCGTATCCGATCCCGAACGGCGTCGCGATCGAGGGCGGCGCGGGCTCCGACGGCGACCGCCACGCCATCATCGTCGACTCCGACACCTGCGAGCTCTACGAGCTCTTCTCGCTCTATCCGTCCTGGACGGCCGGGTCAGGAGCGATCTGGAGCCTCACGTCGAACGCGCTGCGCCCCGCGGGCTGGACATCGGCCGACGCGGCCGGCCTTCCCATACTGCCGGGCCTCGTCCGCTACGAGGAGGTGGCAGCGGGCCACATCGACCACGCCATCCGCTTCACCGTCAGCCGCTCGCGTCGCGACTACGTCTACCCGGCACGGCATTACGCCTCCAGCCGGACGAGCAAGGCCCTTCCGCCGATGGGCCTCCGCCTGCGGCTCCGCGCGAACTTCCCCGTGAAGAAGTTCCCTTACCAGGCGCGCGTCGTGCTCAAGGCGCTCAAGCGCTACGGGATGATCGTCGCGGACAACGGCACGAGCTGGTACCTGACCGGCGCGCCCGATCCCGGCTGGGACAACGACCAGCTGCACACGCTTGGCGAGGTGAAGGGTTCGGACTTCCGCGTCGTCGACACGCGCGGCTTCAAGAGCGGCTAGTAGTCGAGCTCGACCGGGCGCCCCTCGTCCGCCGAGCGGTAGAGCGCATCGAGAGCTCTCGCCTGTCCGACGGACTCCTCACGGCCGAGGAGCGGCTCGGCCTCGCCCCTGATCGCCTCGCACATGTTGTCCAGCTCGAGCCGGTAGGGATCGGCCGGTGGGAGCGCGATCTCCTCGCGCGTCTCGCCCCGTCGCAGGTGCAGCACGAGCCGCCTGGCCAGCCACGGGTCGGGGATTACGAGTGAGCCCTCCGTGCCGACCGCTTCGAGGCCGTCGCGCCGCGGCAGCTCCATGCCCGCGTCTATCTGGGCGATCGCGCCGCGGGCGAAGCGCAGGATCCCGGTGAAGAGAATGTCCACGCCCGTGTCGCCGATTACCTGCTCCCCGTACACACGCTCGGGCTCGCCGGCGAGAAGCCGGGCGGCGCTCACGCAGTAGGCGCCCACGTCCATCAGCGCGCCGCCTTCGAGCTCGGGCGCGAGGCGGATGTTCCTGCGGCCCTCGACGGGGAAGCTGAAGGTCGCCCGGAGGAGCTGGAGCTGCCCGATGACGCCGCCCCGGACGAGCTGCTCGAGCTTCGCGGTCTGCGGGCTGTGGCGCCACATGAACGCCTCCATGAGGATGCGGCCCGCCCGCTCGGCGGCCGCGAATGCTTCCTCCGCCTCGGCGGGGCTCCGCGTCAGCGGCTTCTCGCAGAGGACGTGCTTGCCCGCAGTGAGGGCGCGCACGGACCATTCGACGTGCAGCGAGTTGGGGAGCGAGATGTAGACGGCGTCGACCTCGGGATCCTCGATCAGCGCTTCGTAGCTTCCGTGCGCCCGCTCGATTCCGTGCTCGACGGCGTAGGCCTCGGCCCGCCCTGCATCGCGGCTCGCCACGGCTACGACGTCGGCACGATCCGACTTCTCCGCCGCCGCCAGCAGCCGGCGGTTGATCCTCGCCGTCGAGATGAAGCCGAAGCGGACCGGCTCGCTCAAGCGCAGAGCTCCCGGGCGACCGCGACGTAGACGTCCTTGCAGCGCTCGAGATCGGCGAGATCGACCCACTCGACCTGCGCGTGCGCGCCCTCCCCGCCCGGCCCGAAGACCACCGTGGGGATCCCTGCGGCCGCGAAAACCGCCGAGTCGGCCCAGAACGGGACGCCCGCGACCTCCGGGTCGCCCGCGTGCCGGATCACCGCCTGCACGACCGGCTCCTCCTGTGCCACCTCGAATGGTTCGCGGACGAAGGTCGTCCGGATCTCCGCGCTGCCCGCGATCTCCCGGAGCTGGCGCTCGACGAGCTCGACCGTCTCGCCGGGCACCGTGCGCCGCTCGAGGCCGAGCACACAGCTCTCCGGGTAAGTCGAGAGCTCCACCCCGCCCCCGATGAGAGATGCGTGCACGGAGCCGCTGCCGAGGAGCGGGTGCGCGGGGTTGCCAAGAAGCGCCTCCGCGAGCGCGCCGAGGCCAGTGAGGACGCTCCCCATGGCGACGATCGCGTCCTCGCCGAGGTCGGGCCGCGACCCGTGCGCGGCGCGACCCCTCGTCTCGACCTCCATCCACACGAAGCCCTTGTGCGCGACGACGAGGCGGAGCTCGGTCGGCTCGGCGACGATCGCGGCGTCGGCCTGGTAGCCGCGCGCGACCGCCTCGGCGCCGATGGAGTAGACCTCCTCATCCGCAACCGCCGCGACGAGCACGTCGCCGCGCAGGCCTGCCTGGGCCGCCTCGGCACCGGCGACCATGATCGCCGCGAGGCTCCCCTTCATGTCATAGGCCCCGCGGCCGTACAGTCGCCCGTCCTCGAAACGAGGCTCGAGCGGCGCCTCCATTCCCTCGTAGCCGACCGTGTCCATGTGCGCGTTCAGAAGGAGCGTGGGACCGCCGCCGCTGCCACGGGCGCGGCCCACGACGTTGGGCCGGCCAGGCGCGACCTCCTCCACCTCGACCTCGAGCCTGGCATCCGCGAGCCAGTCGGCCACGAAGCGCGCCAGCTCGCCCTCGCCCGCCCCGCCCGCGACGAGGTCAGGGTTGACGGAGTCGATCCGAACGAGCTCGGCGGCGAGCTCAGTAAGGCTCGACGAACTCAACCGGAGCGCCGTCGACTTCGATGAACCCCACGCGAACCTCCCCGAAGACGTCGAATGGCTCCGCGATCATCCTCTCGCCCGCCATCGCGTCCTCCAGGCTCTCGACCTTGTAAGCGACGTGCGGGACGGTACGGACGAGCTCGACCTCCGGGCTGTCCGGCTCGTACCAGAGCCATTCCACGCGGTACGGGTGGGCCGCCGGGCTCGAGAGCCAGAGGCGCTTCGATTCGAGGAAGCGCATGCCGTCGCGCTTCGCGGCGGCCGGGACGCCGATGTGGTCGAACTCCACGGAGGCCGAATCCTACTCCGCCGCCGTAAGCTCTTCGGCTTCCTCCTGCGGGAGAAACTCGACCTCGAGCCGCTCGATGCGGGGGCCGTCGACGTCGAGAACGTGGAAGCGCATGCCGTCGTGGAGGACCTCGTCGCCCCTCTCGGCCGCGCGCCCGAGCTCGCCGAAGACGAAGCCGGCGACCGTGTGGTAGTCCTCCTGCGGAAGATCGGCCTTGAACTGCTCGTTGAAGTCGTCGATCGGGAAGGTGCCGTCGATCCGGATGTGGCTGTCGTCGACGCGCTCGACCGACTCGTCAGGCAGGTCGTACTCGTCCTCGATCTCGCCGACGATCTCCTCGAGCAGGTCTTCGAGCGTGACGATGCCCTGGAAGGCGCCGTACTCGTCGACGACGAGCGCCATGTGCTGGTTCGTGCGGCGGAACTCGGCGAGCATCGCGGCGAGATCCTTCGTCTCGGGGACGACGTGGGCCGGCCGCACGAGCTCCTCGAGAACGACGTTGTCGATCCCGCGGTCGTAGAGGGCGGAGAAGAGGTCGCGCACGTGCAGGAGGCCGACGACGTCGTCTAGCGATCCTCGGTAGACCGGATAGCGCGTGAACGGCGAGTCGACGACCGCGGCGAGGCACTCGTGCGGGGGGAGGTCGATGGAGAGGGCGACGACCTCTGGCCGCGGGACCATGACCTCGTGGACCTCCTTGTCCGCGAAGTCGAAGACCTTGTAGAGCATCTCCTCTTCCTCCTCGTGGATGACGCCCGTGTCCTCGGCCGCGGCGACCATCATGCGGATCTCGTCCTCGTCCGCGATGACCACGCCCGCGGGGGCCGGGCTGATCCCGAAGATGCTCGTGAAGGCATTGGCGGACTTCTGCAGGAACCAGACCAGCGGATACGTGACGACATAGACGGCCTCGACCGGGAGCGCGACCCAGAGCGCCGTGCTCTCGTTCTTCGTCAGCGCGACCGCCTTGGGCACGAGCTCGCCGAGCGTGACGTGCAGGTACGTGACGATCGCGAACGCGAGGATGAAGGAGACGGTCTGCGCGAGTGCCGGATTCAGGAAGTGCTCGACGAGCGGCTCGCCGATTGCACCGAGGGCGATGGAGAAGGCGGTGATCCCGAGCTGCACCGTGCCGATGAAGCGCACGGGGTCGTCCATGATCCGGAGCGCGATCCTCGCTCGCCGATTCCCTTCGCGGGCGAGCTCCGTCAGGCGCGTTCGCCTCGCGGTGACGAGCGCGTACTCGGCCGCTACGAAGAACGCGTTCCCTGCGACCAGCAGGAGAACGGCGAGGAGCTTCAGAAAAACGGTCACGCCCCGTCTCCCGGGGCGTGGGTACTAGGCGGGATCTCGTCCAACTTCTAGATTTCAGGATAGCGCAGGGCCCATACGGTCTTCCCTGCGGACACCGTTTCTAACGGCCGGAACCGCGCATCGAGAACCGCGAGATCGGCGCGGTAGCCCGGCAGGAGGCGGCCGCGATCGGTGAGCCCGAGGAGCTGCGCGGGGACAAGGCTGGCCATCGTCGCCACCTCGGAGAGGCCAAAGCGAGCGAATCTCGCCACGAGCTCGGCTCCGGAGCGGCTTCCGCCGGCGAGCCGGTTCCGCGGCGTGAGGGGGCGTGCGACGCGGTCGCTCGTGAGCGCGATCCGGCTCGCCCCGGCGACCCGCACCGTCAGCTCCTCCACGGTCGGGTGCAGGTGGCGCCCGTCCGCGATCAGCCCGACGGTGACGCGCTGGTCGAGGAGGAGCACCGAGACGGGGCCGGTCGCACGTGCGCGAAGCGGCGCCATCGCGTTCCAGAGGTGCGTCGCGAACGTGGCGCCGGCGTCGATCGCAGCGCGCGTCGTCGCTTCGTTCGCGAGCGTGTGGCCGACGGCGGCGACAGCGTTCTCGGCGACGAGAGCAACCGCTTCGAGACCGCGCTCGATTTCCGGCGAGACGGTCACGAGCCGCACGTCGCCACGGCCGAGCCACTCGCCGAGCAGATCCAGGTCGACCGGCTTGAGCTCCTCCGGAGGAAGGGCGCCCGCCGCCTCCGGGTTCAGAAAGGGCCCCTCGAGATGTAGCCCGAGACACAGTGGGTCCGAGGTCTCGACCGGTGCCTGCCCGGTCTGCAGATAGCCCGTGACGCCGGCTGAAACCAGGGTTTCCGGCGCGTAGGCGTGCAGGTCGAGGAACCCGGGGAACACCAATCGATCGGGCGCGACGTCCACTTCCTCGACCTCGACGATGAGATCGCCCTCGATCCTGAGCAAGCCCGGCCGAGGCCCACCGATTGGGTCAATGAGAAGTCCCTCTAAAGTGTGACGCCCTCCCACCCGATTATCATCGTGCCTTGGGGGAAGCCGCAGTGTCCACAAACGGAGCCGCAACCGAGATCACCTGTCTGATCGCCGACGACCACGAGGTCGTCCGCGAAGGGCTTCGACTCTCGTTGTCGCGCTCACCGCAGATCCGCGTCGTCGGTGAGGCGTCTGATGGCGCGAGCGCCGTTGCAATCGCCGAGAGGCGTCGCCCGAACGTCGTGATCATGGACGTGCGCATGCCTGGGATGGACGGGCTCGAGGCTACGAAGATCCTCGCCGAGCGCCTGCCCGGCACCGCGGTCCTCATCTTCACGGCGTACGGCGAGCGCAGCCTCCTCGGCCGCGGGCTCGAGGCCGGTGCGAAGGGCTACATCCTGAAGGAGGCCCCGCACCAGACGCTACTGCGCGCGATCGAGAAGGTCGCGAGCGGCGAGGGCTATGTCGATCCCGCCCTCATGCCCGCGCTCCTCACGCGCGAGCGCGAGGAGATGCTGACGCAGCGCGAGCGCGAGATCCTCCAGCTCCTCGCCGACGGCATGTCGAACGCTGATGTGGCAACGCGCCTCTTCATCAGCCAGGAGACGGTGAAGAGCCACGTGCGGCACATCCTCGCCAAGCTCGAGGCCGATACTCGCACTCATGCGGTTGCGATCGCTCTCCGCGAGTCGATCATCGATTAGCGGCAGAAATGCACCAGGCTTTCTCGTCGCCGCGACGGTCGGCTGCGCAGTCGTCGGCGCCGTCGGCTGGGCCCTGAACCGCGAGGCACTCGCCGCCGCAGGCCTCATCGCCGCCACCGCATTCGCCGGTGCGTTCGCCGTCTACCTGATCGTCTCCGAGCGCCGTCGCCACGAGTCCGCAGAAGACGAGCTTGCCGCCCAGGCGAGCTTTCTCGAGTCGCTGGTCGAGTCGATCGCCGCGGTCTCGACCCCGCTCGATCCCGACCAGATCGTCGAGCGCGCCTGCGAGGAGGCCAAGCGTCTCTTCGACGCCCGCTCGGCCCGGTTCGTCCCGGCCGACGAGGAGGTCAAGGAGGCCGACGGGAAGCTCGTCGTCGCGCTCGCGGTCCGCGGGAAGCCCATCGGCACAATCGAGATCGTCCGCTCCGAGCCTTTCGAGCGCTGGGATCGGACGAGGGCGACGGTGCTCGGCAACTTCGCCTCCCGCGCGGTCGAGAACGCGCGGCTGCTCGACGAGGCTCACCACCGTGAGAACGAGCGCAGCCGCCTGACGGAGCAGCTCATCACGGCCGAGCAGGACGAGCGCAGGCGCCTCTCCCTCTTCCTCCACGACGGGCCGGTGCAGGCGATGGCCGGCATCGCGCTCATGCATGACGCGGCACTCGCGGCCATCGAGGACGGCCGCTACGAGGACGCCGCCAAGGTGATCGAGCGCTCGCTCGAGCGCGAGCGGCGCACGATCCAGGAGCTCCGCGACCTGTCCTTCGCGATCGAGCCCGTCGTTCTCCGCGATCAGGGCTTCGAAGCAGCGGTGCGCGCGCTCGCCGACCAGGTAGAGGAGTCCCAGGGGATCACGGTCGCGGCAAGCGTCGGCGCGGGCGAGCGCCTGAGCGAGAAGGCGCAAGTGGCGCTCTACCAGGTGATCCGCGAGGCGATCAACCAGGCCGTGCGCAGGCGGCCAGGGCAGATCGGCGTCACCGTGGAGGAACTCGCCGACGGCGGCTTTGCGACCGAGGTGGACGACGACGGCGTCGACGAACGGCGGCGCGCGTCCATCGAGGCGATCGAGGAGCGGGTGCGCCTCCTGAACGGCCGGCTCTCCATCGAGCCGCGCGCCGAAGGCGGCACCGCGATCCGCGTCGTCATGCCCGCGTACGTCGCGGCCGCGCAGAGCTAGTATCTGCGCCGGCATGGTCGGCAAGCACATCCTCTTCGTCTCGCGCCCAACGGGCTATGAGCTCGTCGAACGGGAGGGCGACCCGCCCGCGCCCGGCACGACCGTCGACCTCGAGGAGAACGGCGCGCGGTTCGAGGTCGTCAAGGTGACGACGTCACCGCTCCCGCAGGACGACCGGCCCTGCGCGTACCTCCAGCCGGCCTAGGCCCCGCCGAGAGCGTCTTCCGCGGCGATCCGCCCGAAGACGAGGGCTGACGCGAGGGCGCTCGACCACCCTCCCGTGGAGATCCCGCCCGCGTCCGCGCCGGCGGCCCAGAGACCGTGCGCGGCGCGCCCGCGCTCGTCGATCGCAACCCCGCCGAGCGTGGTCGTGATCCCGGCGACCACCTCGACGACAGTCTCTCCCTCGCGCCTGGACACAGGAGCTCCCGCGGCCCGCGCGGCTTCGATCACGTCCGCAACGGTGCGCTCGTGCACGAGCTCTCCGAGAGCCTCGTTGGGGACGACGTAGCGCGCGCGGGCGCCGGGCTGCCGTGCCGTCCACTGGACAACGTCGATCTCGGACCAGCTCCGCGCCTCGTACGGCTCGCCGTCCAGGTTCTCGACGCGCGCGTGCCTGGCGTAGACCTGGGCCAGCGGGACGAAATCCTCGGGCTCGATGCTGGGCGCGGCCGCCAGGTTCCGTCCGTAGAACTCCGCCAGCCCGACGCTCTCCCCTGCCCCTGCCGCCCTGGCCAGGCGAAGCCCGTCACCGCTGCTCCATGGGTTCGCACGCAGCACGAGGTGGTCCGCCTCCGGCGTAACGAGCTCGCGGACGAGCGACCGATCGCCCTGGAAGCCGCCGGTGGCGAGCACAACCGGAACTCCCTCGGGAAGCTGGGTGAGCGGCTCGGCGAGACGAATCTCCCCTGCCCGGCGCGCGAGCGTCTCGGCCAACCCTGTCGGGTCGAAGCGGACGCCCGTCGTGAGCGGGTTGCCGGTGTCGCGCGTGATGACGGGGGCGCCGAGCGACTCGAGCCAGGCGAGTGCGTCGTCGAGGCCTTCCCAGACGACGCGCTGGAGAGCGGGGTCGCCGCCCGGGCACTCCTCCCGGAAGCGCTCCCAGTCGCGATAGCGCCAGACGACACAGCTCGAGAGAGCCATCGAGCCTCCTGGACGGGTGCCCTTCTCATGGACGACGACGTCGACTCCGAGCTCGCGGCCGCGCACGGCCGCCGCCAGCCCGGCCATCCCCGCCCCCGCGACGACGAGGTCGGGCAGTGCTCTAGACGAGCGAGAACGTCGGCTTGTGCTCGACGTACTCGAGCTTGATGCCGTCCGGGCCCCAGACGAAGACGGCGTACGTGTTCGCCGCGTCGACGATATCGGCGATCTCGAGGCCGCGCTCTTCCGCTTCCCGGATATGGTCGTCCGCCGACTCGACGCGGAGCCCGAGGTGGTTGAGAAGCGGGCGCTCCGTTTCCTCAGGCGTGCCCTGCTCGAGCTCGACGTACGCATCGCCTGCCTGCAGGCGGCCGTCCTCCACGCTGAAGCCAAGCTCGGCGAGCTGGCCGAATGTCCGCTCCGGGTCGGGGACCCGGAAGGCGACGTGGTCGAGGTCGTAGGCGACGCCGTCATCCGCCTCCACGAGCGCGAACGGCACTCGCTGTGGGCCTTCGAACTCGACCCGGCCCTCGTCGGGCCGCTCGACGGCGAGGTCGGCGGGAAGCTCGGCGAGCGCTTCATCGAGGTCGAACACACGCAGGCCGATGCGGGCGAGATTCCCAACCTCCCTCTCCGGTTCGGCGGCGAAGAGCGTGAGCTTGCCGCGCCGGGCATCCGCGCCCACCAGCGTGAACTTGTCGGTGCGGTCGATCACGTGCAAGCCGAGCCGGTCGACGAGAAACTCAGACAGCTCGTCCCGATCGGCGACCCAGAGGGCGATGTGGTCGAGCGTTTCGATCTTCATACCGGGAAAAGTACCCACGTCTGCGGGGTTGCAACGCGGCCGAAGCGGGAAAATTCCCACTGTCTGAGGCCGAATCGCGTCGAGGTCGTGCGCGTGCTCCCGACCGGGGCGGCCACCGACGAATCGTCGCCGCGGGAATAGAATCACCTCTCCATCCCGAGGAGGGCCTCGATGCTCACATTCGGCGTCACCGTCCTGCCCGACCCGCCGCACACCCGCTTCGTCGAGCTGATGCAGCTCGCCGAGGCGAACGGCTTCGAGTACGGGTGGACGTACGACTCGCACATCCTCTGGCAGGACGCGTACCCCCTTCTGACCCTGCTCGCCGTGAACACGGAGCGCCTGAAGATGGGCCACTGCGTCACGAACCCGGGCACGCGCGAGCCGACGGTGACGGCGAGCTCCTACGCGACGCTCCAAGACATCTCCGACGGACGCATGGTCATGGGGATCGGCCGCGGCGACTCCGCCCGGCGGGTGATCGGCTACAAGCCCGTCAAGATGGCCGAGTTCGAGGCCGCGCTGACCATGATGAAGGGCCTCATGAACGGCGAGCTCGTCGAGTGGAACGGCAAGGAGCTCGAGCTCACCTGGGCGAAGGGGAGACCCGACATCCCGATCTACGTGGCTGCGTACGGCCCTCGCGCACTCGGCGTCGCCGGCCGCATCGGGGACGGCGTCATCATCCAGCTCGCCGACCCGGTCATCATCCAATGGATCATGGACCGGGCACGCGCGGCCGCCGAGGAGGCAGGTCGCGACCCGGCCGAGCTCAAGTGCCTCGTCTGCGCGCCCAGCATCATCACGGACGACATGCAGGAGGCCCGCCAGGCCGTGCGCTGGTTCCCCGCGATGGTCTCGAACCACGTCATGGACCTGATCGAGCGCTACGGCGAGGATTCGGAGATCCCGAAGGACCTGACCGACTACGTCAAGGCGCGGAAGTTCTACGACTACAAGGACCACAGCCGCGAGGGCGCCGCCCACGGCGAGTTTGTGACCGACGAGATCTGCGACCGCTTCTCGGTGATCGGCAACGTCGAGCAGGTGACCGCGAAGCTCAAGGAGCTCGAGTCGATCGGCGTCGACCACTACAACATCTACCTCATGACGCACGGGCAGGAGGACATCCTGCGCGCCTACGGGTCGGAGATCATCCCGCAGTTCAAGGGGGCGACGGTCTAGCCCCTGGGGCTCGCGGGCGCGCTGGTAGGGTCGCGCCATCGACTGGAACGCCTTCCATTTTCTGAACGACCTCTTCCGCGGCCACGGGATCGTGGAGGAGGAGATCGGCGACTTCGTCTCGACGTGGGCCGTGCCGCTCTTCGCCGCCGCGACCTTCGGACTCTGGTTTGTCGACCGGCCCGGGCCCTGGTATCGCTGGAGGATCGCCGCGCTGGCCGGGATGACCGCCGCCGGCCTGGGGCTCGTCATCAGTCAGGTAATCACGCACTTCTGGCAGCGGCCGCGCCCGTTCGTCGCCCACCCCCACGACGCGATCCTCCTCGTCGCCCCTTCGAGTGAGCCCTCTTTCCCAAGCGATCACGCGGTGGCCGCGTTCGCCATCGCCTTCGCGGTCGCCTTCATCGGGCGGCGCACGGGGGCGGCATTTCTCGCGGGAGCGACGCTCATCGCCCTCTCCCGCGTCATCGCGGGGCTGCACTACCCCGGCGACGTGCTCGGCGGCGCCGTGATCGGCCTGCTTTCGGCGGCTCTCGTCTTCTGGCTGGGCGGCGACTACCTCGCTCCGATCGTCCGGGTCGTGAGCCGTTTCACCGATCCCCTGGTGACACCGTTCTGGCGCGCCCTTGACCGCGCGAAGGACCGCAGGCGCCGGCGGACGGCCTCCTGAGATGGCGCCGATTTCCCCCGAGGCCCGTGCGGTCCTCGAGTCGGACGCCCTTGCGCACCTCGTCACGCTGAGCGCAGACGGGAGCCCGCAGGTGACCTGCGTCTGGGTCGGCCTGGACGGCGACGAGATCGTCGCCGCGCACCTCTTCCCGCAACAGAAGCTCAAGAACATCGAGCGCGACCCGCGCGTGAGCCTCTCGCTCGAGTCGCAGGAGACGAACGAGATGGGACTGCGCCACTACCTGGTCGTGCACGGCCACGCGCGAATCACCGAGGGCGGCGCTCCCGAGCTCCTCCATGAGCTGGCGCAGACATACATCGGCAGCGGCACCGAGTTCCCGCCGATGCCCGACCCACCGCCGGGCCGGGTCACGCACATCACGCCCGAGCGCTTCGGCGGCGTCGGTCCCTGGACTGCGCGCTAGCGCGCAGTCAGCTCGATCCTGCGGAAGAGGCGGTACGCGGTCGGCTCGAACCCCCGCCGAGCCCAGAACCGCGACGAGACGAGGTTGGCCGAGCGCCAGTCGGTGATGCAGGTGCGGTAGCCCTGCTCGTAGGCCCACCCGAGCGCGAGGTCAGTCAGCGCGGATCCGACGCCGAGGCCCCTCACCGCCAGCACCGTCGCCGCGATCGTGAGCTCGATCGCCGTCTCGCTCACGCGCTCGAGGATGAGATGGCCGAGCGGCTCCTCCCCGCGCTCGGCGACGAAGTACGTCACGCCGGGCTCGGCGAGATACTCGGCGTAGGAAGCGCGCGCCTCCTCCTCCGACGGGGCGGGAGCGCCGGCCCATGTCGGCGGGCCGGCCTGGTGGTCGAAGATGACGAACGCCAGCGCCATGGCGGTCTCGAGGTCGTCCGACCCCCCGATCCTCACGGTGAAGCCGTCGGGAACGCGCCCGGCGACGGGGTCGAGCGCGAGCGCGGCATGCACCTGCTGCTGCGCGAAGGAGAGGCTGTACCAGGCCTCCAACACATCCGCTCGGGCCGGGACGACGACGTAATGGTCGAGATAGCCCTCTGCCACCCAGTTCTCGGCGGCGACCTCGTAGAGCCCGCGATAGAGAGCGGGCTCCTCATCAGGAGCGAGCTCGTGGTCTCCGAGCGCGGCCCAGGCGTGGCGGCCCCGGACGGCGTCTTCGCGCAGGGCGGCGACGAGGCGCCCGGCAATCTTCCCGTCGCGGACGGCCTCTGCTCCGGCCCTTCCGTCATCTTCGACACGCAAAAGCTCGAGCGACACGCCTCAGAGTAAAGCCTCCGCCTGGGCGTCAGGTCCATCGGGTAGAACGCAGGCATGAAACTACGACTCTGGCCCCGGCGCGAGGCCCCTCCACCCGTAGTCGAGGAGGAGCCGCCGTCCCCCGAATCCGAACCGGAGCCCGTGGCCCACGAGGCGCCGCCCGCCGTAGAGCCCGAGCCGATTGAGGAGCCGGCCCGGGAGGAACCTGCTCCCGCCAAGGTGGCGCTGACCATCGACGAGGCGAAGGACACGATCCGGGAGGCGGGCGGCGACGTCATCCAGGTCGGCTTCCTCGCGAGCGCCTACCGACGGCACCTCGAAGAAGATCCCGAGAGCGCGGAGACGGCAGCGTCGCGGAAGCGCCTGCGCGAGCTCGTGAGCACGCGCCTCAAGGACCGCGGCCTCCTCGCGCCCGACGGCACCTTCGAGCTCCGCGAAGAACCGCTCTAGGACTTTCGTCCCAACAGGATGAAGTGGCGAGGTCGCATTTGCGCGACCATTGCGGAAGCACGACGAACACCATGTCGCAGCGAACCGACGAAAAGACACGCCCCCGCGTCCTCATCCTGGGTGGTGGCTTCGCGGGTATCGGGGCAGCGCAGAAGCTGAAGGACGCAGATGCCGACGTCGTCCTCGTCGACCGGCACGACTACCACACCTTCCAGCCGCTCCTCTACCAGCTCGCGACCGGGCTCCTCGAGACGAGCGCCGTCGGCCATTCGATCCGCGATCTCGTCCAGGAGCAGGAGAACACGACCGTCCACCAGGCGAGCGCTACGGAGGTCGATCTCGAGGCGCGCGAGGTGCGCTTCGCCGACCTCGAGCCGCTGTCCTACGACTACCTCGTGATCGGGTTCGGCGCTGAGGTCAACTTCTTCGGCACCGAGGGCGCGGGAGAGCACGCCTTCCCGATGTACACGCTCACTGACGCCGTCCGCCTCAAGAACCACATCTTGCGAACGTGGGAAGCCGCTGACAAAGATCCATCGCTCGTCGAGGACGGAGGACTGAACATCGTTGTCGTCGGGGGCGGGCCGACGGGCGTCGAGTCCGCCGGCGCACTGGCCGAGCTCTACCGCGCCGACTTCGCGAAGGACTATCCGGCGATCCCGCAGGACAAGGCGCGGATCGTCCTCGTGGAAGCGGGCCCGGAGCTCTTCTCCATGTTCAAGGACAACATCCGCGCCTACACGGAGAAGGCCCTGTCAGAGCGCACCGTGGAGGTCGTGGTGGGCGAGGCGGTCGAGTCGGTCGCGCCGACCCGCGTGCAGCTCAAATCCGGGACCGTGCTCGACGCGCACACACTTGTCTGGGGCGCCGGCCTGCAAGGAAATCCGCTCGTCCAGTCCCTGGGGCTCGACCTCGAGCGCGGGAACCGGATCGGCGTCGGCCCGGAGCTGAACGTCCAGGATCACCCTGAGGTCTTCGCCGTCGGCGACATCGCGGCGATCACGGACGCGAAGACGGGGCAGGTGCTGCCGCAGCTCGGCTCGGTCGCCCTCCAGTCGGGGGAGCACGTCGGAGAGACCATCGCGCGGCAAATCGCGGGTAAGGACGCGAAACCGTTCAAGTACAAGGACAAGGGCACGATGGCCACGATCGGCCGGGGCGCCGCCGTCATGCAGACGATGCGCGGGCGCACGATGACGGGCAAGAAGGCGCAGCTGGCCTGGGGAGCCGTCCATCTCGCGCTCTTGCCGACGAACGAAGACCGCGCGAAGGCCGTTGTGGACTGGGCCGGGGCCGGGTTCACGCACCAGCGCGCGGGCCGGATCACGGTCGAGGTAGGGGACTCAGAGCGGTGACGCGGCGAGAGCGGATCGGGTCATCCCATCGGGGCGATGCAGACGCATGGCAGGCGAGCGAGATTTCGTGAGCTGCGGCAACCCCCCAACAGAAAGGGAGACGGGGAGATGACGACGAGTCCAGACACCACCATCGCACCGCGCTCGAGCGCGGGCGACGAAGCGAAGCCGACCGACGTCCTCGTCGTCTTCGGGATCACCGGAGACCTGGCGAAGGTGATGACCTTCCACTCCCTCTACAAGCTGGAGCAGCGCGGGCTGCTCGACTGCCCGATCGTCGGCGTCGCGGTCGACGACTGGTCGGTCGACCAGCTGAAGGATCGCGCCCGAGAGTCGATCGAGGGCACAGGCGAGAAGCTCGACCAGAAGGTCTTCGACCGCTTCGCGAACCGCCTCTCCTACGTCGAGGGCGACTTCGGCGACAGCGCCACGTACGAGCGCGTCGCCGACGCGCTGGACGGCTACCAGATGCCCGTGTTCTACCTCGAGATTCCGCCCTTCCTCTTCGCCACGGTCATCAAGGGCCTCCACGACGCCGGCCTGACCAAGTCGGCCCGGATCGTCGTGGAGAAGCCGTTCGGGCATGACCTCGCCTCGGCCCGCGAGCTTGCGGCCGAGCTCCATCAGTACATCGACGAGTCGCAGCTCTTTCGGATCGACCACTACCTCGGGAAGATGGGGCTCGAGGAGATCCTGTACCTCCGCTTCCAGAACGCGATCCTCGAGCCGGTCTGGAACAGGAACTACATCGAGTCGGTCCAGATCACGATGGCCGAGGATTTCGGCGTCGAGGACCGCGGCCACTTCTACGACCCGGTTGGTGCTCTTCGCGACGTCGTCGTCAACCATCTGATGCAGGTGGTCGCTGCGGCGGCGATGGAGGCACCGTCGCGAGGAAACCCGAAGACGATCAAGGACGCCCAGGTGGCGCTTTTCAATGCGGTCGAAACCGCCGACCCCGCTCACTACGTTCGCGGCCAGTACGACGGGTACCTCGACATCGACGGCGTCGCGGCGGACTCGACCACCGAGACCTTCACAGCCCTCCGCCTCGAGATCGAGAACTGGCGCTGGGCCGGCGTCCCATTCTTCATCCGGGCGGGTAAGTGCCTGCCCGTCTTCCAGACCGAGCTTCGGATCGTCTTCAGGCAGCCTCCGGACCTTGGGTTCGGCCCGAAGAGCCGCCGACCGGAGCAGAACCAGCTCGTCGTCAGGCTCGATCCGACCACCGGGATCCGCCTCGTCCTCGACGCCAGCCGCGCGGACAAGGACCGGTCCGCCGCGATCAACTTCGACGTGGAGTTCGCCGAGCAGGGCGGAGAGGGGCCCACGCCCTACGAGGTGCTCCTCCATGCCGCGATGATGGGTAACAGCACGCGCTTCACCCGCCAGGACGGCGTCGAGGAGACCTGGCGGATCATGCAGCCGCTCGTCGACAACCCCCCGCCCGTGCACTCATATGCGCCCGGGTCGTGGGGACCCAAGGAAGCCGACAACCTCGTCAGCGGCTTCGGCCGTTGGCACGGACCCTGGATCGAGGCGTGATGAGCTCCGCGACCGCGAAGGGGAGCGCCGAGGCGACGCCGCAGAGCGCGGCGGCACCGTCGCCGTTCCCGCCGATCGCCGACTACGCATTCCTCTCCAACTGCCACACGGGCGCGCTCGTGGCGGCCGACGGTGCGATCGACTGGCTCTGCGTCCCGTCCTTCGACTCACCGAGCGTCTTCGGCAGCCTCCTCGACCGCCAGGCAGGCTTCCTCCGCTTCGCGCCGTTTGGGTTCAACCATCCGACGGCGCGTACGTATGAGCCTGGCACAAACGTCCTCCTGACGACCTGGAAGACGCCTTCCGGGTGGGTTCAGGTCCGTGACGCGCTGACCGTCGGGCCATGGGATCACGAGGACAAGATCACCCCTCACACGCGGCCTCCCGCCGACGATGACGCAGACCACATGCTGGTGCGGACGGTCGAGTGCCTCGAGGGCCACGTCGAGATCGAGGTCGTCTGCGAGCCGGCCTTCGGGTACGGCCGCGAGTCCGCGGAGTGGACGATGAACGACGGAGACCGCCATACCGCCGACGCGACCGGGGCCGGGCAGGCTTTCCGCCTGACGTCCGACCTCCCGCTGGACATCGAGGGGGAGCGCGTACGCGGACGCCACGTCCTCCAGACGGGAGAAAAGGCTTACTGCGCCCTCTCCTGGGCCGAGGAGCTCGCGGCACCCGCCAATTACGAGGAGGCGGAGGCGAGAATGGCCGCCACGGTCAAGTTCTGGCGCGGCTGGCTCAGCACCGCCAGGATCCCGGATCACCGGCTGCGAGACCCGATCCAGCGCTCTGCCTTGGCCATCAAGGGCCTCACCTATCTGCCAACCGGCGCGACCGTCGCGGCGCTCACAACGTCGCTGCCGGAGACCCCCGGCGGCGAGCGCAACTGGGACTACCGCTATACGTGGATCCGCGACACGACGTTCACCCTGCAG